>OLIW01001714.1_pt1 | contig 18709 bp, 16 predicted proteins | sample 1601321 | NCBI WGS metagenome assembly OLIW01 (sample SAMEA2452114, study PRJEB22498) | human gut metagenome
GAATACGACCGCCTTTTCGCGGCTGTGTTTTTTCCTGCTCTTTATCAGCTTCCTGCGCATTCATTTGCAGCTGTCTGACAGCAAGAAATTCTAACACCTGCTCCTTTACCTTTTCAAGACCATAATGATCCTTATCAAGTTCCTCTCTTGCTGCACGTATCGAGATATGCTCTTTGGTGCGCTCCTCCCATGGCATCTCAAGCAATGTCTCAATATAATTCTGACTAACCTTGCTTTCTGGACCATCCATCGGATTGCTGCGCAGACGCTTAATTTCTTTTTCAAGCTGTTTTTTTACTTCTTCTGGTGCTTTAAGCTCTTTTAGCTGTTTTTCGTAGCGGTCTGCCGCAGATTCTGCTCCCTCACCAAGTTCCTTTCGAATAAGGCGCATTTGTTCACGCAAAATATAGTCACGCTGCTGCTTATCAAGCGCATTTTTCACCTTGCTCTGATATTCAGCGCGAAATCGCTCTACAAGCGTTTCGTTGCTTAGCCACTCCAAAATAAATTCGTAGCGTTTTTCCTCATCCGGATATGCGGCCAAATATTTCTGACGTTCCTGCTGCTTCATAGGCAAATTGCATGCGATAAGTGCACAAAAACCTCCGATATCCATGTGCTGCAGCAGCAAATTGGCCAGTTCCCTGCTGGCCTTTGGCTGAACACGGCAGTATTGTTCAATCAGATCCTTGAGTACACGAATTTTAGCCTCTTCCTCAATTTTTTTTTCCTGATCCTCTTTGTCTAAATCATCTGCCAGTATTTCTTGTTCATCGCTTTTTTCTGACTCAAAAACAGTCACCCTTGCAATCAAATTTGGCACATATTCCTCAATTGATTCTAGCTTTGCCGACTGCAGACCTGTGACCAGCACACGGAAGCTGTCTTCGGGCCCCTTAATAATTTGTTTTACCTGCGCAATAACACCAAATTGCTCTAACTGCTCCTGCCCCGGATTTTCCACACTCGGATCCTTCTGTGCAACAAGAAATACATTCTGATTTGTCTTCTGTGCATTGGTCGCCGCTGCAATCGACATCGGCCTGTTCATATCCAGATAAATCCTCATACGCGGCAATACGGTGATTCCACGCAGAGCGATTGTAATTAATGTATTTTGCACTGTTTTTCTCCCTTATAAAAATAGAAAGGGGGAGACTGTCAGGCAGTCTCCCCGGATTTATTCAGGAATCTGCGGGCTCTTTCTTCCCGCTTTACAACCTCAATATCGCGGCGCACGATCTGCGGCTTTTCTGTTCCCTCTACTGTCTGCTCAGTAATGATACATTCTCCTACTGTATCATCAGAAGGCAGCTCGTACATGGTATCCATCATGACGGACTCCAGAATTGCTCGTAAGCCTCTTGCACCGGTCTTTCTTTCCTGTGCCTTCTTCGCAACTGCTTTGACTGCATCTTCTGTAAAGGTGAGCTTTACACCGTCAATATCAAACAGCTTCGTGTACTGCTTTGTAATAGCATTCTTCGGCTCTGTAAGAATCTTCATTAATGCATCTTTATCCAGCATTTCCAATGCTACTGTTACCGGTACACGGCCTACGATTTCCGGAATCAGACCAAATTTCACAAGATCCTGCGGCAGAATCTGCTGAAGCAGTCTGTCCACATCATCTTCATGCTTTTCTGCAATCTCTGCATCGATACGTTTTTCAACGATTTTTTCGATTCCTTCAAAGGCTCCTCCGCAGATGAATAAAATATTCGTGGTATCGATCTGGATCATCTCCTGATGCGGATGCTTTCTTCCTCCCTGTGGAGGTACATTGGCAACTGTTCCTTCAATAATCTTCAGAAGCGCCTGCTGTACACCCTCACCCGATACATCTCTGGTAATCGATGGATTCTCTGATTTTCTTGTAATCTTATCAATCTCATCAATATATATAATTCCATACTCTGCACGTTCAATATCTCCGTCTGCCGCCTGAATGATCTTCAGAAGAATGTTTTCTACATCTTCACCGACATATCCGGCCTCTGTCAATGCTGTTGCATCAGCAATCGCAAACGGTACTCCCAGAATCTTTGCCAGTGTCTGAGCCAGAAGCGTCTTACCGCATCCTGTCGGTCCGAGCATGAGAATATTACTTTTACCAAGGTCTACTCCCATATTTCTTCCCGCCATTACACGTTTATAATGATTATAAACAGCTACCGATAATACTTTTTTCGCTTCTTCCTGACCAATGACATATTCATCCAGAAATGCTTTGATCTCTTCCGGTTTTAAAAGATTGATATCCGAGAACGGATTCCATTCTCTTCCGTTCTCGTATTCAAATTCTTCTTCTATAATCTCTGCGCAGACATCCACACACTCATCACAGATATATGCCCCATTCGGACCTGCGATCAGCTTTCTCACCTGATTCTGCGTCTTGTTACAGAACGAGCATCTTACCTGATCATCGTTCTTTCCTGCCACACTTTTCACCTCGTCTGAGGACTGCCCTAGCGGTTCTTGATGACTTCGTCAATCAGACCATACGCTTTGGCTTCTTCCGCAGTCATAAAGTTATCTCTTTCTGTATCTGCGTTGATGACCTCTAACGGCTGTCCTGTATTTTCTGCCAGAATCTGATTCAGTTTCTGACGAGTTTTTAAGATATGATCTGCTGCGATCTGAATCTCTGTTGCCTGTCCCTGAGCTCCGCCAAGCGGCTGATGGATCATGATCTCAGAGTTTGGAAGCGCAAGTCTCTTGCCCTTTGTTCCTCCTGTAAGGAGGAATGAACCCATACTTGCAGCCATACCAATACAGATTGTAGAAACATCACACTTGATGTACTGCATTGTATCATATATAGCAAAACCTGCTGATACTGATCCTCCTGGGCTGTTAATGTAGAAATGTATATCCTTTCCTGGATCTTCTGCCTCAAGGAATAACATCTGTGCTACTACAAGATTAGCAGAAACATCTGTTACCTCTTCTCCTAAGAATATAATTCTGTCTTTAAGCAGACGTGAATATATATCATATGATCTTTCGCCTCTGCTGTTCTGTTCTATGACATAAGGTACAAAACTCATTACACAACCTCCAATATACTAAAATGTTTCTTACAGCCTCAATTACTTTTCAACAACTGATCCTGTAATAACTTCTATAGCCTTCTGGATTGCAAGATCTTCCTTAATCTGCTTCTTCTCATAGTCGCCCATGAATTCCTTAATCTGATCAAGTTCCATCTTGTAAGTCTCAGCCATCTTCTTTAACTCTGCTTCAAAATCTTCTTCTGAAGTCTCAATATTCTCAGCCTTAACAACTGCTTCAAGAACAAGTCTTGACTGGATTCTCTTAACAGCTTCCGGCTTCATCTCTTCCATAATCTTATCTGCAGTCATTCCTGTATACTGGAAGTACTGCTCAACTGATAAGCCCTGCTGCTGTAATCTCTGAGCAAAATCCTCAACCATTCTGTTAACCTGTGTGTCAACCATAGCATCTGGAATATCCATCTTAGAGTCTTCGATAATCTTAGCGATTGCTTCGTCTTCCTGCTTAGCCTTAGCTTCTCTTGACTTTCTGTCAGCAATCTTGTTCTTTAAATCATCCTTATATTCAGCAATTGTATCAAAATCAGATACGTCCTGAGCGAATTCATCATTAAGCTCTGGAAGCTGCTTCTCCTTAATTTCCTTAACAGAAACCTTAAACATAGCTGGCTTACCCTTAAGATCATCTACATGATACTCTTCTGGGAATGTAACATTGATTTCTTTCTCATCACCGATATTCATACCGATAATCTGATCTTCAAATGTGTCAATGAAAGAATGAGATCCGATTGTAAGTGGGTAATCTGTTCCCTTTCCACCTTCGAATGCAACTCCGTCAACAAATCCTTCGAAATCAATAACTGTATTATCGCCATCCTTAACTGCTCTGTCTGTTACAGCTACTGTTCTTGAATTCTGCTCCTGAACTCTCTTTAATTCTTCTTCTACATCAGCATCTGTTGCTTCTGTATCAGCCTTAGTTACTTCAACACCCTTGTACTGTCCAACCTCAACTTCTGGCTTAGTAGCTACAACAGCTTCAAAAATGAATGGCTTTCCAGCCTCTAACTGTGTTACGTTAATCTTTGGCTGAGAAACAAGCTCAAGACCACACTCATCAGCAGCCTTAGCATAAGCATCCGGAATGATTGAATTAGCAGCATCTTCGTAGAACACTTCTGCACCGTACATCTTCTCAATCATCTTTCTAGGTGCTTTACCTTTTCTGAAACCCGGAAGGCTGATCTTGCTCTTATTCTTATTATATGCAGTATTAAGACCTGCCTCAAATTCCTCAGCAGTAGACTCAATAACAAGTTTAACCATATTCTTCTCTTCTAAATTCTCAACTGTGAAACTCATTATAAATTAATCCTCCTATGAACTATGTATTGTTACTATCGTACAACATACCCACGAATTATAACACAACTGTTTTTAGATTACCAGTACTATTTTAAAAAAATAAAAGATAGGGCTGCAAACCTTATATTTACTAATAAACATTCGGATTACAGCCCATTTATCACTTAAGATAATTCGTATTCAGTTGTGAGCATCCTGCAATTACTTACCGCTCATCTGCTCTTCCTGTCTTCTGATCATCTCTTTTACCATGTTACCACCAACTGAACCAGCTTCTGCTGATGTGAGGTCTCCATTGTAACCATCCTTTAAGTTAACGCCAATTTCTGAAGCAACCTCCATCTTGAATCTGTCAAGTGCATTCTGTGCTTCCTTCTTAGTCTTATAATTAGAACTTGTTGATTTAGCCATAATAAGCCTCCTTATTAAACACATTTTAGGTTTAAGCCGAAAAGTTATGGCGCCATAACTTAACGTCTTGATGTTATTATGTGTCCGTTAATACTAATTATTATGACATATTCTGGTTGTTAATTATTAGGAGACATTTTCGTTGTTTCTGTTTCTAAATCTTTGACTGACGCCGGAATTATATTCTTATATACATATATCTCATCATATACAGGTGCCCATCTGTATGTTGCTCCTCCAGTGCAGAAAACATACGCATTGCCTTTATTAGTTATAGCATAACTTACAAGGCAGCTTCCTGCTTCATTGGTAAATCCTGTCTTACCACCTTTTACGAGTACTCCAGGTGCTTCATTACCATATATTCTTGAATACATTGTACTTGTAAGCGGTATTCCTTCCGGATGCTGTTCTGTTGCTTTAGTCTTATACTGATATGTTCCAAGTACTTTGGCTCTGGTCTCATCTTTCATGGCATATTCCATAATCATTGCCATCTCTGATGGAGTTGTATACTGTTCCTCATCATATAATCCTGTCGGATTAGTAAAATGTGTATACTTAAGTCCAAGTGCTTTACATTTTTCATTCATAAGCTTTGCAAATTCTTCATTAGAACCTGCAACCATTATGGCAAGTGCCTCGGCTGCATCAGCTCCTGATGGAAGCACAAGTCCATACATAAGATCTTCAACATCTACTGTCTCACCTTCAAGGAATCCTGCAACAGACGCTTCTTCCCTGTAAAGTCTGTTAAGCATCTCAAATCCAAATGTATAAGTCTTGGGCATCTTATCTATATTCTCTGATACAACAATAAGTGTCATTACCTTAGTCATTGAAGCTGGATAAATCTTAGTATCAGCAAGCTTCCCTGCTATTATTCTATGATTATTGACATCGAGTAATGCTGCATAAGGCGACGCTATCTGTGCATCAGCTGACAAATCCTGATAATCTTCTGCCATCTGTGCATATATAAGAGGCGGTTCTGTTGGTGCTTCTGTTGGCATCAGTATCTCTGATTGTGTCTCATCTGTTATATCAGAAGCAAATGCTGCTTTTTGACCTAATGTTTTTTTCAGCCCTAATGTTACATTCACAATAACTACTGCAAGCACTATTAAAAATGTCACAGCTGCCATCATAATAAGTCTTCTTCTTAAAATCTTCTGTCTTTTCTTCTTCATCAACTGTGATTTTCTTTTTCTGCTGCGGCGTATTGCATCCTCATCATAATTATCATATTTCATCTTTAAAAGTTCCTCTCGCATAAAATAAACTTATTATATATATTGTGTTGAAGTCCTTAATTGCTCTGCAAGTTCTTCTCCCTTAATAAGTCTTACAAGCTCGAGTCCTAAATCTAGTGATGTACCCATTCCTCTCGATGTTGTAATGTTACCATCTGTAACTACCCTCTCCGGTGCTGTTATTATAACTGCCCCCGTTAACTGCATTTCAAAGCCTGGGAATGCCATTGCCTTCTTTCCTTCAAGTAATCCAAGATTTCCAAGAATTGAAGGTGCTGCACATATGGCTGCAATTCTGTTATTCTTCTTATTGTATTCTTTAAGAAGTTCCAGTAAATCCTTGCAATCATAATATGACTTATGACCCGGACCACCTGGAAGGAATAACAGCTCATCTCCTTCAAATACATATTCATCTAAAAGCTCATCAGCCTGAACAATTACCCCCTGAGCACTTTTAACATTAATGTCACCTGTTATTGATATCATATCAGTCTTAATATCCGCTCTTCTTAATATATCTATAACTGCAAGTGCTTCTACCGTTTCAAAACCATCTGTAAGAAATGCACATACCTTCATTAATTATTTCCTCCGCTCGAAAAAATATACATACGAATTGATTATACAACAATTTTTTAATTTTACAAACTTATATTTTATAAAATATTAATATTAATGTATTGTGGTTTTAAAAACTATGTGTTATCATCTCAATTAACAAAACAAATCGTTTTTACAACGCGGAGGATAATATATATTATGTTTGATATAATCACTGATTCAGCCTGCGATATTGTTAGAGAATATGCAGAGACACACAATCTTAAACTTGTACCGCTCTACACAACTTTTGATGGTGTTAATTATCTTAAAGAACAATATGACATTACTCATGATGAATTCTATAGAAGAATGACAGACGAAGGCGCATTTCCTAAGTCATCTCTTCCAAGTGTGCAGGATTTTGTTGATGCTATTATGCCAAGTGTGGAAGCTGGCAGACCTGCTATTGTATGTACAATTACATCATACTTCTCAGGATCTTATAACTCAGCCTGCACAGCTAAGGACATTATATTAGAAGATCATCCTGATGCTAAAGTTACAGTTATTAATTCACTGCTTAATTCAGCATCATTTTCACTCTTCATATATCAGGCTCTCCAGATGAGAAAAGCAGGGTATTCATATGAGGATACAATCAAAGTTCTTGAAGCTTTAAGAAACGATGGCCGAATAATGTTTACAACAGAATCACTTGAATACTTAAGTAAAGGCGGACGTCTTGCCAAGACTGCAATTACAATCACAAGCAAATTAAGTCTCCGTCCTATCATCGTTATGAAAGAAGGAGAAATTGGGCTTGGTGGATTTACACGAACAAGAAACAAAGGTAAATCTAATGTTATTGACATGATTCAGAAATACATCGAATCAAAGGGAATGCCAATTGAAAACTGGGACATCACTGTTGGCTACTGCACTAATCTGGAAGAAGCTGAAAAGTACAGAGATGATGTTGAAGCACAGCTTGGTGTAAGGCTTCTCGAAAGACGCGAAGATTTCAAGACAAGAATCAGTATTATCTCTGGCTGCCATACAGGTCCTTACGCATTAGGAATTGCATGCATTCCTAAGTACACTACTATCAGATTATAATCAATAAAGAAATAAGCGGAATGGTTTAAAACTGCCATTCCGCTATTATTAATCTACTTACTCATATGGTTCATAATCCAGCCATATATTTCTTCATATATTTCTTCTTTATTAAGTTCATTACACAGCTCATGCCTGCAATCCTCGTAAAGTCTTAAATCAATATCATCAATGTGACCATGATATGAATTATATGCCCTGTAAACGCCCTTGCCGTATTCTCCCACAGGATCATCAAGTCCTGATATCATAAGCATTGGCAGATTCTTAGGAATTCTTTCTATGTTGCGCGGCTTTCTTACATACAGAATCATATTCATAAGTCCTCTGTAACCATTAACCGTAAACAGAAATGTTGTCAATTTTCCGGCATTGTATTCATCAACAACCGCTTCATCTCTTGTCAGCCAGTCATTGACTGTTCTTACATTCTTTATGCGCTTGTTATAATTACCAAACATAATCTTAGATATCAGTCTGCTTCTGTAACGGTCACCCTTTATAAGTCTTACTACATCAGCAAGCACCTTTCCGGCAAAAACCATTGGTGCCGGCTGGTGTCCTGTTCCCATTACAATAACTCCATCAAGTTCATATCCGTAATCACATATATATCTTCTTGTAACAAACGACCCCATGCTGTGTCCCGCAAGATAATATGGAATACCAAGATACATTTTCTTGATAAGAACTGTAAGATGATGTGCATCCTTTGCAAGTGCCTCTCCTGGATTCTTATCTTTAAAAAATCCCAGATCATCATCCATGCATACTGACTTTCCGTGTCCAAGATGATCATTTCCAACAACAACAAAGCCTCTCTCTGCCATATATCTTGCAAATCCGTCGTATCTGTCAATATACTCAATCATCCCATGACATATCTGCAATACCGCAACAGGCTCGTCATATTCTGTCTCATCAGGGCACCACATAACAACATGAACAGACGTCTTTCCATCACATGATAGAAAAGAATTGCTTTTCTTCTTTATCATAAGCCATCCTCCTTATCGTTTTACGACATTCTCAATTCCTTCAAATGCTTCATTTCCTATATAATCTACTGACTTTGGCACAACAATCTCACTGATATTCATATCAGAAAATGCACCATACTCAATTCTTTTAATACCTGAAGGCAGTTTAACTTCCTTAAGTCCCTTGCAGCCAGCAAATGCATATGCCCCAATTACTTCCACACTGTCAGGAATATTTATTTGTGTAATACCATATTTATTATAAAATACTCCCGAAGCAATTGTCCTTACACCATCCGGAATATTATACGTTCCACTATCTATGCTTATCTTGCATAACACACCATTAACAATAATCTCATCGTTATCTGCAAGCTGGTCATACTCCCACTGTGTATCTGTAAATGCATTAGTTCCAATAGAATTAACTGATTCCGGAATCTCAATTGTTTTAAGATTATAGCAGCTTAAGAATACATTTTCAGCTATATAACTTATCCCATCTGATATAACAACATCAGTAACAGTCGTATCATCACGGAATACACCACTGCCTATTCCATCAACCTTCTTGCCATCAATCTTAGCTGGCACAATAACCTTTGCATCTGCTCTTCCCTTATCAGTAAGTCCAGTTATAACTATATTACCAGCAGCATTCTCCTCATATGTAAATGTTGCTGCTTTGGAAGTCCTTTTACATCCAATAAAACTAACCAGCATAAGCACCAGCATAATTCCTGAAATGATTCTTTTTCCTCTAAACATATCCTGCCTCTTTATTATTTATTTCTCGCCCACATATAGCAAAATGCCTGTGTTCTCGCTGCAAAATGATTATCCTTAAGAAGCTCTTTTACTTCCTGTTTTGAATACCATGCCGCCGAAATCTCCTCAAACGTTGAAGTGCTTGGCGAAAAATCTCCAGATGCTTTTCCGATAACCACAGCATTTGTCTCATTGGAAAATCCTATTGCACTGTAGCTGTCATAAAGCTTGTCTTCAATTACAATAAGGTCAAGCCCTGTCTCTTCCTTAAGCTCACGCTTCGCCGCCACTTCAGGAGTCTCACCTTCATCAATAAGCCCTGCCGGAAAATTATACACATAATCTCCTACTGACATTCTATATTCTTTATTAATCAGAATATGTTCATCCGCTTCATCAGTCGCAACAATAACAACTCCGTCAGTCTTTTCATTTCTTATATCTTCTAGCGTCTTTATATCCTTGTTTCTGCTGATAATCTCGTAGACCTTTTTCTTGTCATCCTCAGTTGTATAATAGAGATTGTATCTGCTGATAAACCTTCCTTCATCAACTTTTTTAACACCATCAAACTTCATGTGTATTATCTGCCTTTCCTGTCTCTCATATCATTAACCGCTTCATGAACAATATCCATTATCCATCTGTTAGAAGCTTTTCTCATAGCAATACCATATTCTATAGTAACACCAAACTTTCCATTACTGCACTCTTTTTCTACTGTTCTCTTTATCTGTTCAAATGTTTTACCAGCCTCCGCATCCGTGACATTCTTCATTACTGCAACAAAATTACCTTCATTAATTCTTGCAATATATGCTCTGTCCATAAGTATCTTCTTAAGCACACCAGCCACATTTATAAGTGCCTGGTTACCTGCTTTCTGTCCATACTGTATATTAATATCTGACAAATGATTAATATCGCAGACAACTACAGCAACACTGCCATTATATTCATCATACTGTTTACAATGCTCCATAAAGCTGTACATGCTGTAAACTCCTGTAAGCTGGTCATAAATAACCATATTTTCAAGTTCAGCATAAGCCTTCTTTAACTCCGACACATCCTGCATAACAATAATAGTACCCAGCAGTCGGTTTTTTTCATCTGAAAGTCTCTCAATCCTGCAGTCATATATTCTGTCATTATGCTTCCATTCAAATGTATCCTCTCCAGGTTTAACAGGCAGGTCATTCTCCCTGACAAACCACTCAATATTCTGTTCCCTGTTATCGTATTCAAGATTACCTGCAACATCCTTCATTGAAGAATTAAAATCTGCAAGAATTCCCTCATAATCAAACAGTACTACAGGAATCTGCATATGTTCAATTATCATTTCATGTGTAACTGTAAGCATATTTTTCTTAGAATACCAGAAAGTATTCCAGTACACCATTGTTCCCATAAGTGCATATAGAAAAATTGATATGTCAAACCTTAAGTCAACAGCTTTCATGATGAATATATATTTAAAAGCAATTATAACAATAAGCCCGGCAGCCGTAAATATATATCTTCCCCAATACGCTGATGGAATACGTATGCATTTGATAATAAGCAGTGCAATTATAAATGCTACAATAACCATATTCATAATCGCATGAATACCAAACCACAACTCGCCTTCATAGCCGAGAACATAGACTCCTCCACATTTGTTAAGACTATATTTCAATGCCGTTTCATTAAATATATTAATTATAAATACAACTGAATCAACCATTGCCGCAAATATGCACAAAACAACTGCAGTTCTGGTTATCCTGTTTGCAAGCCTTGTAAATACGCCTGTATACGTTAAAAGCGCAACGAGTGCAAAATCCTGTGCTGCCATCATTATGCTTGTTGCCACCGACATTGCCATGTAATTATCTGTGATAAAATTGACCGAGTATGTCACAACGCATATGAGAGCAAGCATCTCTGTAAGACACACTATCCGTGTCATCTTATCCCGCTCAAGACATGTTCTTATAAACACCACGACAAGCACCACAGCCGCAACTCCATAAAGAGACAGATACATAATATTCATATTCCCATATCTCCCATACCCATAATCTATATACATAATATTAACATTATTAAACAGCTTACTCAACTATCAGTTATAAAAATTACCCTGCACTGAAAAAGCCCCGCACGACACTTTTGTATCACGTAGGGCTTTCCATACCTTAAAATGTATCACATACATTTGCAGCTTATAGCTTTATTCTTATTCATTATATTTCTTACTTAACTGCTGTTACTTTGTAATCTTTATCCTCTACAGCTTTTTTTAATACATCGTTATCAACTTCCTTAGAAAGTGTAACAACTGCTGTTCCGTTCTCATGGCTTACAACTGCCTCTGTTACGCCATCAACAGCCTCAAGCGCCTTCTTAACTGCAGCTTCACAGTGTCCACACATCATACCCTCAATATTCATAGTCTTTGTCATAGTTTTGTCTCCTTTTGTCGTTTTATTTTTATTTTTGCTAGACTTTTTCTTATAAATGTGGTCTTTTCCTGTATCATATATCTTTATAAGATTAAGTCTTAATGCATTAGTTACTACACAGAAGCTTGATAAGCTCATAGCTGCTGCACCAAACATTGGATTAAGTGTCCATCCAAATACTGGTATCCACGCACCTGCTGCAAGTGGGATTCCTATACAATTATAGAAGAATGCCCAGAACAGATTCTCGTGTATGTTGGTAAGTGTTCTCTTTGAAAGTCTTATAGCAGCAGGAACATCTGATAACCTGTTCTTCATAAGAACTATATCTGCCGCATCTATAGCAACATCTGTACCGGCTCCAATTGCAATACCTATATCAGCTCTTGTAAGTGCAGGTGCATCATTAATTCCATCACCTACCATTATAACACTTCCCTGCTCCTTAAGTCTTGCTATTTCTTTTTCTTTTCCTTCAGGAAGTACTCCTGCAATAACCTCATCAACTCCGGCAAGCTTTCCTATTGCTTTCGCGCTTCTTTCATTATCTCCGGTAATCATCACAACCCTGATTCCCATATTCTGAAGTTCCCTGATAGCCTGTGGGCTGTCTTTCTTGATAGTATCCGCAACAGCTATTATTCCAAGAAGCTTGTTATTTCTTGCAAAGAAAAGTGGTGTTTTTCCTTCTGATGATAAGTCATCAGCCTTGTTCCTTAAATCATCAGAGATATTACAATACTCTGAAATGAACTTAAGATTACCACCTGCCACTACATTTGTATCAAGCATTCCCTTAAGTCCGTTACCAGCAACTGCCTTAAAGTCAGTCACTTCTTCTGCAAATGAATTCTTATCGCCACTCTCTTCAACATAATTAACAACTGCCTTTGCCAGTGGATGTTCACTTTTTCTTTCAAGACCATATGCTATAGCAAGAAGCTCATTCTGTAAGATTCCTTCACCTGTTATAATATCTGTAACCTTGGGTTCCCCCTCTGTAATAGTACCAGTCTTATCAAGTGCAACTGTCTGCATCTTGCCTGTCTGTTCCAGAGAAACAGCAGTCTTGAACAAAATTCCGTTCTTTGCTCCGACTCCGTTACCAACCATAATTGCAACCGGAGTTGCAAGCCCTAACGCACAAGGACAGCTTATTACAAGCACTGAGATTCCTCTCGCAAGTGCAAATCCTAAGTCCTTGCCACATAACAGCCATACTACTATTGTTATAGCTGCTATTATTATTACCGCAGGCACAAATACACCTGAAACTTTATCAGCAATCTTTGCAATAGGTGCTTTAGTTGCAGCCGCATCACTTACCATCTGTATTATTTTGGAAAGTGTTGTATCTTCTCCAACTCTTGTTGCCCTGCATTTTATATATCCTGATGTATTAAGTGTTGCTGCACTTACCTGATCTCCCTCCTGTTTATCAACAGGAATGCTCTCTCCTGTAAGTGCTGATTCATTAACTGCGGTGTTTCCTTCAATGATGACACCATCTACAGGTATATTCTCACCCGGTCTTACAACAAATACATCTCCTGTCATAACCTGTTCAACAGGGACGCATGTTTCCTGCCCATCTGCATAAAGTACCGCAGTCTTGGCAGCAAGCTTCATAAGACTCTTTAATGCATCGGTCGTCTTTCCCTTAGAGCGGGCTTCAAGCATTTTCCCTACAGTTATAAGTGTAAGAATCATAGCCGCTGACTCAAAATAGAATTCATCCATATAGTGCATTACACCTGCCATATCACCTCTCACCTGACAGTCTGTCATGGCAAAAAGTGCATATGTGCTCCACACAAATGCTGCTCCTGATCCAAGCGCAACAAGTGTGTCCATATTAGGTGCCCCATGCGCAGCGCTCCTGAAACCGCTTATAAAAAATCTCTGGTTTATAACCATAATCATGGTTGTTAAAAGAAGCTGCGTAAGCCCCATTGCGATGTGATTCCCGTCCATGAAAGAAGGAAGCTTCCAATTCCACATCATGTGACCCATTGAAATATACATGAGCGGAAGCAGAAGTACAACCGAAGCCACCAGCCTTTTGACCATAACCGGCGTCTCCTTATCCTTAAGTAAATCCTCATCCGCAGAAGCCGCACTGCTCTGCTCCCTCATTTGCCATAAAAGCGCCGAATTCCTTTGCTTCCTCCTGCATTCCCTCCAGAGTCACGATCCGTTTCCCATCTGCGCGGGCAGCCAGCATGGAGCAGGACAGTACCGGACGTTCATCCATCAGCACAGTACAGAGACCACAGTTTGCAGTCTCACAGCCACGTTTTACGCTGTAACAGCTGTTTTTCCGCAGGAAATCCAGAAGCAATTCATCCGGACGTACCTCTGCCTGCCGTTTTACACCATTCAGCCAGAAAGTGATATTCATTCTGCTCTCCCTCCGATCTCTTCCCAGGCTCTTCTTGTAAGGACTTTCACAAGAAGACTTCTGTATTCTTTTGAAGCACGCATGTTCTTGTCTGTAGAAACATGTTCCGCTGCATATGCGGCAAAAGATGCTGCTGCATCCTTTTTCTGCTGTGCATTCATCTGTACAAAATCTTTTAAGATTTCCTCTTCATCTTCCACGATCATTGCTTTTCCGGGTCTGGCCCCAATGACAGTTCTTGCTTTTCCGTCAATAAGAGCGGCCGCACAGGTGAGCACAGGAAAATCTGTGGAATTGTTCCGCTGACTTAAGTACACACTGTTCAGCGGCTGTTTTTTTACAATGATATTTACCAGGATATCGTTATCCTTTTCCATGGATGCAAACTGTGCCAGCGGAATGGTTCCGCCATTGTACAGCTCCACCCAGGTATCCAGTGCCAGAAACATGGTCAGTACATCGGAAAATCCGAATCTTCCGAAAATACTTCCGCCCACTGTGGCACAGTTTCGAAACTGCACACCCACAATGTGCCGTACACTTTCACGGATAGCACTGTTTGTATAGGCATTCAGCTCTTTGTGGGTTTCCAGCGCATGAAGTGGTGTCATACAGCCGATCACAAATGCTTCTTCTGTTTCTGTAATAGTATCCAGCCCAAGACCTGACAGATCAATGGCTGTCATGATGTTCCGGTTTCCCATTTTCAGCCAGACCATACCGCCCAGCACACAGGCTGTTCTTTTCTGGTTCAGTTCATATGCCTGTTCAAGGCTTTCTGCCTTTACGTAATTCTTTATCTTCAGCATACTTTATTCCCTTCTGAATTCTCATTCTCTTTCTTTACGGCTGTTTTTTCAGCCGAACATTTATTTTAACAGACTGTCAGCTAAATAGCTATTGTTTTTTTCTCTGCTGTTCTGACGCCGCATTAGACAGCGGTCTCCAGAACGATAAACTGATACGGTTTCAAAATGATCTCTTTTTCTGTGATCTCCACAGCTTTCTGATTATTCAGAAGCACCTCTTTTACTTCTCCCGGCAAAGATACCTTCTGTGACTGTGCCTGCATATTTCCCAGGATCAGAAGATTTTTCTCACCGTTTCTTGTATATGCGATCAGATTCTTCTGTTCTTCCTGATATGGAGCGAATGTTCCGTATACAAGCGTTTCTTTATATTCCGGAGCTTTTCTCAGTGCAGTCAGCTTTTTGTAGAAAGAAAGGAGGGAATCACTGTCCGTTAACTGGGACTTTACATTGATCTCCTTATAATTGGGATTGACCCCAAGCCACGGCTCTCCTTCTGAAAATCCCGCATTTTTCTCTGCGCTCCACTGTACCGGAGTTCTGGCATTGTCTCTGGAAAATGCGGAAGCAGCATCAAGCGCTTCTTTTTCACTGCATCCGGCACGGAGCGCTACCTGGTATTCATCGATGGTACTGATGTCATCGATCTGATCCATAGAAGTAAACTCCATATTTTCCATACCGATCTCCTGACCCTGATAAATAAACGGAATTCCCTTCAGCAGAAAATAAACACCTGCCAGGAGCTTCCTTGAATCCGGACAGCGGTCTTCCGGAGAAATATAGTGACAGACACCTCTTGGCTCATCATGATTCTCAATAATGTTGGAGATCATGCCGGTATCCCCAATCTTTTTCTGCGTATGGAAAATACACTTCTTGTACTCTTCCGGAGTCAGGTACGGTTTGGATGCATACCAGCCATCCTCGCTCTTTCCGTAACAGGTTTCTTCAAAATCAAACATGGATGAAAAATATCCGTTTTCTCCGATAAAATCTTTGATCTCATCTTCCTTTTCATTGAAGACCTCTCCTACAGTAAAAGCATCATAGGGATGAAAGCACTTCTCAGCCATCTCTCCCAGAAATTCTCCAATCCCTTCTGCCTCCTCCAGCATCCTCCCGACGCTGCAGAGCCCATCTGCACGATCGGCAGGATAATCGGAAAACGGAAGCTTCTTCTTGATATTGATAATGGCATCAATACGGAATCCGCCAAGCCCTTTTTCCATCCACCAGCGGATGTTTTTGTAGACTTCCTCTCTTACTTCAGGATTCTCCCAGTTGAGATCCGGCTGCTTCTTGTGGAATACATGGAGATACTGTTTATCCGGATGTCCCGGAAGCTCTTCCCATACCGGACCACCGAAATAGCTTCTCCAGTTGCAGGGAGCTTTATCATCCTTTTTGTCCCGGATATAAAAGAAATTTCCATACTTTCCGTCCGGATCCTTAATGGCCTGCTGAAACCACTCATGCTCATCGGAGCAGTGATTTACCACCAGATCCATAAGGATGTACATTTCTCTTTTTTTTGCTTCTGCGATCAGACGATCCATATCCTCCATGGTCCCAAACCTCGGATCAATCGCATAATAATCTGCAATGTCATATCCCTGGTCTGCAAGGGGAGATTTATAGATTGGGGAAAGCCAGAGGATATCTGCTCCCAGTTCCTTAAGATAATCAAGCTTGCTGATGATTCCCGGGATGTCTCCGATCCCGTCTCCGTTGGAATCATAAAAGCTCTTGGGGTATATCTGATATACCACTTTGTCATGCCACCATTTTCGTTTCATCGTAATTCCTCCTATGCCTGTTTGATCATGCAGTACTGCTTCAGATCAAATCCTTTTTTCTGTACAATGCCGTATAATTTAAATCCGAATTTCTCATACATGGAAACATTTGCCGGATTATGGGTTTCCAGAGAGATCATCAGCTTATGCCTGTCCGCATAATCGATCACCTCATCCATCAGCTTTTCAGCAAGACCGTGATGCTGCATCTTCGGCGCCACTGCCAGATAGATCACATGAAGCCTTTCTGCTGTATGAAGCTGGGAAGTCCAGCTGGAATTCAGATAGTCTTTTCCCTGGATGAATTTCCGCAGGGTCGCAAGACTTGGATCCTCTTTGATCAGATAGCCATCTGTTTTCAGAAGGGCAAAAAAATCCACCATCAGATTATGTAAGGCTGCTTCATGCTCCGTTCCGTCGGATACTACCAGGATACTGTTCAGCTCACTGCTGTCTGCATAGATCTCGCAGGTCTCAAAAAACTCCGTAAGATCACAGGTAAAAAGCTCCGGCATCAGCCGTTCTCTGGTATCCCTGTCCGGGATCAGTGCATGATACAGAGGATCCTCCGAAAAACATACGGTCAATATCCGGATCAGCTTATCCAGATCTTCTTCTTTCACTCGGTATAAATTATGGCTTTCCATTCTTTCCTCCAGATATGGTTTTATTCTGTTCCTTTTTCAAACATATCACTGACCTCGCAGATCAGATTCCTGAGCTTTTCCACTGCACGGATCAGATATTCAATATCATCCGCATAATAACGCTTCTGTCTTTCCCAGGCTTCCTTGAGGCTCTGCTTTTCTGCCTCCAGACTGTCACCCGGCTTCTTTTCCTTCAGGCTTTCCACAAGATCATAAAGGTTCTCATGGTGGATGATCCTGCCCTTTCCCCACATCAGGCGATCCGGGGACTGCTTCAAAATATATTCCGTAAAATGATAAAAGACTTCCCGCTCAAACTGAAAGGCATAACAGTTGTTGTCAATACTGTAAAAAGCCTCCAGCGCAGGTGCGATCTCTCCTTTTTCCAGATATCCCATCGCTTTCTTCAGTGCATAAAGATTGTTCTGCACTGCCTGCTGCGGAAAGATCACATTGTCATCCCAGTCCAGACGTACCAGATAATCCTGGGATTTCCGGAATACACCGAGAAGCTTTTCGGTAATGGCATCGGCTTTTTTCCAGTCACGTTTTTCTTCCGGAAGGCTGTTGAAGTGCCGTACCTGCTCTGCAAGGATGGCAGCTGCTTTTTTTGCCTCTTCTGTTTTTTTCAGAAGGAGTGTACTGTCGGCGCCGGTCTGCATACACAGATCCGTATCCAGGGTCTTAATACTTTGGTCCAGTACCCGCCCGAAATCCATTGGCGGCAGAGCAAGGCCGTCAATAGCCAGAAGAAGTTTCAGATAAAATTCATGATGGAATCTGTATACCTCTTCCTCATAAACATCCTGGTTATCGTATTGGGAATGATAATAATTTTCCATAAACGGGCCACCGCTGAAATCATTGACCATGGACGGGATCCCGGAAATAGCCATGGTAAAATCATCAGACCAGGTTTCAATGGGATACAACGTGGTCATGCCCTCCGGGTAAATCCCCTCCGGCATCTGCACAGCATCCACGAAGCTGCGCACAAAATCCGCATACTCATAGGTACATCGTACTGCATCTCTGGTACTGTGTGCATGAGCCGGAAGCTCAAAATTCAGATCTGCGATCACTTTTCCGACCCATTCCGGATGTGCGGTAAAAATCTGCTCGTAAGCTCCGGTCGACC
>OLIW01001731.1_pt1 | contig 18515 bp, 10 predicted proteins | sample 1601321 | NCBI WGS metagenome assembly OLIW01 (sample SAMEA2452114, study PRJEB22498) | human gut metagenome
AAAGAAATACCATTTTTTCGTATAGTTTGTATCTTCTTTTGCAAGGTCTTTGTTTACATTTCCGTATGAGTCAGCCTCATCTTTCGTCAGCTGTAACGGAAGCGTTATCTTGATTACGTCTGTCAGCAGTGCACATCCATCAACAGTCTTCGTCTCTCTGATTTCATAATCACCCTGGTCAAGATTCTCCCATGTGATTTTTCCATCTGCGTCAGTTGTTGCTGTTGTAGTTTCACCAACATTCAACAGGCGGCTAAAGCTCTCGCTCTTGTTATTTGTTGTTGTTTCAGATTCTTTTACAAATTTAAGTTCAAATTCAACGCCAGCAAGCGGTGAACCATCATCTTTATATTTTGTAAGCTGTACCTTTGCAGGTTCAAGGTCGTTGTATACTGTCTTTGACAGGTCAACGGTAGAACCATTCTGTGCATCTGCAAGATTTACTACGAATGGCTCGCTGTTTAAAACATATGAAGCAGGAGTGCTTACTTCTGTAAATCTCAACTGTCCGTAATAAGGAAGAACAATATTGTTGTTAAATTTGAAGAACTCATCTGAACGATACTGTGTTAAGCTTGTTACAACATGGTTGTCATCAAATCTTACAATACCATTTGCGTCAGACTGTAAATACCATGTACGTTTTACATTATCAGAATTTCCATTAAAGTCGTCAATGTATTCTACCTTGAATATTGTGCCGGAAATCGGGTTTCCTTTTGCACTTAATTTCTTGATAGTCATACGGCTGTCTAAGACTTTCGGGTCATCTGAGAACTGTACTTCAATTACACGGTCTTTGTCCTGAGGCATTGTTACAGAGAACGATTTTGTTACTCCGTAATTATTATGTCCAAGAGGAGCTTCTATTTCAGTTACTTTATAGCTTGTGATTTTTGGATTCAAAGCCATATTGGCGATGCCCTCATCATCTCCGGTGTATTCATCGATATTATCAATTACTTCATCAGAAGAATCAGAATAATCAGCATCAAGTAATGCATCCACATCTTCAGAAATTGCATTGTTTGCATTCACTACGTCGTCAGAGAGGCTGTCAGATGTAGTATCTACATCTTCCATATCATCAGACGTTTCGTCTGCTGCAATCGTATCATCTAAAGGTGCAATTGTTGTTTCATCCACTACTGCCCGGTCGGTATCCTCATAATCATTTGCTACAGCTGTCTGATATGCATTATTCGGAAGCTGTAAGTGATTTGAAATACCATTCTCTTCAGTTGTTAAGGTACCGGTAAATCCACCACCTGTAACTGAGAATTTACCACCTTTCAGTGAATATCCATCCAAATCCATAAGGTCTTGTCCTGCTCTTGACGTCTTCTTTACGTAGACATATCCGGTTCCAGGTGTCGGCGGTTCATCCGTCGGCGTTGGTATTGGGGTTGATGTCGGTGTAGGTGTATTCGTCGGTGTTGGAGTAGGTGTATTTGTCGGTGTTGGCGTCGGAGTGCTTGTCGGTGTTGGAGTCGGTGTATTGCTTGGAGGTGGTGTTACCGACTGTGTGATTACTGGTGTTGGAGTAGGTGTATTTGTCGGTGTCGGCGTCGGAGTGCTTGTCGGTGTCGGCGTCGGTGTATTGCTTGGAGTCGGTGTTACCGGCTGTGTGATTACTGGTGTCGGTGAAGCTGTCGGAGTTAAGTTTACGATACCTCTATCTCCACCAAATGTCTGCAATTCGCCAGATTCGTCTCCTCTATTTTTTAATGCGTCATATGTAGAGCGGTTCCATGTTAATGTATATCTTTTAGTTGAATCAAAGATATATCCGGCAGGAGCTCTATATTCTTTACAATATAATACATATGAATCAACTGATGATTCTATATCTTTTATTAACGTAATGTCTGAATATCCATTAGCATTTGTCGTTAATTCATCAACCATATCTCCACTTTCATCATACACTCTAAAAACAACTCCCTCTACAGGATTTCCATCACCATCAACCTTCTTTACTCTATAACGCAATTTCCATTTTTCAGAAACCTTCTCATCATACACACCAAGTCCATTGATACCATTTTCTCCAAACATTCTGGTCTGGCCATCATCATTTGCTTTTGTTAAAGTTAAAGGATATATAGTATCATTTCTCTGATATCCTTCTGGCGCTTCTATCTCACGGCAATATACAGTAGTGCTGTTGACGTCTCCGTCAAACTCCATCCTGTAAGTTCCAGTGTAACCATCTCTGTCAGATGTAAGTCTTGCGATTAAGTTGTTACAGTTTCTGTCACTATAGATTCCGAATACAGCATTGCTTAACGGAGTTCCATCTGCTGCATCCATTTTCTTAGTCATCAAATCAACGTTCCAGCCATCCGGGTATTCAATGATAGTTAAGTCTTCAGCTTCCAGGTCTGGAATCGTGTAAACTCCATTGCTATCCAGACGTCCTGTCAGTTTGATTGAATGTGTCTGAGTATCAAGCTTATATCCGGCCGGAGCCTTAACTTCTGTTACCCATAAAGAACCGGAAGGAATTGCCCAGGTTCCGTCATCAAGTTTCAACGGGTCATCACTCCAGCTTCCATTAAAGTTTGAAACATAATGGTTGCTGTCATATAAAACTTCACCGTTTGAATCAGTCTCGAAATACCAGGTGTACATAGGATTATATCCATCCTCTGGCTCTAATGGAGAATAAACAACTTTGAAAGTTGCTCCTGAAAGAGGTCTTCCATTTGGGTCTGTTTTTGAAAACATTTTTCCTGTTAATCTGAACGGGTTATTCGCAACTGCCGTTCCGGAATTTCCGGTCTCAACGTTTGTGAATTTGTTTATCGTCTTTCCTGCTATTATATCAAAATAATACGTATTCGTATTCTGTACGGTTCCAGGGTTACGTTTTGATTCCTGCAGATAATATCTACCAGGTTTCAATCCTTCTACCATGACAGAATATGATGTATCATCTGTATTGTTAGCAGAAACAGCCACCGTCTTAACTAATCCAGAGCATGTCTTTGTTGCAGTATCATAGTCTGAATAAATCTTAAACTGAGTGTTAATATACAGTCTCGGTGTTTTTGAAGTAAAGTTTGACGGATGGTATATTTTCTTGTTTAGCTGGAAATCTCCAGTGTCTGGGGTGTTTATAAACGTTGGAACGTTATATAATAATGTACGCGTTTCGTTATCAACTGCTTTTAATGATACAGTTACAGGTTTGCTGTTAAGCTGATATCCATCAGGTGCTTCTACTTCTGTAATTGTTAAACATCCAGGAGGTAATACCGGGTCATTTGCTGCATTCAGCGGAGCCTCTGATGACGGAACAGTTTTTCCGTTTGGTAATTTATATTTAGTATAAATATGTTTATTATCAAGAATAATTTCGCCATTAGTATCGGTTTTTGCATACCATGTTGCTTCCGGAGAACTTGTTGAGTTTGGTTTATACTCAATTTTAAAATATGCTCCAGATAAAGGTATTCCTTCGTTATTTTCTTTCTTCAAAATTATTCCATGATAATACTGTGTATAGTTAAGAACGTATGTTCCTGAAACATTCTCTGTGACACTGTCGTTTTCAACGTCATCTCCTGTCTGCCATGAAGGATTAGATTCGTTTAGATAAAAGATATATTTGTCGTGATTTAACACACAGCCATTACTGTTAGTTTCTTCAACTACTTTATATTTACCTTTTTGAAGGCCCTCAATACTTACACTATCTCTTGTAGCGCCAGACAGTGTTACGGTTTTTTGTTCCTTCCAAGCATTGTTTGTATATCTGTATATTGTAAATTTTGTATTCAATCTTACACGATAAAACTTTGCTGCCCATTCTTCGTTAACAAGTCTCTTCCTGATGGTGATACTATATCCAGAAGTTCCTGTAAAAGAGTTGTCACCTGTCAGCTTTTGATAATTTCCTGACAAAGCAGCATTTCCTACAGCATCAAGTCTTACTGTAAGTTTGTTTGTCTTTGAATTATAGGTTGCTGTAGCTGTTATTTCAAACGGGAACTGGTTTGACGCATACCATCCAGCATGTTGCCCTTGTCCCCAAGTTTCACAATCAGCACATATTAACTGATATGTATTTAACCATGCTTTAAAATTTTTCATATTTGCTGCATCGTACGAATTTGTAAGTCCGGAAACCCATTTAGCAATAGCAGCTTGACCGCTTGATGTAATACCTAACATTATAGTTCTGTATCCAACTGCGCCAATACCGACATTTGCACCATGAGCCTGTCCTACGCCGATTGTGCCAAAATTTTTAGTATTAGTTCCGCTTGCATAAGCAACGATATCATCCTCATCTTCTGGTGGAGTATTAACATTTCCGTATATTTGTTCTATTTCGTCAACATCATCTTTTGTTATATAGTTATCTTTAATTGGATGCCATGCTCCAAAATAGCTTTGTCCTGAACCAAACATACAAATATTGTTTGTATCATCAATGGTTATATACTCATCATCTTTGAGGCTAACGTTATAAGTGTAAATTTTTCCTGAATCGGAATCTACTGTTGTAAAGTTTACGGCTTCAGGGTTTTCCTCGCCTGCACCATTTAACACTTTTACAACAGGATTAATTTCATTAAAAGTATTAATATTAGATACCTGTACAGTAAAAGTTACATTTGATTGTTCTGACGCATAAAGTTCGCCATATTCAAGTCTTTCGCCGTTCATTCTTACGTCAATACTGTCATTTAAAACTTTAATCCTATGGCCATCAAGATGGTCTACTACATTGATAGTTGTATCTACATACCATCTGTATTTAGGTAATGTAAAATATGAAACAACATATCTTAATGTATAGCTTCCAGGCTTAGACACATCAAAATCTCCAAGGTCGCCTGTTGTTGACATTCTAAATCTTGAGATATCGTATCCATTAGTTACGACGTCTGGATTCCAGCTTGTGTCATTTACTAATACATTATAAGTTTTGCCCTGCAATACAGTACCAGCCAATTCTGGAACACCTACTCCATCTGCGTCTCCTATTGGAGCCCAGTCTGGAAGAATATTGTCACATTCGCTGGATTTGGCTGTAGCCATATCTGCATCTTCAACTACAACGAATTTAACCTCTTTGTTCCAGTAGTAGTCTGGATTGTCTTTCAATGACTCTTTGTATACTACAGTAAAAGAATCGTCGTCATTCCATGTTTGCTGGTCTGTGTTTCCATCTACAGATACTACTTCAATATTAGTGTTTTCGTATTCACTATAAGTATTGATGTCAAAATACTTGTCTTTCTTTGCGACAGCTTCAGTTTTGTATATGTATGATGCACATGAAGGGTAGCCCTCTTCATCTGCGATATCACCTTCTGTATCAGATTTTGCCTCATCAGCTGCAAGTTCTTTTTCTTCATCAATCTCGTCACCAGTAACTAATTCGGTTGAGATGTTACTGTCATTTAATAATTCATCTTCATTTTCGTCTTCATTACTCGTTGTTACAGATGGGTCTGTTTCTTCTTCAATACTTTCAGTGGTACCATCACCTTCCTCTCCATCCACAACAGCTTTATCTTCACTGCTGCTTCCGTCAATTCCAATGTCGTCATTAACAGTCAAGTCTCCCATCTTGTCGTCTGCGTCAGCATCATCTTCCGCCGTTTCACTTCCGGCTTCAGTACCCTCAGTTTCAGTACCAGTACCTTCAGCATCTGCTGTCTTATCAACGTCCTCAACGGTATCATTAACTGTCAAATCGCCAGACAAGTCATTTTCAGTCTTATCCTCTTCGCCGTCTGTTTCTCCGTCTTCGCTCTTTTCGTCGTTAACGGTCAGGTCATCGGCCAAGTCTTCCTGAGTATCTTTCTTGTCTTCTGTTTTTACTTCCTCAACTGTAATATCGTCTTCAGGGGTCTCTGTCTTCTCAAACCCAATCGTTATTGTCTTGTCCGCATCAACAAATGTTGGATACATGAAAGACGTAACCTTTTCATCAAACCCGGTTTCTTCGGGCTTGCTCGTGTCGTCGTCTACAAGCTCGTACAGGTTAATGACATACCCGTCATCTGCCTCGGCTTTGACACTCACGATATTGTCAGCTTCCGCTTCGTATACGTACATGTAAGCATTCTCTGCTGCATTCTCGCTTGAGATAAGCAGACCGTTCTGGTCATACACGTCTATATACTCACTGCCATCCTGTTTTTCATCCAGGCGGATGGTCTGCTCCTGGTCTTTTCCTTCTGATATGATGGCTTTACCACCAGTTGTTTTAAGGTTAAGGAAAAGGAATTTCGTTTCTTTTTCTTCGCTGCTGTCATCGTTATTATCTTCAAGATTAAATGTCTGTGATACGGTGCCGTCGTCATTTACAACAATATTGTCAGCGACATTATCGCTTGCATATGCGGTATATGAAGACAGAACCGGCGATGCGGCGGTCATTACAGCCATTGCGATAGACAGAGCCTTGTACTTTAAGTTCTGCATCTTGTTTTTAGTCCTCCTTTTTATATTATTTTTGTCGGTTTCCGGGGATTCCCGGAGCCAAGGCCGGAGGAAAAGGCTGTACGGAAACAAGGTCTCGAACAGTTTTCCCTGCAACCTTGTAAATCCGATGCGTTACTTAATTGTTACAGCCGCATATATATGCGGCCAACAAACGAAGGTAAGAAGTTTATCTTCGCTCATATATAATATGAAAAATAACACAAAAAAAAGAAATTTTTTGGCTTTACAGGCAGCCAGCGGCTTTGCCGGCAGGTCTGCCGGCCGGAAAGAGTCTCGGCAACAAACACGCAGTTTTCAGCCCGCAAAAAAACCGGCAAATTATGCCGGTTCAAATCTCAAACTCATCTTGTTCTTCCATCTGCATCGCCTGCATCAGGTAAGCTTTGATTATAGTATCATCGTCTTTTTTGGAATCAGGCGAGGCATTCTCCATATCCCTCAAAAAAACGGCAGCCAGTTTACTTTTTGCGGACGCTATCTCATACTCACACACCGCGGCATCACAATTCACCAAATCAAACGCCTTTTTGATATTTTCAGGCTTACTCAGTCCGAAATCAAGGTATTCCTTCAGCAGCTCGGCGTCGTGGTTCATGACTGTCATTGCCAGGATGGCGGCATCCTTTTCATGCAGGTATGCAGCCAGTTTTTTCCCGTCTTTTGTTGCCCTTTCTTTTTGGCTCATGTTACCGTAAGTCTTAACTGCAACACGGCAGCCGGTATCAAAGACTGAAGACTGATAAGCCTTGTTGACGATTTTTTTAAGCATTCGTTTTTTGGCTTTTAGCGAAAATGACGGCACTGGTGAAAAGCATACTTTCGCGACATCGTCAAGCAGTTTCTTCCTGTCTGCAATCAGCATCGCACGAGGGAAGAAATAAGACTGACTATCTACGTTTACCTGGAAGGCGCCTCCGATTCTATTGATGTCACTATTGACAATTCCGACAATGCACGTTCTCAGGATATCCGGCAGATTGGAGAAGCCGTCAAGGCTGATTGACTTTACGCCACGGAAGTTACAGTCTTGGACTTTTACAAAACCGGGCAGATACAGGCTTTCAGCTGTACAGTCTTCAAACGCCATAGGTTCAATAAGCAAAGACTTCTTCCGGTCAGGTGCAAATGTCAGTGACGTCAGGGGTGAAGATTCAAATGCCATTGAGCCTATATCATCAACACTGGAGGGAATTGTTGTGGTTGTCAGGCTTTCGCAGTTGTAAAAAGCGCAAGCACCAATCTTTTTCAGGCCTTCATTTAACACGATTTCAGTTAGGTAAATACTTGACCTGAAGGCATACTTATCAATCAGCCTGAGGCTCTGCGGACAAATGACCTTGCTAGCCGCGCTTTTGTCAAATGCTGAATCTTTAATGACTTCAACACCCTCCCGGATTTTTATGCATCCGGATTTGCCGCATGGGACAGCGACAATCATCAGCCCGTCTTTCGTGTATATGATGCCGTCAATGCTGATGTATTTTGGATTGTCATCGTACACCTCAAAATCTGTAATATCCAGCGCCGACGCAACAAGGAAGGGCTCGTAGTAGTCTACTGAATTCGGATATACCTGCATTGTCTCGTCATTCTCAAACACAAGAATCGTTTTTCCGTTTTCTTTTTTAAGTTTCATATGATTTCTTTTCCTTTCTTTTTTTGTATTTGTACATACAATATGCCGGATTTCGCCGACAGCAAAACACAAAACCCCCGCTGCTGGCAAAGGCAGTGGGGGTTTAGAACAAAGAAAGGAACGAACGCGACGGCGAATCCGTCTTATGTATTGAGGAAATTTTTCTTTCCTCATCGATGGACGGAAAACCGCGACCAACCTCAGGTTGTCCATCGGTTCTGAGGTTACCAGACGTGCACAAGGAGTCAGAAACCCCGTCCACGTCTGGTGAAGGTGAACGTAAGTTCACCGAATCATCTCTTGTATATATTATACCAGATTTTCCGGCGGGCGCAAATTTTTGTCGGATTTTTTTGCAGCCGCGGGAGGTCTGGCGCTGCCGGCGGCTTTTCCGGAATTTTTGCAAAAAAAATAAGCCGTGCAAGGATGCACAGCCAGAGGACGCCCCGTGAAAAAAGCTTCTTCTTTCACAAATAAAGTGTAGCACAAAATATGTCAAATTGCAAGTATCAATTCATATATACAGTATACCATATTTTCCAGCAAATGCAACAGCAAAGCCGCAAAATTGACGGAATTACATGCCCTTATCATCGCACCCAGCCGTTTCAGCTTAACCCGGTTCTGCTGCCGGCAAAAAAGAAGCGCCGCGAATGCGGCACTTCAGGCTTCATAGCAAAAATTTTTGTTTACAGGGACTATTTCCAAGCGCCTGCAGCATACACGCATTCATATCAGCCGCATCTGTCCTGAAATCGTTTTCCAAAACAACCTCAATATCTTTCATATTGTGCAGGCCAAACTTCAGGTAATCCATCAGCTTCTTTACATCTTCAGATTTATAGAACGCCTGGATGATATTCTGGCTGTGTGTTTGTAATATTTTTTTTGCTTTTTCTTTTATTGCTCTGTCTTCAGTATTACAATACACCTTCATCGCCGCATCATATGACGCATCCAGCGGAGTCTCTGCCGCATCCAGGGCATACATCTGCAGGTCATACAGCTTCTCATTTAATGGCTTTTCGACAAGCTGCATTTTTTCAAGGAATGTTCCTTTTACATACCCATCCATTATTTTGGGGATATATACATTTTCACCACCAATGCATACCTCCAAAGCACAGTTACATCTCGGGTCATAGTAGTCCGAGGCCTCATTAAGAGGTACGAAATTCCTGACAATTAAAGCATTAAGTATTGGCTCGATATCTGATGTGTCATAGCAGTTTATTACTACTCTTCTGACCTTGACAAAGTTGTTATCCGACAAGGAAACCAGCCTGTACGGAAGCTCTATCTCATCAGCATGGCACCACCCAAAAGCACCATATGCAATCTTAAGCCGGTTATTGCATTTTTGCGGGCGATTCTGAAACTTCAGGTTTCGGAGAGGACTCTCGCAGAATGCATTAGACATAATATCCAGTACCGTATCAGGGATGGTGATATCATCAAGCAAAGGGCACATACGAAATGCACATTCACCAATATGTGTGAGACCTTCGCTTAGAACGACCTCTTTCAGGTTTTCGCAGTTGTTAAATGCATAAGGAGTGATTGACGTTACCGTTTCTGGCAGTATGACTTTTGAAGCCTTACTGTCTGCAAACGCATCGCCAGCAATTATTTCTGTACCGTAAGCAACCTTCACAGTTCCCTTCTTGTCTGGTGGCGCGGCAATCAGTGTAAGTCTTGTTTCTCCGTTAGGCATTGTCTTCTTTTTGCCATACAAAAGCCCGTCTTCTGAATAAAGCATTGGATTCTCGGCATCAACCTCAAAATCTGTAACGCCGTTCTCCTGAACGCTTTCTATCATTTCCATGATTTTCCGTTCGTTTGTATCGTCTTTGCCGATACATGCGATTACTTTTTCGTTTTGTTGTATTATTTTCATCAGATTTTTCCTTTCTTTTTTTTTGTTTTATACATACAGTATGTCGGATTTTGCTGGCAACAAAAAGGCCGCGGCGTTTAGCCGCGGCACACACGTAGAAAGAAAGGAATTTCGACGGCGAATCCGTCTGACGTCTCGGAAGGAGCTGTCCTTCTCGCTTACATATATAGTATACCAGATTTTTCGGCTAGTGCAAATTTTTGTCGGATTTTTTTTGCAGGCGGCGGAATAGCGTGGTGCTTCCGGCAATTTTGCCTTGCAGGCTGAACTTTTGCCGGCAACAAAAAAACAGGCCACAACAAATGCAGCCTGTAGTTTCAGCTTCTCCAGCTCTCAGCCGGCAAATTCCCGTTCAATCCTGCCAGCAATTTCGCGTCTATCCTCATCAATCGCAAACGCCCAGATATCGCGCATAAATCCGATAAGCTTTTTGCGTTTACGCTTGAACGAAAAACCCCGGCAGCAGATTTTATCAATCGCCATCATAGCTTCCACGCCCTCATCCATTCGTTTCGGGACAAAGAACATATGGTTACCGTACTTGATTTCGTATACTCCACCTTCATCTTTTCCGTCCATATCTTCCTGGAACATATCCCTTACTACCTCCGGCAGCAGGCGGATGCCTTCTTTTGTATCTGGTATTGCTTGAGTTGCTTTTTCCATTATTTTTGTCATTATTTTTATCTCCTTTCTTTTTGATTTCCGGTATTGCCGGCATATTTTATCTACACTTCCAATATGTCGGATTCTGCCGGCCGCAAAACATCGGCAAAACGCAAAAGCCCCGCTGCCGGCAAAGACAGCGGGGCTCAAAAACAAAGAAAGGAACGAACACGACGGCGAATCCGTCTTATGTATTGAGGAAATTCTTCTTCCTCATCTCTTGTATATATTATACCAGATTTTTCGGCAAGCGCAAATTTTTGTCGGATTTTTTTTCGCTGGCAGCAGATGACGACAATCGGCATTCAATGCAGCATCCGGCAGCCGGTACAATATTCGTCAGCTGGTATCCGGAATCCTGTATTCCGCCAGCAGCTTTTTGCCGCCCGCCGCCTCTTTATACAAGCAAACGAAGCCTCACGCCAGCCATTGTACTACTTGACCGGCCAGTACTCTCCCGCCCGCCTTATCTTCTTTACAGGGCAAATCTCAGACTTCCGTTTGCGAACAACCCTTCTTTCCAGGCGCCTTCGGCGCCGGCAACCACGTTTCAAGAGCCATAAACAAATAAACAAAAGAACATTCCAAAAGAATCCTCAAAAGAACTTTAAAAATAACTCCAAAAGCAATCCCAAAGAGCCCAAATAAAGCCTCAAAAAAATTTCCAAAATAACCACCAAAAGAATCTCCCCTCCACGCAAAAGAGAATCTCTTCTCTTCGTTTCCGAAACAAAAAAAAGCCAGCCCCGCGTTAGCGGGGCTGGCCAGGCTTTTCAAAAGATTTAAAAAAGTTTAGAAAATAATCGAGTGCCGGCAAAGAATGGCTGGCGACGATACTGGATTGACTAAGTTAAGAAACTTTTGTGTAGGTATCGGCTACATTGGAAGGAAAATTGGCGGTACCATAATCACCATTAAATGTCTCGCCGATAACGTTTCGCCATGTGCCGGAGAGAAAGTAATCTGTTCTGGCAAATTTAAATGTAACGCCGGTTTTGATGGTTGTCAGACCGCTGCAGTCGTAAAACATAGAGCTCATATTCGTTACCTTCGCTGTATTAAACGAAGTTAAATCAAGGCTTGTCAGACCTGAGCAGCTGTAGAACATAGATTTCATACTCGTCACATTCGCTGTATTAAGCGGTGTCAAATCCAGGCTTGTCAGGCTGGAGCAGCCGTGGAACATCTCACTCATATCCGTCACTAACAGTCACCTTTTCTCCAACATCCTCCACCGCCATCACTGGCAACGCATTCATCCCGAACATCGCCGCGGCGCCGGAAATAATCGCACATGCTCCAAATATTAACCTGCTACTTCTTCCAGCCATTTTTCCAATTTCCTTTATCTCCTTTTTGTTTTACCATTTCTTCTCATCCCTCTCCTTCTGTATCTAATATGCAAAATTACGCCTGAAATTTTTCACCTTTCTGCAAAACAGCAAAAAAAATAAGAAAAAGATAAAAAAACGCAGCAGGCCTTCGGCCTGCTGCTTCTCTTTTCTACTTCTTTTTTACAAATTCTTCTATATTCAGGATTTTTTATAAGACAAACTGCTTCAGGGCTTTCTCCCCACATATCTTAATCGCAGCAAAATTGTCAATCATATATTGATTGCCAGAACCAGTCTTCTCTTCCTGTTTTCTTACAATACAGGCAATATCTTTCTTTTCTCTCACGCCTTCCCTGACTGCATGCATAGTACCGCTTTTCGCATCACAGTCAACAACGAGGATTTTATCCGCAATCATCGCCTGCAAAAGGTCGCGTTTGACAAGCTTCCATTTTTCAGGTCTCTCGCCAGGCTCATACTCACTTACAATACACCCACCATTTTTTAGAATATTTTCTACAAGAGAATCATTGCATTTCGGGTATATGTAATCCAGCCCGCAAGGCATTACGGCAATACATTTTCCACCGGCAGCCAGTGCACCTGCCAGCCCTGCAGTATCGCAGCCAACCGCCAGCCCGTTCAACGTCACGGCGCCAGACTCAGCCAGTATTTTTCCGCATCTATTTGCATTTCTGAGTACATCAGCATCTGCATTTCTCCGCCCAATCAAGGCTATTATTTTCTCCGGTTTTTGTAAGAGAGAAATATCACCGCGATAATACAAATTTTCAATCTTGCAGCCTTTCAGTCTCGTGAAATCCTGCAACTCTTCTTTTGTCAGTCTTTTTATTTCCATTTTTTTTCAGTCCTTCCATATGTTTTTTGTATATATTTACCAACCATTTTTCACAGCGTCCGAATAAAATATCCTGCATTCATCATACCTCAAACGTTTCCTTCGTCCTTATCTTGTCCAATATATACGCTTTTGCAATCTGAAGCTCGCTCTCTTCCATCGCTGGCAGCATACGCCGCAGCGCGGTATCGCTCCACTCGACCGCATTCAGCATCTGAACGAATTTTTCTTCGTTCTTTTCTGCTGCTCTTTTGGCAATATCCTCTGCCATCCGTGTCAGATATCGCTTTGCAGAAGCTGCGTTTTTGTATCGCATTACGATAGCAATTGCGGCGTCCTCTTTGCATCTGTCATTATGGCCATACATATACAGACGGTACAGATACTTATTTTTACCTGTTTCGATATACTTCTTAATGTCATTATTCAGCATATCCATGTCATTCGCATTTATATTCATACAGAAAACATCGTTATCTACACATCTCGGAACGACAATCGGAGTTAAGCCTTCAATATGCAGTGTTGCATGCATGGCATATCTTCCATTCGTCATGGTATCCAGAACATTGCATTCTACCGCATAGTTTGTTGTGATTCCGTACAAAATATTTACGTGATACCGTGAAGCATATATATTATCTGTCCAGGAAAAAGCTCCATTTCCGATTGAGACAATCGAATCCGGCAAATATACGTCTTTCAGATGGCATCGCGCGAAGGCATTGGGGCCAATTCCGGTTAGGCCTTCCGGCAACGTTATTTTTTTTAAATTGGTGCTGTAAAACGCTCCGTATGCTATTTTTTTTAATTTTTTTGCAAATTTCACCTTTTTTAACTTATGGCAAGAATAAAAAGCAGCATCAAGAATATATTCCAAGTCATCGTTCATCTCCACGACCTTCAAATTGCGGCACTCGCAGAACGCCGATGGTTCAATCCTTCTCATACTGTCAGGAAACTTTACGCCGTTTATCCTGCAGTTTTTAAAAGCGCCCTCGTATATGGTTTCAGTACCTTCAGCTATCTCTACGCGGCCTATCTTCTGCGGCGGGCACAAGATAAGCGTTTTGCCGTCTTTTGTATACAAAATGCCGTCAATAGTTTTGAGTGACCTGTTCATCGGATGCGTTACCTCAAAGCATTCAACCTGTGTATATACTTTCTTGTCCATAAGGTTATCAACATCTTTCGGGGATATCGGGTCAAGTACGTCGTACACATCAATAATGATTTTCTTTGGATGATTGCAGTTAAATTCCCAATCCTGTTTACGGGCAAACTTGACGAGGTCATAGTAATTATCAATAGTAAGAACTCGTGTAGTTGAATCGTAGTGCATTTTCATCTTCCTTTCTTGTTTTGTATTTGCATACAATATGCCGGATTTTGGTGGCGACGAAACGCTTTTCCGGATTCGTTGTCAGCATAGTTTGACTTTTCTCACCTTTTGCGGTACAATATATATACGCGAATCGCGCGAATACGCTCTTAAGAGCACTGAGCCATCGCGGGATGGTTCTCAATGCAAAGCCCGGCATAAAATATGCTGGGCTTTGTTGGGTTAACAACAAAAAAACAAGCAGAACGTAGTTCTGCTTGTTATAGCCGGTCAAGGGCGGCTCGCCCTTGCGGTGTGCGGGTCAGAGCCCCGCATTTTTTCTTTTTTCTTTTTTTTCTTTTCTTTTTGCCTTTCTCTTTTTCCTTTCTTACACTAATCTCCTCACGCTTAAAATCGTCCTGTAAGCGGCATTGTCACTTATCTTGATTCCGTCTCTTGAATTTGACGCGTGCACTATCTTTCCGTTTCCCATGTAAATAGCCACATGCCCGCCGTAACAGATTAAATCACCCGGCTGAGCTTCTGAATAAGAAACCTCACGGCCGGCGTTCTGCTGTTCGTAAGACGTCCTTGGCAGGCTTACCCCGAAATTATTATAAACACTCTGCACGAAACCAGAACAGTCAGCACCATTTGTAAGGGATGTACCACCCCAGACATACGGGTTGCCGACAAACTGAGTTGCATAGTCTACAACGGAAGAACCGGAGCCGCCTGAATAACTGCTGCCGGAAGAGCTGCTGCTTTCTTTCTGGCTTCCATCACTTTCCTCACCGCTCTCTTCATTATTATCGTTTTCATAGCCGTCATTGCTGTTATTGGCTTCATTTTCTACGCCATCATTGCCGCTTTCATCACTTTCGTCGTAACTTCCATCTTCGCTGTCGTCGTATTCTCCTCCTTCTTCATCTATATCTTCAGTACCATCTTCTTCACTATCTTCGTTCTCTACATATTCATCATCTTCACTTTCATCTTCATCATACTCAGCCTCAGCTTCAGCTTCCGCCCGCGCTGCTTCCTCAGCCGCTGCTGCTTCAGCTGCTGCCTGCTCTGCCGCAATCCTTGCAGCCTCTTTCTCTGCCTGAATCTGTTCAATCTCCGCCTGCTGCTGTTCAATCAGGGCTGCATACTCATTTGCCATCTGCTGGGCATATGCAATCTCATTATCACAGTCCGCAGAGCTTGCACGTCTCTCATCAATCGCCGCCTGCAGGTTTGCCTGTTCGGCTTCCTGCTCCTGCTTCATCCCTTCCAGCTCGGCTTTCTCCTGCTGGTATTTTTCTTTCAGGTTTTTGATTTCCTTAACCGTGTTTGCATATTTCTCAAGGCTTTCCCGGTCATAGTCATACATCCCCTGAACGTTTTCAGCCTTGTTCAGCATATCCGACAGGTCATCTGATGCAAGCATCATCTGAAACCACGCCGCATCACCGCCGTTTTCATAAAGATACTGAATACGTTTTTTCATTGCGGCATACTGTTTTTTCTGTCCTTTTTCAGCTTTTTTTATGTTTCCTTTTGTTACGTTGATGTCGGACTCCTTGGCTGCGATATCATTTTCAAGCGTCTGTATAGACACCATTACGTTTACCAGGTCAGCATCAAGTGAATTGATTTCAGCTGCCAGCTGCTGTTTCATCGCATACATATTATCAATCTGTGCATATGCGGCATCAAGCTGCTCTGCCGTCCAGGCCTGTTCCTGTCTTAAATCGTCTTCCCTGTCTGCATACACGCTTGCCGCCGGTGAGATACTCATCGCCAGGGCAAGTGATATTGTTAATATTTTTTTGTGCATTGTTATCATTTTTTATTACCTCTTTTTGTGTATTTTTTTTCTTTGTTTTTTCTACAACACATATAATATGCTGAATTTTAAAAAAAATGTAACACTTTTTTAATAAAATACTTCAAAAGAGGTTTTTGTTTTTTTTGGCAACTTGCCAGCAGAACAACGCGCAAGGGTTAAGTGCAGTACGCAAACGGGGATTCAGGCTCGCGGCCTGAGCTTTCCTGTTATCTATACAAAAAAACGCAGCGCCGAAGGCGCTGCTGTCTTTCTTTTAACGGCAAGGTTTAAAGTCTCATTGAGGTTTTCTTTCCTCTTGCATTGATTGCTTCCATCAGATAAGCGGCAATATCAGCACGCTTAAGACCGACTGCAAGACGATGTAAAGATTCCATTGCGTTTGGAGTCAACAAGTTTAATTTGATAAACTTAGCGGCATCTTCAGTTCGGTTTCTTTCTATCAGATATTCGACAATTCGTTTTGCAACTCTTCTGGTGTACTGAGTCAGTCTTTCGGGTATTTCTTTCCCTGTCTCCGTCAAGTAGAAATATGTCTTTATCGCAGTGTCATATGACGCTCCGCCACTGCTTCCGTATGCAAAAGTTGAATTTTCCAGGTTGTGTTTTCCGGAATTCAGAGCACATTCGCAAAGACCAGATTCTGACTCGTTAATGAATTTTGGAAGATATAATTTTTTATCCGGGAATTTAAGTTCAACAGTCATTGCCTTGGTGGAATCATCGCTATACATCCAATATGTGCTCCAATCCATCGGTGCAATAGCTCGCATAAGATTGTGGGGCATTTCTCCGTTAAGCTTGAGGTATCTTACAGGTGTTAATGCATTATTTCCAAGCACACGCACTGACGCAGGAAGTTCCAGTTTTTCAATACCTGTACCTTGCAGGGCATTATCAGAAATGATTTTTAACCCCTCATGCAGCTCAATCTTTGTAAGGTTCTTACAGTACGCAAAGATTCCATCTTCCAAGACCTCCACTCCTTCCGGAATTGAGATTTCTTCCAACTCGCTGCAGGCATCAAATGCAAAACGACCAATCCGCTTTAATGATTTTGGCAGAATTACACGTTTCAGGCTATTATTTTTCTGAAATGCCTCCTCTTCAATTGCCAAAACTCCTTCTGGTATTTCAAGATACTCTGGATTTTCCATTTTCTTTTCCGCAGACAGCCAGAGGATTGTCATATCTTTTTCTCTCAGAACCAGCCCGTTTTCCAGAACTTTTGTGTTTTCTTTATTCTTTTTTACTGTTGTTTTTTTTGCCATTTTTTTATTCCTTTCTTGTTTGTTTTTTCTTGCTTAATATGCAGGATTTACAGGCAGAACGAAAAAGGAACTGCGACGGCAGCAAAAAATACCGGCGCGTTCTGCACCGGTATTACATTTAGATAGAAAAAGATTTGTTTGTTTTTGTATTTCCAAGCATTTCCAGAATATACGCCCGCGCGGTTGGCATCGTCTCTCCTGCCTCTTCAAGAAGCAGCTTTAACAGCTGATTTGACGCGATATTCATTTTCAGTAATTTGGCCAGACGCTCTTCATCTTTATTCTGTATCAGCCTCAGGGCAAATATTTTTGCGTTTCTTTTTAAGTATTCTTTTGCCTCTTTCGCGTTAAAGTCATAGTACTCTAATATGGCAAGGTCTTCTTTATCGATTGTGTCCTCTGCATATTTCCATAATTCAGGACGCTCTTCGCAAAAATCAGTAAAAAAATCTGTTACAGTTTTTGTTAAGTCTGCAAACTTTGAGATATCAACATATCTTGGAAGATATGCATACTTATCTCCGCATTGCAGCCGCACAATATGAGATGTATGGTCAAAATGATTGATTTTTTCTGTACGGCGTATGCCTTGAAGAATATCTTCTAAAAAAACAGGCATTATAATCTCTTTTGTGTTTTCTGAAATGGCGCCTTTACCGATATGTTTAACGCTTCCTGGAATATACAATTTTTCAATATGCGTTCCAACGAAAGCGCCTTGAACAATATTACTCAGACCTTCATTTAAGGTGATACTTTTAATATTTGACTTGTAAAAGGCATATCCTCCAACTTCTTGAAGGCTCGGGGGTAATTCTATTTTTGTCAATTTTTCATTCCAGCTGAAAACATAATTTCCGAGTTGCTGAACACCATTGCCGAAATTAATTTCTTTCAGGTTATGACAAGTACTAAAAGCCTCATCACCGATTTTTTTAACGCTTCCTGGAATATATACTTTGTGAAGAGCCCATGACTGAAGTCACGGGCTTCCGACAGTCCGTCAGGCTTTTCTAGTCTTGCGACCCGGTTACACCTTCCCTCCTATCTTCTTTCCTGCTTCATCTGTCCGATGCACTGCCTTCCGGCCGTGTCTTACTCAGACTCTCTATCAGTGTCCTTACGCTGACAGTCCTACTGCGGTGCAGGCTTTTTAAGTGGACTCTCACCACGGCTCCCACGCTTCCCCGAGGTACCGTTGCTTCGTTATCTGGTTATTTCCGTTTCCGGAG
>OLIW01001733.1_pt1 | contig 18503 bp, 10 predicted proteins | sample 1601321 | NCBI WGS metagenome assembly OLIW01 (sample SAMEA2452114, study PRJEB22498) | human gut metagenome
ACGGCTGTTCCTCCCTGTTCACCCGGATACCAGGCATTTACGATGGCAGGAATATGTTCGTTCATCCAGTTGACAGCCAGTGAGCTTCCTGCTACCAATACAACGATTATATTCGGATTGACTTTATAGATTTCCTGTAAAAATTCTCTTTGATCCGCCGAAAGCTGAATATCATACCGATCCTGTCCTTCGCGTTCGATTGACTTGTTGATCCCCATTACGGCAACAACCGTTTCACATTCGCGAACTGCTTTCCCGGCTTCCCCATACAAATCGAGACGGGTAGCTTTTCCTACTTGCGGCACTTTCCATTGTAATTTTGCAATGGCATAATCCCGGTTATCATAATATTCCGCCTTTAACTGATACTCTTTTCCGGCTTCGAGATAGATGGATGCAGAGTCAGTAGAAACTGCATGTGCCGACCAAGCATCAATCAGCAACTGATTGTCAATACTCAAACGACAGCCATCATCTGAAGTAAAGCTAAAAGTATAACGACCGGAGATTGCCGGCTTTAACTTTCCCGTCCAACGGATAGAGAGTGGAGATTTGGGTAGAAACGGATCGGGTGCCTGGTTAGCAGGTTCAAAATTGATCCAGTTTTCCTGACGCACTTTGGGAGTACCTTTCAAATGGGTGTCTTCAAAATATTCCGCTTTCAATCCTTCAGGGAAATTCTCCCCCTGAATAAGTTCTAAACCGTCGGCAGCAGATTTCCAGGGAGCATATACGACTTTCACTTTATCACCTACTCTGTTTTTAATGCCTTGCAAAATAGAAACCGGTTCTACCACCGGTGCACCGCTATAATCACCAAACTCACATTTACCGGCATTGATACCTACCACGGCTATTGACTTCACCTTATTAACATTCAATGGAAGCATATTATTCTTATTCTTCAATAAAACAATGCACTCCCGGGCTGCATCCAAAGCAATCTGTTGATGCTCTTTCGAGCCGATCACCGACGGAGAGATTCTGGTATACGGATTTCGTTCGGTTCCATCAAAAAGTCCCAGTTTCATACGCGCTGTCAACACATGGCAGGCAGCCGAATCGATATCGGCATCCGATACCATGTATTGTTTGTAAGCATTCAACAGATATTCGTCATAGACATCATCTCCACATTCCAAATCCAATCCAGCCTGAATGGATAGAGTGGCAGCCGCCTCTTTCGTCTTTACATACTTATGGGCGTTTACCAATAAAGAAGGTCCCCCACAATCGGAAACGACATATCCCTGAAATCCCCAGTCCTGACGCAACACTTTTTTCAGCAGCCAGGCATTTAGTGTACAAGGCACATCGTTCAACGCATTGTAAGCAGCCATGATAGAAGCTGCCTTTCCTTCCTTCACACACATTTCGAAAGCCGGGAAATAATATTCGCGCAGTTGCTTTTCCGAGATTTGCGGATTACAGACAAAACGGTTATGTTCTTCGTTATTGGCAGCAAAATGCTTGGGAGTGGAAACAATCTTCAAATAACGCGGATCATCTCCTTGCAAGCCTTTCACAAAAGCCGTTCCCATCACTCCGCTTAGAAAAGGATCTTCCCCATACGTTTCCGGGGTACGTCCCCAACGGGGATCACGTGCCATATTCACCGTAGGTGACCAAAAGGTCAGTACATCACTAAACTGCTCTTTTTGCTCTCTCCCCTGATCGAGTTCATTCCAACGGGCACGCGCCTCATCCGAAATCACAGTAGCCACCCGTTTTTGTAACTCAGGGTTCCAGGTAGCTGCCAGTCCGATAGCTTGCGGAAATACAGTGAAACGTCCCGGACGGACTACTCCATGCAATGCCTCATTGCCATGATAGTATTTATCAATGCCCAAACGAGGAATACCGGGAGAAGTAGCACGCAGCAAACTAATCTTTTCCTCCACTGTCAGGCGGGAAAGTAAATCTGCCACCCGTTCGTGCACAGGAGCGTTTTCATTCTTATACAACTCTTGCGCATGTATCAATGAGCAAGACATCACAGATAAAGTACCTGCCAACAAAATCTTTTTATACCTGTTCATTATCACCATTTTTCTATCATATTTTCTTTTATAATTGTTCGTAGCACTTGCTCCGGAATCACTTTCCCACTTTCTAATCTACAGGGCCGTCCATCAACAAACCATGTTTCTTGTTCTTTACATCATGAGAATTGAAGTCGGCTCCGTATGTTGCAATTCCCATTACACGCATCATGGAATTCCAGGAGACATTCGTTTCTTTCGTCTGTAAACGATAGTCAATCACAGACAACACCAGATTTACATTCTCTTGTAGAGGATAAGTCACTAAAGCTGCTCCCCCGGGTTTCTGCAATGCTTCACATAATACGACCTGCGCACACTTCCAATGTTCGGGAGACGTATTGAACAAGCTCCAGTCTGTACGGGAGGCTTTTAATACGATATTCCCCTTTTCGGTCAATGCTCCGGATAATCCCTGTTTTAAGATGTAGCGGTCACCCTCCATCTCACTAAAATACAAATCGGGGAGTTCAAAATAATTTCCCCAGGAAGTATTTCTGTTCATCTCTAAAGCCGTAGCTCTGCGGTCGGTCAGTTTTACTTTCTCCGGCAACCAGTGACAGAAGTCATCACTCAATTTCTGTCCGATGCTCAATGCCAGTACCATTCCCCCTTTCTTTTTCCATTTTTTCAAAGCTGGTTGTATGCGCTGCAAATCTTCGGCTGTCACCGATTCGGCATCTATGATCCATAAGTTTGCTTTTTTCGGCTGGTCTGTTAACCCCAAACCGGCTTTGGTTATGAAATCTATTAAATCCGGACGAGGCTGTCCAATCAGACAGGCAACAGGATAAACAGGAGAAGGATATTCCGGTTTCACCGGATGTTTTACTTCTTCGAATGTAGTCCATTCACTGCCTTTGAGTGCGGCTTTCAGTGCATTGAACATGGGCAAAGGTTTATATAAAGGAAGCAATCAACGGTTTATTCAAATCTTTGGGAAGGTCTTCCTGTTTCAGGCCATGAGAGGCAGGAATACGAAAGTTACGACACAACCATCCCATGCGGATATATACCCAATGTTCCGGATAGCTAGGGAAATAGACCGAACTCGGTGTATACGGTCGTGGTGTCCCTGCTCCAACCTTGCTACCTCTTCCCCAGTCATTGACATTGATTGCAGAAGGGATTTTAATCTTTACTTTTTCCCATTTACCGGGTTGGGGAGCTGTCAGTTCCGGAGCTATCCCGGAACCTTTTTTCCATGAAGAACGACCTTTCATTTCACAAATTACCATTCTCATTAAATGCCGTTATCGAGAAATAATATTCCGAGTCTCTGTTAAAATAACGGGCTTCATATTGATTGTCAAATACCGTCACTGCGTGCGTTAACTTATCTTTCTGTGTTCCCCACCGTAACACGTATCCGGTAGCCCCTTCTTGTGCATCCCAAGTGAAACGGTACATTCGTTTATCCTCCGAATCCCGGATTGCCCGGAAGCCTGTCACCTTAGAAGGAGCAGCACCTTCTCCTTTACCAAATACACGGAAACCGGATAAAGAGAAGCACCCATCCATCTCTTTAGCGTTACAAATTCTCAAATAACGGACCTTCACGGGTTTATCCAACGTAAACAGGCGATGAGGCTCATCTTTTCCATTCTCTGTTTCATCAAACAAATTCATCCATTTTTTCCCATCTGCCGAACCTTCGATAAAAAATTGATAAACAACGGGAGGGTGTGGTGCGAAAACCTTGAAGTGATGGTCGGCAAAATTCACGTGTATACTATTTACCAACATTGGAGTCTCCAAATCAACCTGCAACCATTCGCCCTTTTTTCCGGTTTGAGCAGCCCACCATGTTTCAATCTGTTCATCATTTGCATTGCCCGGTTCATAGCCGGCAAGAGACGAAGAAGCCTGTACCGGTTTCCGGTATGAAAGCAGATTCCATCCCATACTCAAATCTGTTTTATCAAAATCAACTTTCCGGTTAGGAATATAGAAAGGATAATCCGACCAGACTGTGTGAGCATATATACCGTTGCGACTGGATACAGCAACCGGGAAAAGTCCCAACCGCCGTTCAAACATATGACGAACGGAAATGATCATGGAAGCTACGTGCCAGTAGTTTCCATACTTATCCCGAAAAGTATGTCCGTGTCCTGCCCCACCGATAAAGCCTCCCGGTTTAAATGAGAACGGATTGTCTTCCACATATTCAAAAGGCCCCAAAGGAGTATCTCCTACATAGATTCCATCGCCATAGATACGATATTGAGTACCCGGAGCCGCATATTGCAAATAGTAACGTCCTTCATATTTCAGCATACAAGGTCCTTCGTTCCATCCCTGACGCGGTTCTTCATTATTCTTTCCGGGAACTTCCCAGCCATACTTGTCTCCATGATGCGCGATCAGTGCTTTGTCTTCACCCAACGCACGAAAACCGTCTTTCGGATCTACTTCCACCCCCATAATCGGGTCCTTATCCGAACACCCCCAATACATATACACCTTACCGTCCTCATCACTATAGAAAGCCGGGTCGTGAAGCCGGTAGGTCAGTTTGGTATCTACAGCCTCCCAAGTATCTTTTTCCGGATGGGCATTTTTGAAAATCTGTGTTTTCCCACTGGAAGTAGTAAAATAGAGCGTATCTCCTATTGGAAGAATGGTAGGAGCATAATCTTCCAATGTGGGGATAGTCGTACAAGGAACATATTCCCAGTCGGCCAGATCTTCAGAGCGCCAATATCCACCGGACTTGGACGCAAATAAATAATAATAGCCTTTAAAATACTCCAATACCGGATCAGCAGCTTCCCGACGCGATTCGTCTTTCGGTTGAAACCGGTAGTTCAGATTCATCGGATTAGTTACTATCCGATGTTGGGCGATTCGCTTTCCTGATGAACAGGAAGTGATACATCCTGCCAATACGCTTGCAATTAATAGATGAGTAGATCTCTTCATGGTGTTTTTCTTTTTATTTATTCCGGTATTTGTGTCATTCCCAGTGATCTGTACGAAAAGGCGATGCCGGCAACCCTTCCTCATTATACAGATTACAACGCGGGCTATTGGAAAATCCGTAGCGTACAGCTACGGGTTCGGCAACTTCAGGACTCGATACAATGACCTTATTACCTTCTATGACGGCATCCGCCCAAACAAATTTACGGTCGGTCCCGGCAATGCCAAATCCCGTGAGCTTTGTCGGCTTTGGACGAGCCTGTTCTCCTTCAGGGATATAGGGAGAAGTCCCTATCATCAACTTCTTACCCTGATTGGTAAACTCCAAAATAATTTTATTGCCCTTCACTGACATTTTCTTATAAAGAGGTCCCATACCAACAATTTTCTCTCCATATGCCAATTTACGGGCAACAAGAGCTAACCGATGTCCTACATCATATTTATCAACCGGATGCAAATCGAACGGGTCGCCAACATCAATCGTTACCGCCATCGCAGTATTAGGCAGGCTCAGTGCTTTCAACTGACCTTCGCGCACCCAACGCCAACCGTTCCCCTCAACAGAAGGCTCCTGATCTACAGGCTCAAAATTAGGAAGCTGTACATATACAAAAGGAAAATCTCCTATTCCCCATTTCTCCCTCCAATCTGTAATCATCCGGGAAAAAAGTGTCGCATATTCTTTTGCCGAGCCACCGGAATTAAATTCACCCTGATACCAGATTACACCTTTGATACTTAACGGAATTAAAGGAGAAATCATGGCGTTAAACAGATTAGCCGGGCCGTTATTTCCACCGTCCGGTTTACGTGGATTGGGTGGACGAGGTACTCTGGGTTCCGGTTTGGCGGGCGCTGGTTTCCCATCGGCTTGTGCAGCCCGTACGGCTACCGCCCATTCTTTCTGTGCCTGATTCCACTCTTTACCTATTGTTTGATCCCATTCTCTGACTGCTGTATCAAACTCTTTCTGCTTTTGCGGATAAGTAGCCAGTATTTCCGGATTATCTTTCACATTTTTCTCGTAAGCAGCTACATAATGAGCCAATGCTGGCTCCTGCTTTAGCCCGGAAAGGCTTGTCCAAGCTTCTGCACGTGTACCACCCCAGGCGGACTGTATCACTCCTAACGGACGTCCGTTTGCAACGCGCATATCACGTGCAAAGTAATAGGCAGTAGCAGAGAAACCCTGCCCATTTATTTTTGCCAGCATCTCCGGAGTACAAAGCACCCACCTGGCAGCCCGTTCGGGACTGGCTGTTCCTTGAGGAATTTCAATCTCCGACAATGGCTGTAGCGATGTATTTTTAGGAACAAAGAATAAACGTAACAATGAATCTTCCGAATGAGCTATATCATCAGCATATTCTTTTCTGACCTTGATCCCCCACTCCATATTTGATTGTCCGGAAGCAACCCATACATCACCTACCAGTACATCCGAATAAACCAGTTTATTTTTTCCGGTAATAGTCAGCGTCTCTCCTTTTTTCTTCGTTTTTACCGGCTTCAATTTTACCTGCCATGTCCCGTCGGCATTGGCAGTGGTTCTCACTTTTTGTCCGGCAAAGAGTACTTCAATGTTTTCTCCGGCATCAGCCCATCCCCAAATCGTAATCCGGGTATCTTGCTGCAAAACCATGTGGTTGCCGAAAATCAAAGGCATCCTTACATCTGCTTTCACTTCCGGCAATCCCAAGATAGCGGACAGTGACAGCAAGCACGAAACCAAAAGTAATTGTTTCATTTTATCAGGAATTAGATGAAGGTGATGGCTCTACAGAACCACCATCTTATATTTAGTAGTAAAAGCAACAGGTTGCTTGTTGTCTTTATCCAGTTTGAACGGAATCAGTTTTTCTTCTCCGGCTCCCAGTTCATAATGAATGGCATCCCCTGCTTTTTTGCCGTCAACAAACATTTCCACCTTGCCAATATCCATCAGCGTGCCATTGTTTTTCACGCTGACCCATACAGTCTTTTGATTCTTCGTCAGATTCTCTTCCACTTTGGATATAGAAAGGATAAAGTCGGCACCGAATTCGTGCGTATAGTTAAGCATACCGGTCACCCCTTTTTTCTTATCGCTGTAACCCACACTATGTTTAATCTCATTCTTGGCCACATAGTCAGGACTCATGCCACCGACACATATTTTGAATTCTCCTTTTTCCACTACTCTGTCCATGTGGTCATTGAGCAATGAAATGTCGTATGGTGTCAGTTCAAAAGAGACGGTTTTCGATTCTCCCGGTTGCAAATAAATACGGTCGAAATCCTTTAACTCCATAACACGGGTCTTGACGCTGGCATACATATCCGTCACATACAATTGTACTACTTCATCACCGGCACGGCTTCCTGTATTCTTCACTGTAGCCTGAACCGTCACATTTCCATTCGGTTTTTCCTGTATCTTCAAATCCGAATATTCAAAAGAGGTATAGCTAAGACCGAATCCGAAACGGTAAAGAGGATAATATTCCATATCTACATATTCGTAACGACGCCCCGATGTTTTGAAATTATAATATAAAGGAAGTTGTCCTACGTGACGCGGAAAAGTCATCGGCAAGCGACCGCCGGGATTATAATCACCAAACAGTACATCTGCCATTGCCGGGCCGCCTTCCTGTCCCGGTAACCAGTTTACGAGAATAGCTTTACACATTTCCGATGCTTTCAGAATATCATAAGGACGTCCTGCCTGAAGAATCAGAATCACCGGTTTACCTGTCGCACAAACCGCTTCCAGCAATTCCTGTTGTTTACCCGGCAGAATCAAAGTGGCCCAGTCATTATTCTCGCCGCATGTCTTGCGAACATCATTGGTGGCTTCGCTGGTAGAACAATCCCCCAATACCATTACTACAACATCGGATTGAGAAGCTGCTTTTACTGCTTTGGGAATATTCGTTTCATCTGGATTTGTAAAGTCACAACCCTGTTCATAAAGAACTTTCGTTTGCTTACCAACAGCCTCTTTAATGCCTGTCAATACGGACTTCAACTGTCCGGGTAGTAATTTCGGAGTGTAATCACCCGGTTGGAGATCGTCTGCTCCGGGACCCAGTACAGCTATTGTACGCAGGTTCTTAGTCAAAGGCAGAAGGTTCTCTTTATTCTCCAACATTACGATAGATTCACGGGCTGCCTGACGTGCCATCTCTTTATGGCTGTCAGAGTTCCATCCCGGATAAATCTTCTTCCAGTCCAACGGTTTGCAGGGATTCTTTTCAAAGAGTTCATTACGGAACATGGTAGAAAGCATGGTACGACATACGTTGTCCAGATTTTCCATGTTGATGCGGCCGTCTTTGGCGGCCTGAATCACTTCTTTATTGTTATAAGTATCACCGCAATTAGTTGCAATACCGGCAGCCAATGCCTGGTTAGCAGCTTCAATCTTGTCTTGTGCCGTATAATGTTTACGGGCAGTCAAATTACCTATAGCACCACAGTCACTGACAATAAATCCGTTGAAGCCCCATTCCTGCCGTAAAATCTGTTGCAGCAGTTCCATACTCTTGGCAACCGGAATACCCATATAATCGGAGTAAGCCATCATCAAAGACTGACAGTCATAGTTTCGGATAGCATGACGGAACGGCACCAGGTGAACTTCACGCATTTCACGTTCAGACAAACCGATGTCATGCGAGTCACGCCCACCCAATGGAGCACCATGTCCGCCAAAATGCTTGGGAGTGGTAAATAATCCTCTGGACTCATATCCTTTGATCCATGCACCACCTATTTGTGATACCAATACCGGGTCTTCTCCAAAAGTCTCTTCACAACGTCCCCAACGTGCATCCTGCGCAACGTCCAGCACCGGTGACCATGCCTGCTTTGTATTGGCAGCTACCGTTTCGTCTCCGATTACCATCGCCACTTCTTCCGTCAGCTTCCGGTTCCAGGTGGCTCCCATTGCTAAAGCCTGCGGAAAAATAGTCGCTCCGCTTCCATACGAGAAACCATGTACGGCTTCCACTTTTGTGATAGGCGGTACATATAAATGAGGAATACCGGGAATCCCCCATCCTTCACGAATCAATTCCATTTTATCTTCGGGTGTCATCACTGCCAGCAGACTTTCCACCCGTTCTTCTACCGGAAGCGATGCATCCATATAACGACGGTCAGTCACTTTCCCTTTACTATCTGTCAGTACCTTCTCTGCTACCAATACTGAAATCTCCTTTAGAGAGAAAGGTTTATCCAGCTTTCCCGGCTTGAAATTCAACTTGACATGAGCACCATATTTAGGAGTGAATTTCACTTTCATCTGTTTGTCATTGCCTTCTATCCGGTAGTTTACGGGAGTTCCCAGATTCATCGGGTCATAAGTGACAAAGATATCCAATACCTCTTTCAGTTCATTTTTGTTGACTCCCTGCATCTGAAGATCCAGTTCGCAAACATCACCCGGTTGCTGGATGGTAAACATCAGCCATTGCTCGGTCTTTAGTGCCTGCGAAGGTAATGTCCACATCGTCTTTACATTTTTATCAAAAGCTAAAGCAGCATTGTCCGCATTGGCAGAAGCCGATACCGACAGTATATCACTTTGTTGCTGCGCCATTGCCATCGAACATGACAATAATCCTATTGCCAACATCCATTTCATTTTGTTTTTCATGTTATATTCGTTTTTCTAATATTATCAGAATCTCATTTATCTATTATATGTGTATTTCCAATCATTTTCAATGTACTTTCTACCAGTTTCAAAGGAGTAGCCAGCGTCGGCACAGGTGAAGAACCGCCAACCTGTATTCTTACTGTTCCCGGCAGGACCTTCCGGATGCCATTTTCATCCACACAAGACAAGTCTTCCGGAGACAGGGAAAATGTCAGGCGTTGTGCTTCACCAGACCGTAAGTGCACCCGTTTAAAACCTTTCAATGCGGTCAACGGAACCAATATCTTTTTATCAGGATGGGATATATAAAGCTGAACTACTTCTTCACCTTCCAACCGTCCGGTATTCTTCACCGTTACAGTTACCTGCACTTCCTTGTCTGTGGTGTGACAGACTTTAGGCAGGTTCAGTGAAGAATAAGTAAAATCCGTATAGCTCAATCCATAGCCAAAAGGATAAAGAGCTTTTCCGTTAAAATAGCGATAGGTACGTCCCTGCATATCATACGATTCGAAGTCGGGCAAATCACTATCCTGTGCATAAAAAGTGACCGGAAGCTTTCCTGAAGGATTGTAATCTCCCAACAATACATCAGCAATAGCTTCTCCTCCATATTGTCCGCCATACCAGGCATTCAGTATAGCCGGAACATTCTTGGCTTCCCAGGGAATAGCCAATGCGCTGCCTGTCATCATCACAAAAACCGTCGGAATATGCTCTGCAGCCAATGCTTTCATCACTTGAGTTTGAACTGCCGGTAAAGCAATTGTCGTACGGTCGCCGCCATCAAATCCATCTTTGCTGACCGGCATTTCTTCACCTTCCAGTCTCGGGCTGATACCGCCGACAAAAATGGCGACATCTGCTTCCTTGGACTGTCTCATGTATTCTTTCAATTGATTTTCGGGAACAGCATCTACATGATCTACACCTTCTATATATATGACTTCTGCCCAACCATTCAAACGTTCACGAATGGCCTGCAAAGGAGTCAGCATACGGGAAGGCTGTCCATTATAGTTTCCAAGTAACGATTCCCTGCAGTCTGCGTTCGGTCCCATTACTACCACCTTTTTCAGTTTATTCTTTTGAAGTGGTAATAATTGGTCGTTCTTTAGTAATACCATTGACTCACGTGCCAGTTGTTTGGCTAAATCCTGATGTTTTCTACATTCCAGAATAGAAACAGGAATACGTGCATAATCCACTTCTTCCACCGGGTCAAACAATCCCAAGCGGAAACGAATCTCAAACAGACGTTTGACAGATACATCAATTTGTTTTTCTGTGATAATTCCGTCTTTTACCGCTTTGACCAATGCCAGATAAGCACTTTGTCCACAATCCAAGTCGGTTCCATGAAATACGGCATCGGCTGCTGCCGTTGCTGCGTCCGGATGGGTCTTATGGTGATTGAATATATCATCGATAGCGCCACAATCAGAAGTGACATATCCTTTAAAATTCCATTTATCACGCAAAATAGATTGCATCAGCAAATCATTGCCGCAACAAGGCTGCCCCTGAAAAGCATTGTATGCACACATCACGCCGGATACCTTGGCATCAACAACCAATGTACGGAAAGCCGGCAGATAAGTGTCCCACAAATCATAAGTACTTACATCCGAGTTGAAGCTATGACGGTTTTTCTCCGGCCCGCTATGCACGGCATAGTGTTTGGCACAAGCCGAGGCTTTTAAATAACGGGGATTGTCTCCTTGCAATCCCAACACAAAGGATTCTCCAATTTTAGAAGTCAGAAAAGGATCTTCACCATAGGTTTCCTGTCCGCGTCCCCAGCGAGGATCACGGAATATATTTATATTAGGAGTCCAGTAAGTTAATGCGTGATATTGGCTATAATCCTCTTTACGCTGCGCATCGTTATAGATAGCCCGACCCTCGTCAGCGATGGAGGAAGCAACTTCTTTAATCAATGCATCATTCCAGGCAGCAGCCATGCCGATGGCTTGTGGGAATACGGTGACATGATATTTGGTACGACCGATACCATGCAGACATTCGTTCCACCAGTTATAAGCAGGAATACCCAAACGGTCAATGGGAGGAGTGCTATTCAACATCTGTTTCACCTTTTCTTCCAAAGTCAAACGGGAAACCAGATCGTCGACACGCTGTTCAACAGAGAGTTGCGGATTGCGGAACGGATACGTTTCCTGTGCCGTCATCCGACTACCTACACTGCATAAAACGGCTAAACAGACTATTTTATTCAACTTCATACTATCAGATTTATTAATTGCAGAAATAAAATTTAAAAGGGGCAATCACTTATTTGGTTTGCCTTACTAACTTTATCGTACCATCAGGATTGTAATACAGTTTATCTACACAGATAGAACGAAGCCAGTCGTGTCCGGACAACGCACTGTTATGGTAAAAGGCATACCATTGTCCTTTGAACTTGACAATAGATCCATGATTGGTATAGCTGTCAGTCGGTTCCATATAAATACCTTTCGATTCCCAAGGTCCCAACGGAGAGTCACTGATCGCATAGCGCATCCGGTTGTCCCCCTTCACTCCATCGTTCCAGTTTTCATCATGATTGTCGGAATAAGAGAGATAATACTTTCCATTATATTTGTGAATCCAAGCTGCCTCATGGAAATCTTCCAGTCCTTTCATGAGTTGCATCGGACCATCCAGCTCCATCATATTATCTTTCAACTTACCTCCTTTACAGGTGCCGCCACCGCCATTATAAATATACGCCTGCCCGTCGTCATCAACAAAGACACAAGGGTCAATCATCGGATCCATCCCTTCAACATATCCCTGCACTTTGAATCCTTCCGCCGGTTTATTGCTGGTAGCCACTCCGATCTTCCAACTGTCGTTCCAGTCTGTTTCACTGGGATGAGGAAAATAAAAATAGTAAGTACCGTTTTTATAAGCACAATCCGGAGCCCACATAAATCCTCCTTCTTTGCGTCCCCATGGCACCTGATCGGAGCTTAATATCTCTCCATGATCCGTCCAGGTCACCATATCATCGGTTGAAAACACATGATAACGATCCATCAAATCACAACCTCGCGGAGGTGCAATATCATGGGAAGCATATACGTACAGACGTCCGTCTTCCCAAACATGAGCCGAAGGGTCTGCTGTGTACATATGCCGGATGAAAGGATTCGGAGTTGCCGGATTCAGACTGGTATTAAAAGCTATCGCCTTTTCTTTGCGCAGAACCTTAGCGGCTTCACCAACCAGTTTCAGATAATGGTCACTTTCCACTCCCTCCTCGATAGGAACGAATGTACTTTTCCCTGTCGGAACTTCCTTTGCACATTTAAAGATAGCCGTCCCCTCATCAATTTCGTCAAACATAGCTACATAAATCATTTCGGCACCCGCCCGGATAGCTCCCATCATCTGTTTCCAAAGAAAAGAGCCTTTATTGCGGGGGATAAATGAATTATGATCTTTACCTTTCATATTCCCCCAGGAGAAACCCGGAAAAACCAACGGTACATAATCAACCTGATTCTTTTTCGCCCACTGGATATCTTCTTCCACCAACTTCTGATATTTCGGATAAGTGGTTTCATTGTAACGTCCCACGAACCAAGGCATCACAATATCGCATTTTCTGATAAGCTCATGCAACCTGGGATCTGATTCCGTATCCCCTTTCAGCTCCCGCCATTGGGTAGGTACTCCAAGCATCACACTAAATCCCTGTGATTTTAAGCCGTCGATAATATGTGCAGCTTCTTTCAATCCATAACGGCGATTATCATTAAATCCCACACCCCATACTGTTACCAACGGTTTGCCATTGTGATACAGATAAGAAGGGTTTTTTGCATGATTTTTTAAAGAATGGCGTTGCGCAATTTCCGCAATGTCTTTGAGCAACAGTTTTTCTTCTCCAGGCTGCATCCCGCTCAAGTCATACATTACACAAATAGCCCGTTCATATTTATTAGCAGCTTTCATTGCCGAGTTCAATACTTTATTAAAATGCTGCAATCCGCTTTCATTCCGGATTTCTGCGATAAAACGCTGCATGAACACTCCATCCAGTCCATACTCCTTCATCCATCTGAAATGAACATTGACAGTCGATTTGTCATAAGAAGAAAAGACGGATGCAGACTTACCATCCGCAAAAGTAAAATCCGTTTTATAGAGCTTCTTATACTCCGATACCTCCGGCCAAAGATCTACGGAACACGATCCCGGACGAAATCCTTCACGACCATTGTAATGATGCCATCCACGGCCGGAACCGTCACCAGGGGTGTTGAACCACCCCTGATAACCAGCCATAACCAATCCTTTGTAAGAATTATACTGTTTCCTGCCGCCGGACTGTGCCATTATCCCTATTGAAAACAATAAATAGACCAATAACCAATTCAACCTTTTTACCATGTTATTTCTTTGTTTTTCATGTTATACCATTAAGTCCTTAAAACTATTTTCAGCAAAGTAAAGAGGCATCCCTTAATAAATTCCACAAAAGTGAATTAATAATGACTTAAAATCGAATTAATCGAGAAAAAAAAAGATAAAGTAGTAGAAATAGATACCTAATTAGGAAAATATTATGGAAATAAAGCCCTGTAACCTTTTTGTTTTCCTGAATTTATTTTTCTACTTTTGAAGCAAATCTTTATTCTTCTACTTATGCCAGCAAATAGAAATGCTCTAATCCGTTATAAAACGATTGACAACTGTCTGCGTAATCCGTATCGACGCTGGACATTGGAAGACTTGGTAGACGCCTGTTCAGATGCTCTTTATGAATATGAAGGCATTGATAAAGGGATAAGCAAACGGACGGCACAAATGGACATACAGATGATGCGTAGCGAGAAGTTAGGCTATAATGCTCCGATTGTGGTGTACGAGAATAAATACTATAAATATGAAGATCCGGAATACAGTATCACACAAACCCCACTGAACGAACAAGACCTGAAAATGATGTCGGAAGCAGTGGAAGTGCTGCGACAATTTAAAGGTTTCTCCTATTTCACGGAAATGAGCGAGATTATCAATCGCCTGGAAGACCATGTTGCTTCTGCCCGGATGAAAACCACTCCTGTCATTGACTTTGAAAAGAATGAATCGTTGAAAGGACTGGATTATCTGGACACCATCTATCATGCGATTGTCAACGAGCACCCGATACAACTCAAATATCGTTCGTTCAAAGCACGTTCGGCAAACAGCTTTATTTTCTATCCTTATCTATTAAAAGAATATCGCAACCGATGGTTCGTTTATGGGGTCAGAGGAAACGGACGAATATTGCAGAATTTAGCTTTGGACAGAATACAATCATTGGAAGTTCTGCCACAAGAACACTATATCAAAAATACATTCTTCGATCCGAATACGTTCTTCGACGACCTGGTAGGTGTCACCAAAAACTCCGGAAGCGTAGCGGAGAAAGTTGGCTTCAAAGTAGCGGCAGCCGAAGCACCTTACATCATAACCAAGCCTATACATCGCAGTCAACAACTGGTGGAAAGGCTACCTGACGGAAGCGTCATACTGGAAATTGAAGTCGTAATCAACCACGAGTTAGAACGGGTATTCTTCGGATATGTCGACGGAATAGAAATTCTTTATCCTAAAACATTGGTAGAATTAATGAGTCGGAAATTGGAAAAGGCTGCCAAGCAATATACTAAGTCAAAGTGAAAATAAAGCTTTCGCACATTCGTACCCTTCCTGATAAAACTCTGTCAGCTTTTGCACATCTTTTTCTATACGGTCTACAGCTACAGGTTTCAAAGGACGGATAACGACAATCTTCCCTTCATCTTCCATACGTTCCACCATTTCCAGCTGTTCATTATAAACAGCGCACCGGCAACTTAACGCTTCACGCAACTTCGGATATTTCCGGTATACAAACGAAGGGATACGAATGTCTTTCGAATCTTTCCGATATCCCCGGTTACGGGTAAGTACCACGACATTTCTCTTACAGCCATCCGCAATAGCTCTTTGCAGAGGGATGGAATCTACAATTCCTCCATCGAGCATAGGAACCTCGTCTACATAAGTGATAGGACACACAAAAGGGAGACTGCTGGATGCACGAACAATATCGATCACCCTGCTACTGTCTTTTTTCTCTTCGAAATAATTGGCTTCTCCCGTAATGCAATTAGTAGTCACCATCACGAAACGTTCCGGTGAAGCAAAATATGTTTCATAATCATAAGGAAGAATGTGTTCGGGAAATTCTTTGAACAATAGATCGAAATCCAAAATATTACGCTTTTTGAGCAAATGTTTCAGACCGATATAGTTGTACTTCTCCAACAGGTCAATATTGCTGTATTTGGCACGTCCCCGTTGCCGCGATGCATACGACAATCCGTTGCACGCACCGGCAGACACTCCTATCGTATAGGGAAACCGGATATCATGATCCATAAAGTAATCAAGTACACCGCAGGTAAATACTCCACGCATTCCCCCGCCTTCCAACACTAATCCCGTAGATTCGTCAATTTTCAAGTCCTTCATTTTTATCTCCCGCATTCTTATTCCGGCGGATCACCAGCAGAGATGACAATTCTCGTATCACAGCCTCATCCTCGGATAATTTCGTATAAGAAAGATGACTCATTATCAATAGTCCGTCTTTCTCTTTAGTCACTAAATCTTCAACTCCTTCAAACCATACTATAATCATTTGTCCCGGATAACGTGCCTGCAAATCATCAATACATCCGCGAAACTCCTCATCGTCCGTATCAAAGAGGAAAAGACGTATCGAATGCCCGTTCTGCAACATCTTCTCCAGATACGAAAAAAGAAATGCATCAATCATTCCACCAAGTACGAAACTAACCATTGCGCCTTCCCGATACTGACGATTGACAAATACAGCTACCGGACACTTCACCTGCTCCATAATATCATCAATCTTATCCCGGAAAAGCGTTAACCACAAAATAGCCCCCGGAGTCCCCGGCATATCCGTACGGTAATGGCTCCCGGCTCCCAAAAGCAGCATATCAGGATGTTCTTTACGGACAAAATGAATGATTTCCTGTACAAGTTTGTCCGTCACCCGATAATGGTTATCCACCTGAATATTCAATTTCACTGCCTGTTGATTGAGCAAAGCAAAACTCTCGCTGGCATAATGCTCGGCATTCAACGGATTCAAATCCGTGCCTACCGTATAGTGTGCCGCAATCAAATGATTTTTCCTCAACTGCTTCCCAAATAACAAACTATAAATGGAAAGCAATACACGCCCGGATTCCGGACGTCCGAAACAAAATATCAATTTATGCTTCAAAGATAACTTTTCTTCGCGACGTACGAAAATATGTTCCACCAAATGAAGCAAAGGAGTAGTCATAAAGGTCGTAACTAACGCCATAATGACCAAAATTACGAATATAGACGGGGGAAGAACTCCCATTTCATAACCGATATTCAAAGCGACAAGCTCCATCAATCCCCGTGTATTCATCAATGTCCCTATCGTCAAACTATCCTTCCACGATTCACCCACCAGACGGGCAGCGATGGCACACCCACCCAGTTTGCCGGCAACAGCAACCGTCACCAACAGCAGACATACCATCCACAACTCCGGACTGTTTATCAAACCGATTTCCGTACGTAACCCGGTGAAAGCAAAGAATAAAGGTAAAAAGAAGACTAAAGATATATCTTCCACTTTTTCCATCATCACCTTCCGGAAACCCAAATTGGACGGCATCACCACCCCTGCCATAAAAGCTCCGAACAGGGCATGAATACCGATAATCTCCGTCAGACAGGAGGAAATAATAAGAATGAGCAGAATAAATGCTACAAATGTTTTATTAATAACTTCCCGATTGGCATATACCTCTCCTACCTTCTTCAAAAACGGACGAACGACCAAAAACATGACTGCAATATACACAACTGCCAGTCCAACTGAATATAGTGCACTGGCAAAACTTCCCGCTTTGGAGATAGCGATAACTACTGCCAACAGACACCAGGCCGTCACATCGTCATTGGCCGCGGAAGCAATAGTCAGCGTGCCTAAAGGAGTCTTAGTCATATTCCGTTCCTGAATGATACGCGCCAATACCGGAAAGGCGGTGATACTCATAGAAATACCTATAAACAGAGCAAATGGAAGGAATGGAGTCTGGTCGGCGGCATATTCTTCATACACCCAGTAAGAAGACAAAATACCCAGAAAGAAAGGAACCAAAATTCCGGCATGACTAATCACCAGCGTTTCATTGATCTTATTTTTCAGCACACTGAAATCCAGCTCCATACCGATGACAAACATGAAAAGTATCAGTCCCACCTGACTCAATAATTCAAGATTGGTAAGCGAGTGAGCCGGAAAAAGAAAATGAAAAGCATCCGGAAAGAAAAAGCCGAGCACGGAAGGTCCCAACACGATACCGGCAACAATCTCACCAATCACTCCCGGTTGCCCGATCAGGCTAAATAAATAGCCAAAAAGACGCACCATCACCAATACAGCTATAATCTGAATCAATAAGGTAGAGAGCGGATGATGAATATTGTCCTGTATAAACTGAAGAAATAGGCTGAAAGGGTCTCCCTGTGCCACGTTATGCGCATTTATCGCATAGTGCGAAAACCGGTCACCCTCTTCAATAGCGACATAAATCAACCCTCCAAACAGGAGCAACATCAATACATAAATGACATAATTCTTCCGGGCCCTATTCCGCATAAACTCTATTTTTACGATTTGTGCATATTTATTATAAAAACAAACGAAAAAGGCAGATAGTTTGGCAAAAAGAATAAATTCTCAAACAAAATCTTGTTTTTTTGCTTTAATCTATGTAACTTTAGGCTAGCTTAATTGTTTAAGGAGGAAAAAATCAAAAAAG
>OLIW01001739.1_pt1 | contig 18449 bp, 6 predicted proteins | sample 1601321 | NCBI WGS metagenome assembly OLIW01 (sample SAMEA2452114, study PRJEB22498) | human gut metagenome
TTCAGTATCATTTCTTTTGTTATAAATTTTACAAATAAAAAGAAATAACCGCCCCTAGCTACCAACTAAAGCGGTTATAACTTTAACTTCTATTGGGAGCGACCGTCTGTCGTTTCCCTCTTTTTGTATCTATAATATAACATAAAATCAAGCCGGTGTCAAGTATGCCCTTGTCGGTATCTCTCAGTTTCCTCAGCGCAAAAGCAAGCCTGCGGTATCTCATATAATCCCTGAGCTTCATTCCCGATATTTCGCCGAATTTCCTTGAAACATAGTATTCCGAGTAGCCGAGCGTCTGCGACAGCCTGCCGAGCGTCAGCTTTTCGTCCTCACCGCTTCTGATACACCTGTCTATGTCGTCAACGATATTCTGAATATTCATATACCATTCGTTTATCCCGTTCATCTGTTTTTCTCCCGTACAGCTTTCTTCCATCTTTTCGACTGTATTCATTTTATCACAAACGAGCAAGCCGAAACTTGATACGGCTTGCTGTTTTTACTGAAGGCAGCACAGTATTTTCATATCAGATCAAGATAAGTCTTGAGATCGCCGACAAACTGATTTCCGCACCGTGCAAGCTCACCGAGCACTCGATCGGTTCCTTTTTCGGTCGTATACCAGTTTTCTTTGGTGATGTTATAGCAATGTACGGGGCAGACCGTCATATCAACATTCGGGAAAGCCATTTGATACAGCATTAAGCATCGGCGAGCATGAAAGGCTTTACAAACAATTATACCGCTTTTTATCATTATGCCCTTTTCATCAACGGCTTTACGAGAAAGAAATGCGTTATCACGGGTATGCCCCGACTTGCTTTCTTCAATGATCGCAGTCTGCGGAACGCCGTTTTTTACGAGTACATCTGTAAAAAACTCGCAGTCTGACCGGTAATCGCCACTATAAATTTCCGCTTTTGAGCGGACGCCGTGCCATTTTTCCTCTTTAACGCTTACTCCTCCTGACGGGACTATCCAATCAGTCAAACCTTGTCGGTATAATTCTGCGGCATATTCGGGCTGTTCGGGGTGTGAGCCGCCCGGCAGAAAAATCGCATCGACCTTTTGAGGTTCTCCTGACACAAAGATATAATCTGAAATATCTGTGATGATCCGGTTTGGCATAGGGGTTCTCCTCTTAGTTTTTTTGTAAAAGAAAAATGCGTGATCGATACAGCTTGCTGTTTTTACTACTCTTCCGGCGTAAAGAACACATTCCCGTCATCGTCGGTCGTAAACACCGTGAAGCCGGTATAGCACACATTTCCGTAAATGTCGTTTATAACAAAGCTGTATCTGTAGTCGCCTGCAGGCAGATTGACAAACTCTATCATATTGTCGCCGCTGTAGGTGCATTCATCACCCTCGGCTTTGCCTGCAAAGTTACCCTCGCTGTCGTAAGTATTGAATATCGGCACTATGACATCGCCCTCTTTAAGCGGAACAACGCTTCTTGCCGACTCGCCGTTTTCGTTTACGCCGTCCCATGTTCCAAGCGCCGTTATGTCATACGCATTGCCGTCCTGCGTCATAGCTATACGCAGATTTGTTTCCTTGCCATTGAGCTTTATAGGTGATGTGTAAACCGAGCTGTTTCCGTTCTTCTCCACTATGAACATAGGGATAAGATTATTCTCAATCATATACCACTGCCCGCTGAAATTATCCTCGACCAGTCCCGATGAGAAATCGACCTTTGTACTCTGGTCAACACCGAATTCGATAAGCTCACCCGTTTCCTCGTCAACACGGTAAACCGAGCAGTTTACGCTCGCAAGGTTGTTTATAGTATCGTCCGTAACATTGAAGTAGAACGTTCCCTCATCGTCAAGCACAGGTCCGACATCTATCTGCACACTGCTCTTATCACCGCAGAAGCCCATGTTGTCGGTCTTGTTGTTGTAATGCTCCCAGTTGCTCTCGTAGTCGGAATAATCCCCGTCGCTCCAGTACACCGCACCGTCCGCAAGCCATGTTTTTTCACCGCTGTACCCGTCCGTACTGCCGTTTTGTGCTCCGTAGGCTATTCTGTCAACAAACGTCATATAGTACGGACTTACGCACACCTTGCCGAATGTTGCAAGCTCGGCAGAGCCTGAAACGCCGAACGGATAGTAGGTCGAAAGCCCCGTTGAGCCGTCCTTGTCCTCGCCGTAGATGTTATACACTACCGCCTTTTCAAGCGCCGACATAACCTTGTCCGCCTTGTCGCCCGATACCGTAGCCGCTATCATAGAGCCGAGATCCACCATGTTGGTATATCCCTCTGTATCGTTGTTACTGCCGTATGCTCTTACGGTATAGATGCTTCTTACCGCATTCGCAAGCAGTGCAGGGTCAGAAGAAATATCGTTCATTTCCTCGGCGGCGTCATTCACCGCCTTTACAAGTTCGTCTATTCGGCTGAGATCCGTTATCGAAAGCGTAGCCTCGCCGCCTGCGCCGATAGCCTCGCACGATGCCATAAAGCTGTCAGCGACCGTCTTTCCGAGTTCTGCTGTATCCGCTGTCGGATTACTTTCCATAAAGCCTGCTATCTCGGTATAATCCCAGCCGTATCCCGGTTCCGTTTCCTCAGACGCAAACATATAGTCAGCGTGCGGAACAAGCATATTCGCCGTTTCGACCGTTGCCATAAGGCAAGCGTCAAAGCCGATGAACGCAAACTTATCCGTCATCTTATCGTATATTGATGTAAGCGCAGTGTCTATCTCCTCAAGCGACAGCGAATCGTTCTCGTTAAGCTCGTCGAAGCACACGCCGCTTATACTTCCTCCGCCGTGGTTCCAGAAGATAAGCCCCATTTTAGCCGCCGCATAGTTTTCTATACCCCAGCCGAGAAAATCGACAAGCACATCCTCCTTGCCCATATTGACAGATTCTTTTTCTTCGACAAGGCTTATTTCTCCGCCCGTTACAACATAACGCTGTGTCTTTTCGGCAGAGATGCCGTATGTATCAGCCCACGCTCCCGCACCGCCCGTCTGAATGACGAACTTCACGTTCTCGCTTTTTGACCCTGCGATCATTTCCTCAATGTCGCCGCTCGCAAGCCCGTTCTCGCTTTCAAGGTCACTTCCGCACATATAAACGAATACCGTCTGTGTGCCGTCCTCGCCCATAGGCTTTTCGGCTTCACGCTGTTTTCTCGTAATGCTTATCCCGTCCGAACCGCTGAACGTCAGCTTTGACGCACGACTGCCCGTAACATTCCCGTCATATTTATTATCACTGCCTTCACTGCCTTCACTGCTTTCCGCAGTGCCGCCGTCGCTCGTCTGCCTGTTGTCGCTTGCCGTGCTGTCGGAAATCTCCTCCTCATCGTCAAGGCAACCGCTCGATAGCACAGCCGTTGCAAGTACCGATACCGCAAGCAGTGCCCGTAATATCTTTTCACTTGTTTTTCTCATAAGCTCTCCTTTTCTCTTAGCCGTAATTATAACCATATTCTCACATATTAATTATAATCGTTTTTCACTGCAATTGCAATAAAAAGGCACAAAAGGCATTTATTCGGCTGAAAACGGTAATCCCCCTCGCCGCCCTAAACTTCCAAAACCGCACTATCCCTCTCACTTTTCGTAATGCTAACATCTGTATTCTCCGATATGATTCTGTATCCGCACTATCCCACCCACTTTTCGTAGGGCGAGGGGCTTGCCCCTCCCGTTGCACCGTAGTTATTGATTTTCTCAGCGTTTTTAATCTATCAATCATCAATAGCGGATTGCAATCAAATTTTCATTTTTATATATTAACTTGATTTTTGATAATTGCAATGATGTTTCGGGAGGTGCAAGCAAGGCAAGGATGCCTTAAGTGTGTGCCCAAAGTTTCGCACGGATGCGAAACCAAAAAGCACACACAGACACTCCCCTACGAATATTCCTACAATTCATCACAACCGCATATAAACTGCAAACACCAAACTTGGCTTATAAACACTTTGCCGGTTTCGCAAAATGTAGCAAATCGCTATCACCCTTGCCTCCCCTCGAAAAAGGGGAGGTGGCTTGACGGCAAGGCACAAGCCTAATTTTACAGCGTTTTTATGCGATATATCCGACTTTTATAATTACTAAGTCGGTCTGCCGTCAAGACGGTGGGGATTGAAGTTGATAGAACTTCTATCCCTAAAACTTCTAAGCGTTCACAATCACAACTCGCCCCTCACCAACCCTTCCAAAACCTCGCCCTTTTTAGTAATCCACAACTAACCCAATTTCCCCAAAAAAATTTTCAAAAACCTCTTGACAAATGCCGAAGTATCGGTTATAATAAAACCAACAAATCAGTAAACGTTACTGATTTCATTAAAAACAATAAGAAAATAATGATTTTATCACTATGAAAGGATAGGTAATTTACTATGAAAAAGTGGGTATGTCCGGTATGCGGTTACGTTCATGAGGGAGATACACCTCCCGAGTTCTGCCCCCAGTGCAAGGTTCCCGGCAGCAAGTTCATAGAGCTTAAGGAAAGCGAAAAGCTTGTATTTGCAGACGAGCACAAGGTAGGCATTGCAAAGGCAGTTGAGGATGAAGAGATTCTTGCAGGTTTAAAGGCTAACTTCGAGGGCGAATGCACAGAGGTAGGTATGTATCTCGCTATGGCAAGAGCCGCTCACAGAGAAGGTTACCCCGAGGTAGGCCTTTACTACGAAAAGGCAGCTTGGGAAGAGGCTGAACACGCTGCAAAGTTCGCAGAGCTTTTAGGCGATGTTGTAAGTGCATCGACTAAGGAAAACCTCGAAAAGAGAGTTGCCGCAGAGCACGGCGCTACACAGGGCAAGCTTGACCTCGCAAAGAGAGCAAAGCAGTTAAATCTTGACGCTATCCACGACACAGTTCACGAGATGGCTAAGGACGAAGCCCGTCACGGTAAGGCTTTCGAGGGTCTGCTGAACAGATACTTCAAGTAAGCGGCGGCTGTGAGCCGCACCGGATTCGCCTTTTTCAAAATTCTGCTTACCGCAGGACAGCGAAACGGCGGCATCATAAAAAGCAATAAACAAACTACAGCCGTAAGCACCCTTGCTTACGGCTCAGTTTGTTCTTATAGTAAAAACGCATCTGATACACAAAAGAGAACACCGGTCGCCCGGTGTTCTCTTTTTTTACTGTCAGCTTATTTGGCTGTCTTCACATTTGCATAAGTATAAGTGCTTGTATTTGCACCCTTATAAGACGCAATCCTTACCTTATACACGCTTCCGGCCCTGAGTCCGCCAATAGTGACAGTAGCATTCGTACTGCCCTTTAACGTCTTTTTGACCCACTTGCCGCCTTTGTAAATTTCAACCTTATATCCGTCTGCACTGGCGTTTTTACCCCACTTAACGGTTATCGAGTTGCTTTTTGCCGATACAACCTTGATATTGGTTACCGGTGAAAGCACTGCAGTAACCGTAGTATAGCTGTAATCGCCGTACAGATTGTCCTTATACGCTCTTACCCTTACTTTACATGTGCTGTAAGGTGTAAGTCCGCCAAGCACAGCCTTTGCTGTCTTATTATCGGTTATGGTCTTTTTGACCCACTTACCGCCGATATAATATTCTACGTTATATCCGTCAGCGTTCGCATCCGCATTCCATATAACTACTGCTTTTGAGTCAACTGCGCTCTTTACCTTAAGACCGCTGACCTTTGTCGGAGCGGTAGTGATATAAATATCGTCGAATGCACTCTCAAGCTCACCCTTATAAGCCTTTATTCTGACCTTGTAGGTTTTGTAGCCCTTAAGCGAGCCTATTGTAACGGTAGTTTTGTTATTGCCGGTCAGCGTCTTTTCATTCCACTTACCGTCTGCATAGTACTGAGCGGTATAACCGTCCGCACTTTCGTTCTTATCCCATTTAAGCGTAAACGAAGAAGATGTTACTGTCTTCGTAATACCCGTAACTTTTGACGGGAGCGTATCGATATAGCCATATGTATACGGGCTGTAAAGGTCGCCCTTATATGCGCTTACCCTTACTTTATATCGTGTTCCTGCACAAAGTCCGTCTATAACCGCCGATATATTATTGTTGCCGGTAACAGTCTTTACGGACCACTGATTATTAATGTACCACTCTACCTTGTAGCCGTCCGCTCTGGCGTTTCTGCTCCAGCTTATTCTTACCGTTTCATCGGTAGCCTTCACCGTATTTATATTCCATACGGGAGAAGGAACAGTATCAACATAGAAACATCTGAACTTGGCGGTGAAGCTTCCTGCATAAGCCGCTATCCTTACCTTATATTTAAGACCTGCAGAAAGACCGCTCAGCTTTGCCGCTACTCTGTCGCCGTCCGTGCTGAAGCCGATCTGCTTCCACTGATTGCCGACATAGCATTCGACATAATATCCGTCAACGCCGCTTATATTCTTCCAGCTTATATCGACTTCATTGTATGTTGTCTTTTCAACAGCTATTTCTTCCACATCGGGAATAGGCTTTACGGGAACACGGTTTCCGATATATGAATCCTTACATCTTGTGCATTCAAATACGCTGTAGCCTTCGTTGCGATAGTCAGGCTCAACTACTTTGATTACAACATAGTCGTGACCGAGAGGTTCGCCATACTCCGCACCGCATATTTCACACTTTGCCTTTTCGGTGCAGGTAGCCTCTCCTCCGGAATGCTCACATTCGGTTATCGTAGCCGTTACAACGTCCGACGCCATCGAAACTCCCGCCGTTGTAGCATTGCTGTAGGTAAGACGGCAGTAGTACCTGCCCGTTGTGAGATTTTCGAGCGACAGCTTTCTGTCTGTAGCGCCCTCTATCACTGTTTCGTAGCCGTTTTCATCAATGGCGAACCACTGATAAGCAACTTTTGCGTCAACCTCGTTTGAATACCACGGCTCTGCATTTATTTGAAGTGACGGTATGTCGCCTGGATAATAACCGTTGGTGTAATATACAGTATCAATCGGCTTGATTATCTGCATCGGACATAACCGTACCGTAAGTCCGTTTGTCGATGATGCCGTTGCCTTATTAAGACTGTATATATCTATCCACTCTTTTGTTCCTCTGTCCTGTACCCAGAAGCCGGGATCGATATAATCGGCTATCACCTTATTCGGGGCATTAGTTATGATTTCGGCAAACCCACCTGACGAAATGGATACATTACCGCCGTTTATTGTAAGGCAATTTATATTGTTTGCGGCCATTGTAACATTTCCGCCGTTTATGGTCACATTGCTGCCTGTAGCAAGCCCCTCAAATGTGACATCACCGCCCTGCACTATAAATGCGTCTTGATTCTCAAACGCTGTCACCGCACAACGTCCCGTAACCGTCAGCTTTGCCTTGCCGTTTATGATGATCGGACGTGAGAACGCTGTACGAACTGCGTACTTGAGCGTGAAGTTACCTTCGGTTATGACTAACTGACCGCCGTATCCGTTCTTGTTATAAAGCGGATATAAGGTACAGCCCTCGTTTTCGCTCTTCTGAGCGTCTTTCGCAGCCTCGTCAAGATTGTTATAATACTTGACATCGTCGCCCTTTGTTATCTTTGCATTGAACTTGCTCTCGCATATCTCGCAATATGTCGGCTCGGTAATATTACCTGCGGTTTCCTTGTCCGCTGTAGGATCGACCACCTGAGAATGATCACAATCAACAAGGTCTATACTTACAGTGTTCGACTTTATTTCATAGCCGTCACCGGTAGTAACTACGAAGTATATCTCGGCAACATCGCTGTCGCCTGCCTTATCAATTATTTCGTCTGCCGACAATTTAGCGTCCTTTACAAGTGCGCTTAAGCTGCTATAAATTATATCTCCGCTTACATAGGAGTTTATACCGTATCTCTTACTTACATACGAGTCGTTCAGGTTCGAGCCGTTAGCAAGAGACAGGTTGAACTTCAGCGTGGAATTTGCGTTGCTGTTGCGATACAGCTTGTTCATTTCTGTGCTAAGCGTTGCTTGTACTATCGGTGCCTTAGCAACGGTAACACCGCTTGCTTCCGACACCTCACGTTCTTTAAGCGTCAGCCATGCACCGCCCTCTGTTTTCTTATACGCATAGCCGTTGCCGAGAATATCTGTTATCTTGCCATCTTTTACCGTAATGTTATCATATTGTCCGCCGCTGAGCTTAACATCTCCGCCGTTTACGGTGAGATATGCGATTCTTGTGGCTTCTTCGGCAGTCAACCTGGAGCCCGGCTCGGCAATTACAGCGAAAATATTGGCGTTGCCTCTAAGTGTCAGCTTACCGCCATCGGCGACCTTTACTGTATTATACAAGATGGCGTTATCGCCATTTGCAATAAGTGTAACATCACCTGTAACAGGGAGGTAGTCTGTATCATAAGCGGAAGACATCAGCATTGTTATTGTTGCAATTGCAACGCTGTTTGCCTTGGCAAACGCCTTTCCCAGATCTTCCTTAACAAAATATTCTGTCTTTTCCGCTCCGTTCTCGGTATAGCTTACGCTTGCAGCGATCAATGAATTGCAGTATATGCAACGGTTATCTCTGCCCACACCGTCCGGGTGGTCGCATCTTATTATTCTTACGTTATCGAAGTTTGACGAAGCGTTTGCTTTCAGATCGCTGTACAGCTGAGAATCGACACGGCTGCCGCTCGCTAAAATTTGATAAAGATAAATTTCACTTGAGCAGTCTATATTAGCGATATTAGCATTCGTGATACTTGCCAGCTGTTTAAGCAGAACACCGTCTTCTAAAATCAGCGTGTCAATTTTCAGCGTTTCAACATAGGAGGAGAAATATGTGGCATTTAATTTCACATTCTGGCAAACTACGCTGACCTCTCCCGAGAAAGTAACAGTGCCGCCGTCCATGCTAAATCCATTTTCAACCCCAAAAGTACACTTACTGTCACTGCGTATAGTGATTTGGGTTCCGGATCCGTTAAAGCTATTGATATAGACACCAAAGCCGTTCATATCGACAGTAAGTTCTCCGCCGTTTACGTTAATGTCAGTATTTCTATCGAAGAAATCTCTGAGCATTTTCAGCGTACAGCCTTTGTTTTCGTTCTTTGCCGCAAACTCAAACGCTTCCGTAAGTTTTGTAAAGTATTTTACCGTTGTTCCGGTCTCACTCTTTACAGTGACTGCAGCATACATCTTTGCATTGCACTCGTTGCATACACCTTCCGCATTGATCTCACTGTGTGCACACTGATAACCGCAGCCGCACCTTCCTGTTTCGTCATACTCATGCTTGCTGTGGTCGATTACCGTAAGTGAATTATCGCTTTCCGAAACCTTGCTTGCGTCAAACAGCTTTCCGTCGCTTGTCGTAAACGCCTTGTTCTCGCCGAGCAGATCTTTCAGTGCCTTGCCCTCTGCGCTTACATCTATGCTGCTGAATGTACCGCTGTTTATAGTGACCGTACCTCCGCTGACGCTCAGCTTATTATAAGTACCGCCGTTTATAACAGTCTTGCCGCCGCTTACGCTGATACTGTCATCATTGATAGTTATGTCATCAAACGTTACCGTGCCGCCCGTTACAGCTATGAGATATCCCACCGAGCTTCCCGGATACTTCGATAATGTACAGCCGTCATCTCCCGTGATCTTGACATTTCCGCCGCTTACTTTGATCACAGCAGATGCACTTCCCGTTTTCTTGAATAAAACGGTAAAGCTGCCCTGTGTGATCTCACAGTCTCTGTTCACACCTCTGTATAATTCTAATGTACAGCCGTTGTTCTCCTCAAGCTGTGCCGCTTCAAATGCTTCGGGCACATTGTCGGTATAGCATGCCTTGTCGCCGTTTGTTTTAACAAGTATCGCATTTATGCTGGCATCACATAACGAACAACGATAGTAATCATGCTCGTCTGTCGTTAATGCGTCATACGGATGCGTACAGGTCGCCATTTCAAACTCGACATCATCGGTCACATATTCGTATCCGTTTAACTTGATAACAAGATGTGCCTTTACAGTGCCGTCAGTATCGGAAATTTCATCTGCATTTGCAAACGTATATGAATTTCCGACGAAGTCGAGCTCTCTTATTAAGGTATCGCCTACATATAAACCGACTGTGACCTTATTGGCATCGCTTATCGTGTATCCGTCGCTTGTATTAACATTGAAGTTAAATAAGATCTGCCGTGCACCTCCGCCGTTGCGGTACAGCACAGTCTTATTTGCTGTCGCCGTTGCGCTCTTTATCGGCGCTGTCCTTACTTCTACATTAGCTATATCCTGCTTTTCACGCTCTGCAATAGTAGACCAGATACCGGAATCGATAAAACTCCAATAGGCATAGCCGTCCGCAAGAAGCTGTCCTACGTTTCTGCCTTCGCCTGAAACCTGTAAGCTGTAGAATTGACCGCCTTTAATTACAGCGTTACCGCCGTCTTTAATTATGAAGTCAGAGAAAGTACCACCGTTGATTTCCGCATTGCTGCCGTTGCGAACGGCAACACGTTTTATTAAGCCACTGCCGTTAACGGTCAGCTTACCGCTCGTTACTTCTATGGAATACCATACATCAGTACCGGGTTGTGAGAGCCTTTTACCGTTAAGTTCAAGCGTAACATTGCCTGTAACAGCTATCGTATCTGTAATATCGTCCGTGATGTTCTTCTGCAGCGTTACAGTAGCCGTACCTATCTCATTAGCCTTGTCAAAAGCGTCATAAATATCGCTGAACAGATCCGTATTTTTGCTTCCGTTTGCCGTATAGCTTACAGTTGCAACGATTTCCTCATTGCAGTAAGGACAGGGATTTCCGTCAAGCACATAACTGCCGTTTTTGTCCTTATGGTTGCACTTATCAACAAAAATTCTATCGGTTTTGGTCATGGTCTGAATAGCTTCGTATGTGTAAATAGTAAAGCCATTTATATTATTGCCGAAAACTACGCTTCCACTCGCAATTGCCATACCTAAAGTATAACCGCTGTCTGTTTTGCAAGTGGTGCTGCCGAACTCGCCGGTTACGATAGAGATGCTACCGGACCCGTTGATATTCACGCTTAAAGAATCGGCTGTAACATAATTGATGACCGTGTTTCCGCCGTTAGCTTTCAGTGCATCAATATTTGCACCGTTTACAACAGTCTTTCCGCCATTTATTGACAGTTCTTTAATATAACTCTCGGCACTGTTTACTGCAAGCGCACCGCTTGATATTGTTACACTTCCCAGCTTGATTTTACCGTCAATTGTAACCTCAGCGTCAGTTCCGTTAACTGTGATTCCGCTTGGCAGATTTTGATTGCTCACGTCCTGTACTGCCGAAGAAGTGAAAGTCACGTCACCGCCGTTGACAGTGAACTGATAATATGCCTCTTTACCGTTAAAGTCAACAGTAAACTTACCGCCCGTCACGGTAATGGACGCAGGTACTCTTTCCGAAATCAGCTTTACAGTGCTGCCTTCGTTCTCCTGCGCCAGCTTTATGGCTCTATTAAGACCCGCATAGCCTAACGACTTGCCGTCAGCATCTACTACCTCGGCTTCTATCAATAAATCACATATACCGCAGAATACCAAACCGTCGGTTTCGTTATTAAAGCTATCCTCAGGGTGCGAGCAGGTCGCAAGTGTAAACTTAAGCACATTCGACTTATATTCGTATCCGTCACACTTCAGTACAGTGTAATATTCAACCTCACCGTCTTCCGCTACAATCTCACCGATTTTATAACCGAATACCATATACCAGTTAACAGAAAGCTTAGAATCTTTACTGCGATTATTGCCGTTTACATAGTCCGAATAGGTTATCCGCTTTGAAGTGTCCGCCACATCGCATGTAACATTGACTTTCAATTTTTTCGCTCCGTTACGGTATATAACAGGCGTTCCTTCGTCTGCCCACGCAATACTTGCGCTCTTTATCGGCGCTCCTTCTACGGATAACGCTCCTTTAGAACCGCCCAAATAGCTATCTTTTTCACGCTCATCAATCGAAAGCCAAGTGCCGTCAGCATTTTTATACGCATAACCGTCTGCCAGTACAGATTCGATTGCCTTGCCGTTGTACATAAACAAATACTTGAATTTACCGCCGCTGACCTCTGCTTTACCCGTACCATAAACGGATAAGCAGTCTATTATACCATCCAGGATTACCACTTCACTGTCTGAAAGGGCATACACATCGTAGTATTCGCCGTTTGTAATGGTTAATTTCGAGTCCGGCTTAGCTTCAATTGCGCTCCATACTTTACCGTTTCCATTCACGGTAAGCGTGCTGCCACAAATATATATTTTTTTTGCTTTATCCGTAGCACCCAATGTTTTGCCGTTCAGTGCAAGCGTTACATTGCCCGTAACATTTATTTCATGTGCAATTTCACTGTCTGCAATATCCCTGCACAGCGTTATAGTAGCAGTACCTGCCTCATTAGCCTTATCAAAAGCGTCATAAATATCACCGAACAGCTCTGTCTTTGCACTTCCGTCAACCGTATAGCTTACGCTTGCGGCAAACTCAGAGTTACAGTATTTGCATATACCGCTGTCATTAAAGGCATAACTGCCGTCCTCATTCTTATGCTCGCACTTGGTAAACAGATAATACCTTCCGTCATCGTCACCGGGAGCTAAATAGCTTTCTTCGGCTATATCACTGTATAATAAAGCCGTCACTATTTTCTCCGCAGTCGGATCTGACGAGTTATCATACCTTATAACACGCACACCGCTTGCAAGCACGTCCTTCAGCTTAAGCATTTCGAAAGCGACATTGCCGTAAGTACCGCCGCCTATAGTCACCTTTGCGTCGGTTGTGGCATTGACTATAAACAATTTATCAGCACCCGCATTATTGTCGGCATTTACGCCTTCGCTGATGTTTACAGTACCGCCTGATATAATAATAGTACCAAATCGGGTACCTGAACCTTCAGGCAGCGTAAGTGAGCCGCTAATCATATCTATAGAGCAATTGATTAACATATGACCTTCGGCAATAACATCGGCACCTTCAATACATATTTTTCCGCCGGAAGCACTGATGACACAATTATTATTCATTGCGGTAATCGTAAACTGACCGTTTGACAGTGTAACATAGTCCTTAATCTTACCGCTTGTTACAAGAGTGAAAACACAGCCCTTGTTTTCAGCCTTATCGGCATATAATAAGCCTTCCTCAATGCTGTCAAAATATTCGTTAGTAGTACCGTCGGCTGATGTCACCTTTGCATAAAGCACAGCACCGCACGCACACTTTGTATTTGTTTCGGTGTATGTATGAGTATGCTTTACAACCGTGACATTTCTAATTCCTTCGCTGAGTGTCACCGCACTGCCGTCAACTATACTTTCGGGGAGATGTGTGACACTGTTTAAGATCGCAAACGCATAACCCTTTGCAAGCAGAGTGTTTACAGGTGTGCTGTTGCTTTCCTCGCCGCAGATGGTGTTGTACCTTCCGCCGTATAAAGCTACACCGCTTGCGTGTGCAATATAAACATTCTCAAATATGCCGCCGTATATTTCGACACACTTAGCACTGTTAATGACTAAATTGAGTACATCTGCAGCTGAACTGCCGCCGTCTGCAGTACCGTTTATAAGCGTACCGCCGTTTACACTAAAAGGTGCGTCTATGCATCCGTTGTAGGTGCTTTTCCTGCTGTCCTTAAGGTACAGCACACCACCGTCATTTACACTTATATCCGCCTCTCCACCGAGTGAATATCCGTTCACATCGACAGTAACCGTTGTATTGCCGATATCTGCGTTCTGTGTGATCTCGCAGTGCTTATACAATGTAAGCGTACAACCGCTGTTTACCTCCGATAATGCCGCAGAAAAAGCGTCGTCTATATTATCAAAATACTTCGCTGTTCCCACGCCCGAAATGCCCGCAGTAAGCTGATATTTGCAGGTAGAGCATACACCAGTTTTGCTGTCAACATCCGTATGACCGCACCGCTTACCGCAAATCGTACACTTGCCCGTTGTGCTGTCGTAACTGTGACCTTCATGTGGTATTACAATAACAGTTGTTGCAAAACCGTCTTTCAACAGTGTTTTTGAGCCGTCTATCGGCTCAGGATTGGGAGACTTCATAAACATACGGTTCTCAGCCAACAAAGTCAGTATTTCTGCGTTTGCTCTGTCCCCGCCGCCGTTATAGCATATTGTTTTGAAAGCTCCGCCGTGAAGAATTACGTCACTGCTTGCATCGTTTATATTGAGTGTTATAGAAAATGTACTATAGCAGTCAAATGTACCTGCACCTACCGACACAGTTCCCATAGCGCCGCAGTTTTCGTCAAATGTCAGCTTACCGCCGGCCGCTACATTGAAATCGCCATAAATACGATTATTTTTTCCCGATCCCGTAACGGTTATATCTCCCGAAACAGTTAACGTACCTACATTGGCTTTCTCAGCGATCCACAGCGTGAACTTACCGCTGAGTGTTGTATAGCTGCCTGTATAATTCTTGTATACTCTTAATGTACAGCCGGTGTTTGCGTCACTGTCAGCCGCTTCAAAAGCCGCTCCCATCTCAGTTTCCTTATAAACAGAAGCTACAGCCCCATCCTTTACGATAACAGCCGCATACTGATATTCACACTCGTTACACTTACCCGTTTCGCTGTTAACATCGCTGTGAGGGCAAACATATCCGCAGCCGCACTCGCCGTCAACATAGGTATGGCTGTGGTCTTTGATTGTCAGCGTTTCACTGCTTGATATTTCCTTAACATTTGCATTGAAAAGAGTTCCGTCAGTCTTGAAGAAAGCCTTACCCTCTCCGAGCATATCGTATAATGTCTTGCTGTCCCTGGCGTAAAGTCCGGCTGGATATGCACCGGCTTTCAATATAACCGTACTCGAATCATATACATAGATCGAAGTGTCTAAAACTACATCGCCGTCTATTATAAGCGTACCGCCGGCGTATGAAGCGTCGTTTGTCGGATATACATTACAACCGAGCATAACCGGATTGCCGCTGTTTTTGATCGTAAGCTTTCCGCTTTTGCAAGGAGTAATACTCCGGATTTTAAATTGGCGTCCGTTTAAGTCAATTGTAAGTTCTCCGTATAAGTCATACTGAGCGCTTGGTTTAGAATAATCCTTAAACAGCTTTATCGTACCGCTTCCGTTGTATTCATTCAGTAAAGAGTGAAGCTCATCGGTATCTACATACTTTAAGCTTCCGTTCTTGTCTGTATAGAGTGCGACAGACACAACCGCACCGCAGATTGAGCAGATGCCGTTGTCCGTGTTTATATCACCGCCATGCTCGCAGGGCTTTCCGCACTCCTCGCACTTGCCTGTTCCAGTGCTGTATTTGTGGTCAGCGTCAGTATGCTCTACAACAGTAAGCGCAACGGAATAACCCATACTTCCATATTCTTTATAAAGATCAAGATAATTGCCGTTATCTTCACGTCGCAGTGCCTGCCGGGTAACATCAAGAAGATTGCCTAATTTCAGAGCGCCGGAATTGTTTTGGCGATGATATGTCAGCCCACCTAACTTCATTCCCGTAGCGAGCTTTACAGATGTCGTTGTAGTTCCGTCATCATTCACGGATGCTATCACAGTCAACTGTTCTGTAGTTACTTTTGCGCCATCGTTTACAGCAAGCCGTGCACTGTCCTCAACAAAAATTGTATTAAATTCTACATTTGCTTCGCTGTCAATTATGAATGATCCGCCGCCTTTGCGAACATACACCTGCGTAACATAACTGCCCGCTGTGCCGGTTAATGTAAGCGTGACGTCTTTGTTGACCCCAAGTTTGTTGACCCCAAGCTTGATATTGTTCAGCTTGTGACCGTTAAGGTCGATCATAACATTGTGTTTTACATCTATAGTATCTAAAGTTGCAGTTGCCGATGCATCGCCGATATCCTGATAGATCTTTACATAGTTTTCGGTATCGGCAGTAACACTGTTAAGGCAGTCTGCGAGCGTGTCATAGCCTGTCGGCGCATTGCCGTCTGTGCTGATTGTAGCAACAAACTGATGCGCACACTCGTTACACTTACCCGTGTCAATATCAATATTGCTGTGATCACATAACGCTCCGCAGTTTGTGCATTTACCGTCGGAATAACCGTTTTCATGTGCACATTCTTTATATGTAAATGTAAATTTTTCTGTAACAGTTTCTGTGCTGTCACCGTCTGAATAGGTTATATCGCAATACAGAACATAATTTCCGGCAGGAATATTATCCGCAAGCTTGAATTCGCCGTTGCTTCCGGATACTGCCGCACCGAGCTCATCTGCACTGTATGCACTGTTCGTACTGTACCAGTTATAGCTTATGCTTTCACTGTCAACCGTATAGGTGCTTACAAGCTTGTAATTGTCCTTCTCTTCCTGCGAAGTGTTTGTATAGAAAACCGTTCTGTTTGTGTTGTCACCCTGTGTAACCTTGTTGAAACGGTTTGCATTCGACTTTACCTGAACGGTATTGGATACAATATCTCCGCACTTTATTGTAAGAGTATTATCAGTGTCGTATGTAACCGAAAACTCGGTATCGCAGACCATGCACACCCAGCCGTAATCGGTCTTGATTATGCTTGCTAATAAATCGGGTTCATCGCCGCCGAAACAGCCTCTTGCGTCTGCAAACTCTTCATCGCTCATATTCTTCAGAGTAATATCAAAGTAAACCGTACCCTTGAGCTTGATATCAGTCATGTCCATGTCTTCAATTATTTCATACTCTTCAGTCTTGAATATTCCGATTTGGTTTCCGAGTATTATACGGGGAGAAGTATCAGGCTTTATAACTACCGTCTTAGCGTCCGCTCTGCCAATCTCATAATAGCCGCTGTTAAACTCGGCATTGGCTGTCACTGAGCTTTCCTCAGCCTTGAACTCAGTCGAACCCTTTACTACAAATTCGTCCTCGTTTATTGTCGGTACAGTTTGACCGATAGCGTATGAACCGCCCGTAGTGTAAACCGAGCCTGTACCGTTCATTATAAGGTTTACTTTGTAAATGCCATACTTAGTACCGTAAGCAGTGACCTTACCGCCGCTTATTTCGGCATCCATTCCGTCGCCGTTGTTTCCGCTGTAGTATATTCCGACTCTTGCTGCATTGCCTTCAGGCAAAGTAATACTGCCGTTTTCGCTGACGGAAATTTTGTCACCGAAATTACTGGTAAGCAATATTGCACTGTTTAACGTAGATTCATTAGCACAACCTACTGCAGTAAGACTGCCGTTGCCGTCAACAGTAATGCCGCCGCTGACATTGACAGCCACACCCTCAAAAGATGCAGTTGTCGCATTTGCGTTCAGCACACCGTCATTATGTATTTCAAGCGAATTTGTCTTTACAGTACCTGTTGCGTTTACTGTACCGCCGTTCAGGATTATTGATCCGCCGAGAGAGCGTGCCATACTGTCTGTAGAGCGGTTCTCTGCATTCAGCACACCGTCGCCGCTGATTGTCATTGTGCCGTCACAATTGACCTCTTTATTATTTACGGCACTGAGAACATATGTATCACTTTTGCCGGTATCGGTCTGTACGATAGTATTGTTACCGTTCAGCACTATCTCCGTACCGTCGGGGACTGTTACGACGCTCATACTGTCGGTTGTCGCCTGAATGTTCACTCCGTCAAGCGTCAGCGTCTTTGTGTCATAATCCCAGCTCCAGCCGGCACCGTTTTCGTCCGCCGTCTTTTCTCTGAAATCAAGCGGTGTCGTGATGACATTGCTCTCGCCGTCATGCGTATGTGCCTCGCCCTCGGCAAATGCCGATAACGGTACAGCCGTCAACGTCATTGCCGCAGACAGCACCGCACTTATGAGCCGTACAAATTTTTTCTTCATGTTTTTCCTCCTGTAGATTTACCCGTGCTTATGCCATGCACCTGCACTTATGCAGTGCCTCCTTCAGCTTTTCAAGCGGTATCGGCTTCTTGTGGAAATAGGTACAGCCAAGCCTGTATGACTGCGCCCCGAATCCCTCATCGTCCGACAGCCATATTACAGGCGTATCCCTGTCGGCATTCTTTGCCGCAATAACGCCCTCCATACCGTCCGCTCCGTCGGCAAGCACGATTATAAGGTCAGCCGTCTTACACTCCTTCGCAAAGCTCTCATACCTCTGACCTGCCCTGTAGGCAATTCTTCGATATGCCGCCGTTGCGATTTGTGTTATTTTCGCTTTCAGTATCTCCGCCTCGTTTGCGGTATCGTAAACGCAGATGAGCATACTTCTCCCCTTATAATTTTATAATTATATCATAACTCATTTGCTTTGTGATTTCAACTTTTTGGCACGAACGGTTGTTATAACGGCACGAACGGTCATAAATGCGGCACATAATACAAAAAACCGGCGCCCTACAGACACCGTTCAAGTGAAATATATTGCCAGGCACTGCCTAAAACATTTTCCGCAACGACAAGGAATTAATATTTTCGTGAGTGTATCGGTACAACTGCACTGACATTTACCTTTCAAAAAACGCCACTAACCTGAGATATAT
>OLIW01001752.1_pt1 | contig 18333 bp, 10 predicted proteins | sample 1601321 | NCBI WGS metagenome assembly OLIW01 (sample SAMEA2452114, study PRJEB22498) | human gut metagenome
TTGTGGGCTGGCGCGGGCAGCCCGACAAGAAAGACGAGCCACAACACGCAAAGCAGGGGAAGCTAACACTTAAAATTTTTGATACGCTCGGCATAAAATACGAGGTGCTTGATGCTGATATGGAGCTTGCAGAAGCTCAAGTTAAAAGGGCGGCGGAATACATGCGGGAAACGAGCAAGCCCTTTGCACTCGTAGTAGAAAAATCCACATTTAAAAAGTGCGAGGCAAAAATCTCTCGCCCGGAATGCTCGCAAATTTTGCGCCGCGATGCGATAGCGAAAGTGGCAGGCCTGCTTTCAAAATCGGACGTGTGCATTGCTACAACGGGGCACATATCGCGAGAGCTCTACGAATTTAGAAAATTTAATTCGCTGCCGCACGATTCGGACTTCTTGACCGTGGGCTCAATGGGTCACGCAAGCTCTATAGCACTTGCCATAGCACTCGCCAAACCCAAAAGGCGCGTAGTCTGCTTTGACGGCGACGGAGCGCTTTTAATGCACGCGGGCGCGCTTGCAACAATTGCATCTTGCAAGCCAAAGAATTTTAAGCACGTAGTCTTTAACAACCTCTCGCACGACTCGGTCGGAGGTCAACCGACTTGCGCAAATGCAATAGACGTAACTAAACTTGCTCTGGCAATGGGCTACGATAGCGCCTTTAGCGTTTCGGACGAAAGTAAGTTGGATTCGGAAATAAAGAAATTTTTGGAGGCAAATTCGCCGAGTTTATTAGAAATAAAAGTAAAGCGCGGCGCGAGGGAAGGCCTGATGCGGCCTCTTGAAACGCCGATTGAAAATAAAAAAATATTTATGGATTTTTTAAGGGGCTAAAAGATGACACACACAATTATTGTCAAAAAAAACGCGCTCGAAGATTTGGCTAAAGTGTTAAAAAATTTGGGCGCAAAAAAGGTTCTGGCATTTACCGGCAAGAAATCTTTTGAAAAGATTAGGCAAAGATTTGAAAAGGCACTTGGCGGAGTTTGCGCAAGTTATTTTTCGGATTTTACGCCAAACCCAAAAGTCGAAGATATAGAGCTAGCGCTTAAAAAATTTTCCAAAGAAAAGTTCGACGCGATAGTCGCAATAGGAGGCGGAAGCCCCATGGACTTTGCAAAGCTATTCAAGGTTGCCTACGACAATAATATGAGCGCCGCTGACTGCTTTAAAAATTTAGATGTTTTAAAGAGAAAAACTCCGCTTATTGCAATCCCCACGACGGCGGGAACTGGGGCGGAATCTACGAGGTTTGCGGTGGTTTATCTAAACGGCGTAAAGAGCTCCTTTGACTCCGAGTGCGCACTGCCCGACTTTGCGCTAGTTGATTACACGCTCTGCGAAAATTCCCCGCGCCACCTCAAGGCCTGCGCCGCAAGCGACGCATTGAGCCACGCGGTGGAATCCTACTGGGCGGTCGGTTCCACAAGCGAGAGCCGCGAATTTGCAAAAGAAGCGATTTTGCTTTGCAATAAAAGCCTCGCAAGCTACGTAAATAGCGAAGACGAAGCTTCCGCAAAAGATATGGCACTCGCAGCCAACCTAGCGGGGCGCGCCATAAATATAACTAGGACAACCGCCGCGCACGCGCTCTCCTACTTCTTTACATCGCACCACGGAATTGCTCACGGGCAGGCGGTTGCGCTTTCGCTTCCAAAACTCTTTGAAAAGAATCTGGAATCCAAAAATGTGATAGACCCGCGCGGCGTGGAATTTCAGAAGGCTAAGATGGCTGAGCTTATGGAGCTTATGGGAATAAAGAATAAGGACGACATACTCCCTCACTTTAAAAGCTTGTTCTATTCTATCGGACTTGAGACCGACTTTAAAAAGCTGGAAATAAAAGACCCGAAGCTCGCTGCACAAGCGGTCAACTTGGAGCGCTTGAAGAACAATCCAGTAAAGCTTTCAAAAGAGGAGCTTGAAAGTTTCTTTGCATAAAAAATTCCGCAATTTTTTTCTGCAAAAAATTTTGGCTAATACCAACTTAGCTCAATTTCGAAACGAGGCGACTTCAGGAGAATAATTCGCCTTTTGCTTAATTCGATAGCAGGCTACTTTGAGATAGAGCGCTGATGTTTTACTCGACCTAGTTTACGCCAATTCAGTTTTCTCTAAGAGTCATGCGCCTATAAAAATAATTAGTAGCAAAACAAGGCAATAAATGAATATAGGCAGATTGCATTGTCCCTTAGAAAAGCAAATTGCAAAAAGACTGTCGCAAGTTCAAAGAAAAAAAATCCCGCTTATTGAATTGGCGGGATTTTTAATTTAGATGTTTTCAATTTGCGTATTTATCGGCGCTTAGCGAGTCTGCTTGACCTTCATAATCTTGCCGTCCTTGTCAAAGAATAGCTTATCCACACAGACCGAGCGGGTGTCATTTACGTCGACCGCTTTTTTGTGGTAGAAGGTGTACCACTGCCCCTTAAACTCAATTATGCTGCCGTGGTTTGTGAGAGTATCGGTGGAGTCCAGGTAAATTCCCATGGGCGTCCAGGGGCCAAGCGGAGACTTGCTCACGGAATACTGCATTCTGTTGAAGGTACCGTCCTTTTTATCCACGTGATTGTCGGAGTGCGTGAGGTAGTAGAGGTCGTCTTTCTTAAAGACCCACGGTGCTTCGTGGAAATCGGTAAGCCCCGTCATTTCCTTAAGCTCGCCGTCGATTTCAATCATATTATCCTTGAGCTTTCCGCCAAAGCACTTGCCCGAACCGCCCTGATAGAAGTAGGCCGTGCCGTCATCGTCCACAAACACGCAAGGATCAATGTAGGGCTTTACGTCTTTCATATAGCCTATGACCTTAAATCCGGAAGTCGGGCTCTTGCTTGTGGCTATGCCTATCTTCCAAGAGTTATTCCAGTCGGTATCCGACGGGTGTGGGAAATAGAGGTAGTAGGTTCCGTCTTTGTACGCAACGTCGGGCGCCCACATAAAGCCGCCTTCCTTTCTGCCCCAAGCTACATCTTTGGACGACAAAATCACGCCGTGGTCTATCCAATTTACCATATCGTCTGTGGAAAATACGTGGTAAACTTCCATCAAATCGCAACCGCGCGCCGGGTGGACGTCGGTCGAGGTATAGACGTAGAGCCTGCCGTCTTTCCAAATGTGCGCCGCGGCGTCAGAGGAATAGACGTGGCGAATAAATGGATTAGGTGAAGCCTTAAACCTGTAACCCTTCAAATAAGAGGGCTCTAAAGCACCTGCATCATCGCAAGTTTTAGACGAGTCTGATGAACATGCAGAAATTAACGGCAAAAGCGCCGCAATCCCCAATATTGCGTATTTATTCATACGTATCCTTGTAAGTTTAGGCTAATAAGTAAATATGCAAGCGCACTGAGCACAAGGGCTCTATTACTTCGCAAATACGATCTTATTGCCGACTATCGAATGTGCAGAGGGCTCCGTACTCGAATTGTAACCCAAAGCTACGGAACCGTAAATCTTGTGGCTCTGCGGCAGGCCATACTGCTCCAAGAACCTACGCGTATTAGGAGCCGCACCTATCATGCAAAGTGTATGAATCCAGCAAGACGATATGCCCAAACTCTTTGCGGCTATCATCATATTTTCAATCGCAACCGCCGCATCTTCCGCCGGAGTCAGGGCGTTTGCCTCGGGATTGCTCGATACGATCACAAAAGTGGGAGCTTTGTAAAAAAAATTGAAGTTGGGATTCTTTGCGCGCGATTTCCAAAATTCGCTGTCAGACTCCGCGATATCCTTTTTAACCTCGCTCAAAAATTCGTCTAGAATACGGCTTCCAGACAGTACGGTAAACTGGTTTGCCTGCCTGTTCATACCGCTTGGTGCATACTGGGCGCACTTTAGAATCAGTTCCAAATCCTCAGAGGCTATCTGTTTGTCCGCGAAGGTGCGAACGGCTCTGCGGGAAATTATTGCATCAATTACAGAATTCATAAAACTTCTCCTTGCTTTTAAGTGTCGCAGTTTCGCCCGCTATAAAACACAGGCAAACCCCAAACGACGGCATTATCTCAACATTACAATGCCAATAAATCAAGACTTTTTAATCGGACTATCCGGATGAGAATAGCTAAAATCAAAAAACATTTGACTTATCATAATAAAACATTCTTATTGTGTGAACTCTACCGTTTGCCAGACTACGAAGTTATCGCTACAGCTAGCATAAATCAAAATAAATTAGTATTATGACTGATAAAAACGAGGAACTTTTGACTCTTCTAAAGGGAAAAGTCGAAACGGCACAGGAATCCAAACCAAAGGCGATAGTATCCTTCTTTTTGGACGCTATAAGTTCCGGCGAACTAAAAAAAGGCGATAGGCTGCCATCGATAAATCTGACTGCACGCTTCTGCAAAATAGCCTGCGAAACTGTCCGCCGCTCTTATGGAGAGCTCAAGGAAAAGGGTGTTGTGGGCGCTAGCCAAGGCAAGGGATTTTTCGTTATAAAGGAAAAATACGACAGAAAGCCAAACGTATTCTTGCTGTTTAGCTTTATAAGCAATCCATACAAGGCCCTAATTGCTAGGGGCATCGTCGACGGAGTTGGCAACAAGGCAAATTTAAATTTCTGCTCGCACCACAATAACGAAAATAATTTTAAGAATTTTCTAAAAGAGGCCATAGGCAAGTACGAGTATTACGTGGTAGTTCCCATGCGCGATGCCGGCATAAAAAAAATTCTATCTCAAATGGATCAGCGCAAGCTTTTGTTGGCGGACATCGACATAGATTTCCCGATGAAAGACTGCCCCAAAATAGTCCAAAACTTCGACAAAAATTTTAGAAGCGCCCTCGATAAACTGGCTCCCGAGCTCTCAAAATACAAAAATTTCGACTTGCGCTATGTGTACGACCCAAAAAATCTGCACCCCGTTGAAATTGGAGATGTACTCAGGGAATTTGCCGAGGAAAATGGATTTAATTACTTTGTGGATTCCGTGGTTTCGGAAGAAAATGTGCGGCCAAATACACTGTGGTTTGTGATAGAGGACAGCGACCTTGTTAAGCTTATGAAAACCGCAAAGGAAAAAGGCCTTGAACTGCGCAAAGATTACGGCGTGCTAACCTACAACGATACGGAAATGAAACACATCGTCGAAGGCGGCGTATCGACCGTGTCTATCGACTTCTACGATCTCGGCCGAAAGATAGCAAGGCAGATTTTAAATTGGAACCCCAACTTAAGCGAAGTTGTGGAAACTAATCTGATAAGGGGCAATACCATTTAGTTTCCATTCTAAAAAAACTATTTTATAAAAAAAGCGCAAGTCGCGTTGTGGCTTGCACTTTTTCTTTACCGCCGCACAAATTCAATGTGCGCACAATCTAAAACTACTGGTATATATACGGGTCAACCCCAATAGTTCCCGCGAGAGATTTTAGAGAATTCAGAGTCTTTATAGACTTAAGCTTCAAGTTCGCCTCCGACAAATCCTTAGACATTTTCCTAACGATTTCGTCGTTTACGGAATTTGCCATATTCGACTGCATCTGGGAAATCATCTTCTGAAGTGAATTTACATCAATCTGCTGGCGAGCCATAATGCGCTCAACATACCACTCAGACTTTATAATCTTATCGCGCTCAAAGAGCTTGCGTATAGACTCGTCGGCGAGAGTTTTTCCCTCGTAGTGGCCGTCTCTCATAATGTGCAAGAGAGCCTTCAAGGGCGGGCAGGCACCCTCTATTGAACCATCCGCAAAATAGGCCTCTGCAGCGCGCCTGTGGGCGCCAACCATATTGTCCATGGAATCTGCAAAAATCTTCATATCCTGAAGCTCCGGTCTTAGCATATCCTCTGTAAATATGCTCGCGGGGCTTGAGAAAACCCTGCCAAAGAAGGCAATTACAAATTCCTTTGTTATCCTCCAGCCCAAGCGCGATGAGAGCACTGGCTTGCCCTCAAACTCCATGTCCTTGCACCTTTCGAGCATTCCCTTCTCTATGAGAAATTTTACCTTGCGCTCGCGCGAGCGCATGCGCGACCAAATTTCGGGTATTAGAAGGCTTATGTCGTGGTCAACTCTATACTTTGGCCCTATGTAGCCCGCAGAGCTGAGCCAGACGCTGTAAGAGCAAAGAGCAAAGGAAACAAGCGCGTTGTTCAAATCCGTTATTGGCGCAAGAGCGTTAAATGGCCCCTTTGTAAGCGCACCCTCAAGCCCCGCTCCGGTTGTGGAAGGCGACTTGCCCGTCATAGAAGCTATAAACTCCATGAAGGCCTCAGGCAATTCCAAGTAATGCAGAGGCCCGTGCACGCAAAGCGGCCTTATGCCTTCGCTTGGCGGATTGTTTCTGCGCCCGGATATAACGCTCGATACGGGGTGTGGAACGTCCATACCGGCCGGAATTCTCCTGCGCAGGCGCGCGCCCACATCGCAAATATAGTACTTGCGCGGGTTTACCAGATCGTCGCGATTCTGAAGGTAGCGAACGTTTTTTGAGGCCTTGCCGTCTATTAGGCGCGGATTTGCAGAGCAAACCACATACTCCGGCTTTGAAGCCTTAAGGAAGTTCTGAAGATTCTTCTGCATTGGCTCCGTAAAGCGGTAGAAGCGCAAGACGTCGTCAGTCATCTCCTTTACCTGCTCGTGCGTGAGCGGCTCGTAGTTCGAGAAGAACACGTCGCTTTGCGACATATCGGCCTCCGCCCGCTTGTCGTATCCGCGGTTTACAGCCTCGTCCGGACGCTGGAATAGCCTATACTCGCAATTTTCGGTTATCTTGACCGATGGGTGGCGGCTCTCAAAATTTTCCGGAAGGTACTTCACAGAGGAAGACGGAACAACTACGGAACTAGTGATGTCGTCTTCCATCTGCACCTTGTATGAGGGGAAGAAGTCCTTGCGAAGGCTGAAAGTGCGCCAAGCGCCGTCCTTTGTAAATCCGACTCGCAAATAGGATGTCAAGACGCTCGAATTCTTGTACTTTAATATGTTGCCGTCCTTGCCGTTTATGGAATCAACGCTGAACTTGCTCTGCCAATCCTTGCCCCACTCGGGCCTGTAATGGCGCTTTACAGTTAGCACGAACTCCCTAATGTAAAACGGTATTGTCGACAGCCACTTGTTGTACTCGTCGGTGAAGTCCTCGCTGGGCGTCAGAAGTTTTACGACAGAACCCATCGTGCGGCGCGAGTCCAAAATCGGACGGCTATCCTTGCCCTTGTTCTGGGAGGGATCTTTATTTCTGTCGCCGTAGTTTTTATTTATGATAAACTCCACAAGCTCCATATCCTTTTTGAAATCGGCCACAAACGATGGACCGTGGATTATGGCGTCTGTGATGTCCTTTGAAATCTCGCTCTTTCCGCCGCCCGATACCGTCGCGGGCTTGTGGCAGTAAACTCCCTCTTCGACCGTTCCAACAAGCCTCCACCTGCGAGATTCGTGAGGGCGCATCATCTCAACTTTGTAGCCCATTGGCGTTATGTATGTGTTGCCCGGAGTAAGCGGTATGGACTTTTCCTCGCCGTCCTTTTTCCACGATACAGTCTGGGTCTTTAGTGAGAAGTAGGAGTCTTCATGGACGTAAATTATATTCGGATACTTCTTATCTACAGCCCAACCCTCATCGTACTTAATTACATCGTCCTTCAGAATCTCAACAGTCTCCTCAAAGGTTCGCCCATTGCCAATTTCGTAGGAAGCTGCGTAGAAGTCGTCGCCCAAATCTCGGCTTGAGTAGGCAAGCGCGCCGCCGCTGTGCTCTTCCTCGCATTGCCCGTAGAGATTTGCGGAGTAGCTTATCTGGGTTTTTATCTCCTTTTTGGAGTAGCCAAAGTAGTTGTCGGCAATGATTGTAACGATCACGCCCCTTGCGTCGCGAGCGGTGATTTTAAATGGAGAGCCGTCGTTGTAGAGCTCGTTTTCATCCTTCCAGCACATTCCGTCGCGCCTCTGGCGCTCGCTTGCATCTTCGTAGCGCGGAAGCCCCAGCGACTTTTTAGTTAGGCACGTAAGATGCGGGGCAAGTATTACGCAACCGGTGTGCCCCGTCCAAGTGTCAAAGTCGTTTAAGGAGTCGTTCTTTGCCAAGTATGGATTGCCTGCATTTCCAAATATGCTCTCTACAAAGTCCAAATTTGACACCAAACCGCCCGGCACAAAGAACCTTATTTCCATGCGCTTTTCGGAAGCTCCGTTGGGAATTTTTGGGCAGACTATGGGCCTTAAAAATAGCGATACCCAGAGCTTTGCCTTGCGCTCTTGTGTGGAGGTAAAGGGAAGCTCCAAAATATCTTCGGGGGCATTTATAGCAGCATTAAATAGATTCTTAAAAACCACCTTGGGGACGGCTTTTTTATCGTCAGGAATCGGCAATCCTCCCTCTGCTATGTGAAAAACGCCCTTAGTTGTGCGCCTATCGTTTTTCGGATTGTGCAATACGCCCTGCTTAACCCTGTATGACTTGACGTAGGCATTTTCGTAGGAATCCTTATCCGGCGGCAGCGACAGCGCTCTGGCAACCCCGTAGCGATCCATTCCGAATGAAAGCGGAAGGCTTGCAAGAAGCTCGCGAGGCTCTAGCGCGTCGGCCAAGTAATCTTTCAAAAAATCCATTATGCGAACGTCCGCCGGCGACAAAAAATTCTGCATGCGGTGGACGAAATCGCGGTAGTTTTCTATTAGCGGAGCAGATAGCCTCAAGAGCGGATAATCGCCCGCCCTGCCAAATACGGGAGCTCCAAAGGCCGCCAATCTCATATTTACATATTCAAAAAAGGCGGAATCCTTCTTCGCGTTTTTCCCCGTTCTGGGGTCTATGCCAAGTGCTGTTTCAAAATCCATTGCTGAGTCTCCTTTTGCAGATACTATTGGAAAGTAATTTTTTCTTTTTACAAGGTATTTTTTTACCAAAAAACCCAAGTTGAAGTCTAAGGCGCTGCGAAATTCTAAAACCGTCTCAGATATAAATTCTGAAGCTTCTGATTTCAAACGGCTTAAAACGCAAGCCGGACAAGTTTTCGCACTCCTTTAAAGATTCCTCCGCCAAATTTACCTCCTCAATTTTTGAGGGCTTAAAGAAGAAATTTACATCGCAATCCGCATTTGAATCCGATTCATTCACAAAGCGCGCTATCCATGCATCAGCCTCTTCAGCGGGCTTCATCGCAACAAGCTCCACCTTCGGATTTGAAATTCCTATAAAAGACATAGCCTTGCGCCCGCCGGATTCAGATTCGCAGTCGCAATCGAAATCGGTATTTAACTTTCGTGCGAGCGAAAAAGCCATAGACTTTTCGAACTTGCCGGATATGGGAAGAAGCGAGAGCTTGAAGTTCTGGCAGCTCAAGTCGGCATAGTCGCGGTCGGCGGGATCTGTATTTGAACTTGCATCGCTTGCAGCTATAAGGGCGTCGCCGGGGCGCGGAACGCAGCGCAAAATTGCGCATTCTATCGAATCGTCCTTGAGCCTCCAGCCGTACTTGCCGTCATTTAAAACTGCAAGCGCGCAATCTGCAGATTCCATTGCAACCCACTGGTGGGCTGGCGTTTCTATGCGCGCCCTGCGCCAGGGGGTGGAATCGTCTGTGGCGCGCTCGTAATAGCCGAATGCAACCTCGCTTACAGATTTATCGGCCTTGAAGTTCAAGTTAAAGACAAGCCTTAACATCGAATCTTTATCGTGCCAATTTGTATGCAAGTCTAGCTTTAGCTCGCCGCCCTCAAGGCTGAGCTCCTCTACTATTTTTGAATTTTTGTAGGCAAACTCCAGAACTATTTTTTTACCGCTCACTGCAAATTTCGCCGATAGCAACTTTGCCCTGTCCGGCGGATTGTCGCGATACTCATAACCGAAGTCCCAAGCGTCGCCCTTGTCAGAATAGACTAAAAATATATTTGCGGGCCTTTCTGCCGAGACAAACTCCCTGCCGCTTGCCTTTTCTATTAGCGAAACTATTGCACCTTCCGAATCAAAGCGCACACTCAAAAAGTCGTTTTCAAGGAAATTTGCGCAAGAGTTTTTCGAGGGCGAATCTTCTCCCGCAGAGGCCTCGGATTTCGACGCAAAGCCAAGCTGCGGAATTTTTAACTTTAAATCGTCGAACCCTATTTCAACATTCCAAGAAGTGCTGTTAAAAATCGCGCCGGAGCCGAAAACGCCCCTGAGCTTTTCTATTGCGCTGCGCCTCAAAAGCCTGAGCTTTTCCTCTAGAAGCTCATAGCGCATGCAGCTCTCGGTGTAAACTCTCTCAATTGAAGAGCCCGGCAAAATATCGTGGAACTGGTAGAGCAAAACTTCCCTCCAAATTTCATCTAAGAGCGCCCTATCGGGCTTCTGAATCCCTGAAGCGTCCAAAAGATACATGAAAAATTCGACTTCCCTAAGGAGAGTCTCGCAAGTTCTATTGTGCTTTTTATTCGGCCCCTGCGTAGTGAAAGTTCCCTGGTGCTTCTCCAGATACAAGTCGCCCCGCCATACGGGGAAGTTCTCGGCCTGAGATTCAAATTTCTCCAGAAATTCCGTTACGGGGCGGTTTAAGATTTCCGGAAGCGCCGAAACTCTCTTATTTTTTGCAATGCGCTCCAAGTGCTCAACTCCCGGGCCTCCCCCGCCGTCGCCTATTCCAAAGGCCATGAGAGCAAAGTCCGAGACGTCTCGCTGAGCGTACTCTCTGCTTATCTTAAGCAGGCTTCGCGGCGCCGCCGGGCTATTGTATGTTTCTTCGGCAAGCATATGCGCAAGCACCCTGCTTGAGTCTATGCCCTCCCACCAAAAGCTGTGGTATGGAAAGCGATTTATCATATTCCACGATAGCTTCTGGGTTATGAAATATTTTACGCCGCTTTTTAAAAGTATCTGCGGCAACTGCGGAGAATATCCGAAAGAATCCGGTATCCAAAAGAAGTTCGGCTCAATTCCGAATTCCTCCCTAAAGAATTTCTTTCCGTAAATTATTTGGCGCACGAACGACTCGCCTGATGGCAAGTTGCAGTCGGGCTCAACCCACATCGCCCCCAGCGGCTCTATATTGCCGCTTTTTACAGCCTCTTTTATTTTTGAGTAGAGCTTGGGATAGTCCTGCTTCATCCACTTGTAGCCCTGGGGCTGACTTGCGCCGAAAACGTACCAGGGATACTTTTTTATGTTGCTTAAAGCCGTGGCAAATGTGCGCGCGAGCTTGCGCTTGGTCTCGCGTATGGGCCAAAGCCAAGCCAAGTCCATATGAGCATGCCCTACTGCGTAAACCTCAAGTTTCGGACGCTCGCAAGCCTCAAACAACCCCCCCTCCAAAATGCTGTTTGCCCTGTCCAAATTTCCGCCCAAGTCTGCCTCTATTAGCGAGCTTGCCTCCGCCAAGGCCGCGCTCAATTTATCGGTTAAGGCGGACTCTTTACTTTCGTTTGCAAGCCAATCAAAGGCGTGCTCGTAATTGTAGTAGAGCTTCCAAATATCTCTATTTATCTTTACGAGGCGAGCGCAGGCCACTCTGCCATCTCCCTGAGCCCTTCCGAATAAATCGTTAAATGCGCAATCCGCCCACACTGAGAATTTGCGCTTCTCTTTTAGTTCTTCTGGCAGAATGTAGAGCCGCTTTCCGGGCTTGCCCAAAGACTCGCAAAAGGTCGATGATTTGCAAGTCAGACCCTCAAGAGGCTCTCCGCCTTCGTCTGCAATGAAAAGTTCCCCGTTTAAGTCTATCTTAAGCGCAAGCTCGCCGTCTATCGCTTCGGGAATTTCAACATCAAATTTAAACCAGGCGCAGTCGAATAGATTTTCCGCCCACTTGTCGGACTCGCGGAGATTTTCCAGGCACTGCCCCCCAAAGCGCTCCGCAAATTTAAGCGGTTCCGAACTTCTGTAAGCCCGCATTTTAAGCGTAGCTACATCGCTTGATATGCCCTCGTAGAGCTCGTTTACTATTTTCGCGAAACGCGATTTATCTTCGTCTTTCATAATGCGCCAACTTTATCCGCAAAATAAAAGGCGGACGAATATCACTCGCCCGCAATCCCCCTGTCGCGCTTCTCCTGGCCCGACTTGAGTTCCTTATTTTGCCTGTGTTCTATTATAAAGCTGACAATTATATACAGACCCACGCCCACCGCTATGCCGCAATCGGCCACATTGAAAGCCGGCCATCTGTAATTTATTATCGGCAAGTGCACGTCCAGAAAATCGACTACGTGCCCATAGCAAATTCTATCTATCAAATTGCCGATTATACCGCCGCAAAAAAGCCCCATTGCGTACTGCACCGCCGGATATTCATAGCCCAGCTGCTTTCTGAAAAACCAGAGAGCCGCCAAAGTCACAAGCGCAATTGAAGTCAAGAGGTAAGTCTGCCCCGACAGTATTCCCCAAGCCGCTCCCTGATTTGTTATATGCACTATGTAAAAGAAACCGTCTATTACGCAAATTGGCGGATTCTTCCCCCCTAATGCATAAACGGGAGACTCCGGCGACCACGGCAAATAGTGCATTACAAGCAGCTTTGTAACTTGGTCGAGAACAATTACCAAAAGGAAGGTCACAAGAAAGCGCACGCATACGGGAAAGCCCTTGCGCGCGCCTACTGAAGACTCCCTATTTGATACGCTAAGCATTACTCTTCCTCGTCGGAAAGCTCACCTGAGGAGAAATCCTCCTGCATATCTACTCCAAATTGCTCTCGCTTTGCGCCCGACTTCATTCGGCGCAATTCGGATTCCTTCTGCCTCTGCCCCTCAATGGTGCATCTTGCAAATGGAATTGCTAGCAAACGGCTCTCTGGAATAGCTTTGCCCGTAACTTCGCAAACGCCGTATGTGCCGTTTCTCATGCGCTCTATCGCGGCGTTTACCTCGGAAATTATATTCTGCTCCGTCGACATCAAATTCAAAGCCATATCGCGCTCAAAGTTCTTTGAACCTATGTCAGCAACGTCCATGCCCTGATTTGAATTTTCGTGCGATAGCTCTCCGTTATCGCTTGAAACCATATCGACTTTATTTGAAGTTCCGTTTTGGACTCTGTCTTTAATCTCAATTAAAAGCTTGTAGTACTTCTTCCATTTTTGCGGAACGTCCTTTTCCTCAAATACGGTCCTACTCTGCTCTATCGGGTTAAAGCCCAAGATATCGGCAATGCTAGCGGGGGCTAGAGCCTTCTTTGGCACCGGAGCCGAGAAGGGCTCGTCGGCGCGCTTTGAAACTTTCCTTTTATCAGCCCCAGACTGCGACGAAGTAGAGTACTTGTCTTCGGATTTTGCGGAATTTTTATTCTTTAGGAAATTATCGACGTCCTCAAGCGAGAAGTAGATGCCCGCCGAAGGGCGACCCGCCGACTTCTCCTGCCGCTCAACGCTTTCCGGAGCCTTGTGGGGCTTATTGCCGTGCTTTTGCTTTAAAAGTTCCGCTATTACTTCAGCTGCAGACTTCTTCGAGGCTCGCTTTTGCGGGACTGCCTTTGCAACTACCTCCGACTTTTCGGCCTCTGGCTTGGTATCGGAATCAATTTTCTTAGCTTTTGCGGGTTCGCTTTTGGAAATTTCTCTTTTGTTATTTGCTGGGGTCTTCTTCATGCTAGAAGGCTTCTGCGCAGATTTTACTTTCTTTGCAGTATCCGAAGCCTTTTGAGGAGTTGCGGCACTCTTGGATTTAACGGCTTTCGCCGGAATTTTCACTGACGCACCGTCAACCTTAGGCTTGGATTTTGCGGAGTTTGTAACTTTCGGTGCAACCAATTTAGCCTTTGATTTTTCCTTTGCACTCAAAGCGGCCCCACTCCTTGAAGAGCTTGTGGAGCTGCCGGATTTCTTTGTTTTTTTGGTTGTCGCCATATCGTGGTCTTCTATTTTTCGCTTTTATTACATTCTTCAAGCGCGGCTTTGCAACGCGGGCATATTCCGTCCTCGTCTAGGTCGTTTAGTATCCTCCAGCACCTCACGCAGCGCTCGCCCGTGGCCTTGTGCGCCTGAACTTCGCAAGTCTCAAAGTTGCCCTCGAGAATCTTGACCGCCGAAACTATGAAAAGTTCCGCCAAGCGCGACTCGTTTTCATGCAAAATCCTCGCATCTTCAGAGCCCGCCGAAACCATAACCTCGACCTCGGCCTCTAGGCTCTTGCCTATCACCTTGTTCTTGCGCAACTTTTCGAGTTGCTCGTTTACGATGTCCCTTATTTCAAGTATGCGCTCTATGTCTGAAAAGTTCTTGTCGTCATACCAATCTTCCGGGATTTCGCACCAGTCTTGCAAGTGTATGGAATCTTCCGAATACTCGGTTCCGTAATACTTGTAGGAGAAGGCCTCATCGGCCGTGAACGTGAGAATCGGAGCCGCCACCTTCAAGAGAACGTCGTTTATAAGCCATATGGCAGTCTGCGACGAGCGCCTCTCCTTGGAGTGCGCCGCAAATGTATACATTCTATCCTTTAGAATATCGTGGTAAACTCTCGATAGGGTAACTCCGCAGAACACGTCCAAAAGCCTGTAAACTTTGTGGAATTCAAAGTTCTCGTAAGCCTGTTTTGCATCGACGGCAAGATGGGCGGCCTTGTGCAGAGCCCACTTGTCAATTGCGTCCAAATCGGAAATCTTCACAGCATCGGTCTTGTAGTTAAAGTCGTACAAGTTGCCGAGCTGGTACATTATCGTATTTCTTATGCTTCTGTAAGTATTGGCAACGTGCTCGAATATGCCGTCTGAAAGCGGTATGTCGGCCTGGTAATCCTCGGAGGCAATCCACAGGCGGACGATATCGGCGCCCCACTTGTTTACATACATATCTGCCGTGTGCGGCTTGCCGTCGCTCTTTGAAATCTTCTTTCTGTCTTGCCCTACGATAAAGCCGTGTGTGATGACCTGCTTGTAGGGAGCTCTGCCCGTAGTTGCAACACCCGTCCAAAGCGAGCTCTGGAACCACCCTCTGTGCTGGTCGCTGCCCTCAAAATACAAGTCTGCCGGATACTGAAGCTCCGGATTTTTTGCAAGAACAGCCCTGTTGCTCGAGCCGGAATCAATCCAGACATCAAGCGTATCTGCACCCTTCTTAAGCTCTGCGGCGCTCGGCCAAGATTTCGGCAGATTTATGCCGCTTAAAATTTCCTCTTCGCTTGCCGTGTACCAGAAGGCGGTTCCAAGTTTTTCAACCTTGTTTGCTATCTCCTTTACTACCTCGGCGTCCAAGTAAGCTTTGCCCGATTTATCATAGAATGCGGGAATCGGAACTCCCCAGACGCGCTGGCGCGATATGCACCAATCCGGGCGCGACTCCACAGCTCCGCGTATTCTATTTTCGCCGCTTGCAGGCAACCACTTTACATGGGAAATAGCATCTAGCGCCTTCTGCCTAAAGCCGTTTTTATCCAGCGATACAAACCACTGGTCCATAGCCCTGAAAATTACGGGCGTCTTTGAGCGCCAGCAGTGCGGATACTGGTGCTTTATCTTCGAAATCTTTAAAAGCGAGCCGTTTTCCTCTATTATCTTGAGGACCTTTATGTTCGCCAAATTCTTTCCATTTTCCTCCAATACACTAGTTCCAACTAGTTCGGCGGGAACTCTTCCGTCGTCGACATACTTGCCCTCGTCGTCTATTGGGCAGTAAATTTCCCAGCCGTTTTCAAGACCCGTCATGTAGTCTTCCAAACCGTGCCCCGGAGCCGTGTGAACGCAACCCGTGCCGGAATCCATCGTGACGTATCGGGCACCGGCTATGGGAGCTGCCCTGTCGATAAACGGGTGGCAGGCGGATAGCCCAACGAGCTTGTCGCCCTTGCAAAGGCTGTCTATCTCGGCTCTCTCAAAGCCCAAGTCCTCCGCAAATTTTTCGGCGAGGGGCTTTGCGACTATAAATGTGCGCGAAATTGCCTTGACTGTCGCGTACTCGTAGTCGGGATTTACGGCTATGCCCAGGTTTGCGGGCAAGGTCCACGGAGTAGTCGTCCAAATTACCATCTCTGCGCCGTCCAAGCCCAGAGCCTTATTTGAGGCCTCGTCCAACTTAAAGGCAACCCATATTGAGGGCGATACGTGGTCCTTATACTCAATTTCAGCCTCGGCAAGCGCAGTCGCGCAAGGTATTGACCAGTACACGGGCTTCTTGCTTCTGTAAACCAAACCGTGCTCTATGAAAGCCGCAAATGTGCGCAAAATTTCAGCCTCGTAAGAGTGCGACATCGTCTTGTATTCGTGCTTCCAGTCGGCAAGCACTCCCAAACGCAGGAATTGCGCGGTCTGCTTTTCTATAAACGATGCCGAAAACTTGGCGCACTCCGCCCTCAAATCCGCCGGAGATAGCGTGCGGTTTTGCTCGCGCAACATCTTCGCGACCTTGTGCTCAATCGGCAAGCCGTGGCAGTCCCACCCCGGTATATACGGAGTTTCAAAGCCGCACATCGTCTTGTAGCGCAATATGAAATCCTTTAAAATCTTGTTGAGCGCCGTGCCAATGTGCACATCGCCATTTGTAAACGGCGGCCCGTCATGCAAAACAAACTTGGGCTTGCCGGCATTCTTCTTCTGAATCTTACCGTACAAATCGTGCTTCTGGCGGTACTCTATTCGCTTTGGCTCGCGCTTTACGAGATCCCCCCTCATGGGGAAACCTGTTTTTGGCAAATTTAACGTGTTCTTTAAATCGATTTGCGACATCTTGCTACTCTACTTTCAAAATTAAAACGGGAAGGCGTGATCCCAAAATGAAGAGCCCTCTTTCTCGGAATCTTCGCTCTTTCTAGCTTTTTCGGCGGCCTCGGCCTTCTTCTTTATCTCGTCATACTCGGCCGATATGGCGTCGGCGTCTCTTCTGACCTTAGCTCCTTCAGCCCTGATTTCATCATACTGCTGCTGCGGAGTCTTCCATTCCGATATGGTATTTTTCTGGACTCTCTGCTGCTGCGGCGCAGCTGAGGCCGCGTGTGCGCTCAAAAGCTCAACTTTATCCTTCAACGCTCGGTTTTCTGCCCTGAGTTTTGAAATAACCTTCATATCCTTTGCCAAGAGCTCATACATAGCTTTCTCGGCGTCGGCCAACAACTTTTCCAACTCTTCAACTCTCTTTTGCAGAGCCGCGACATCCTTAGATTCCGCCGTGACCGGAGCAGCCTCGGTCGCCTTTGTCTGCTGAGCGTTTAAACCAGTCAAAAACGCGCACGAAGCGCACAAAAATATAGCCGCTAATTTTTTCATTCCGTGGTATAAAATATATTTTAAATTTTTCTTCAATAATAAAAAACTGCGATACTACACAAGTTGCACCGCGCTTCAAGCGCATTTTTAAGGCGCTAAAATTAAAGAGAATCTCGCTATCAACAAAGCGCAAAAATTTGAGCGCTCTAAACATACTAAATTTATGGAAATTTTTCCGCAAATATTTCAAAAAAAAATGCGGCACCCAAAAATTGAAGCGCCGCAAGAAAGTAGCTTATAGCCAAAATTAGAAGATTGAGTACGCCACGGTAAAGCCCGCCATGACAATCGCAACCATGCTCATAAGCTTAATGAGAATGTTTAGCGATGGGCCTGAAGTATCCTTGAAGGGGTCGCCTACGGTGTCGCCGATAACCGCCGCCTTATGGGCGTCGGAACCCTTGCCGCCAAAGTTGCCCTGCTCTATGTACTTCTTTGCATTATCCCAAGCGCCGCCGCTGTTTGCCATAAATACCGCGAGAACAAAACCGCCCGCAAGTCCGCCAGCAAGCAGACCCAAAACTCCCGGAACGCCAAATACAACACCGACAATAACCGGAGCAAAAACCGCCAACAGTGCCGGAATTATCATCTCCTTCTGGGCCGCCTTTGTAGAAATTGCAACGCAGCGAGCGTAGTCGGGATCTACCTTGCCGTCCATAATCCCAACCTTTTCGCGGAACTGGCGGCGAACTTCGTTAACCATCTGAGTTGCAGCTCTGCCAACGGCATTCATCGTAAGGCCGCAGAACAGGAAAGCCATCATTGAGCCTATGAAAAGCCCCAAGAGGACTCTCGGATTCATCAAGTGAACCTCGTAAACATTCATAAAGTCAACTAAAGAGGCGCTTTCCAAGGTCTTGCCCATAGCTGTAAATTTAGCTATGATGGCATCTACGGATTCCTTGCCTATGCCGTGCCCCAAACCCATTCTGATTTCTTCAACGTAGGAAGCCAAGAGAGCCAAAGCAGTTAATGCCGCGGAACCTATCGCAAAGCCCTTGCCTGTTGCAGCAGTTGTGTTGCCAAGCGCGTCGAGCATATCGGTGCGCTTGCGAACTTCCTTGCCCAAGCCCGACATTTCCGCATTTCCGCCTGCGTTGTCGGCGATGGGGCCGTAGGCGTCGGTCGCCAAAGTTATACCCAAAGTTGAGAGCATACCGACTGCCGCTATACCTATGCCGTAGAGGCCGCCCGTCATATTTGAAATGTCTCCAC
>OLIW01001762.1_pt1 | contig 18218 bp, 15 predicted proteins | sample 1601321 | NCBI WGS metagenome assembly OLIW01 (sample SAMEA2452114, study PRJEB22498) | human gut metagenome
GCGCACCGCAGGGCCCATAATCAAGGCGATTTTTGAGAAGTACAAAGAGCAGTACTTCGATAAGTCTGGGGCTTCAATTCATTAAATTTAAGCTTGTTAGCCGTTCTAGCCAAGGTGCTTAGTAAGTAGTTTTGCGCCTTTTTTATCTTATAGCGCATTTACTTGAGTAATTTTTATTTTTTTTAGAGTGGATTTTCGAATTTAAGGGATATGCAGGCTTTGGCAGAGTTTAAGCTTAGCTTATTTTAATAAGTTTAGGCTCAGTTTGGGGCTTAAGTTAAATATTAGTCCCAACTGCTGAAAATAAAAAAGCCCGCACCCAAAGTTGGGCGCGGGCCTTGCTAAAGCTCTTATTCAAAACTCTTCTTATCGCCCAAGAGGCGCGCCGAATTTAAGACAACGAGAACCGATGCCAAGTTGTGCCAAATAGCGCCGCTTACGGGGTTTAAAATTCCTATAGTTGCCAGTATTACGGCTGCTAGGTTTACCAACATTGAAAGCGATATGTTGATTTTTATCGTGGCAAGAACGCGCTTGGAAAAGGCGAATATCCCTGATACGCTTTTTATGTTATCGTTCATAAGCGCAATGCTTGCGCTTTCTATTGCGATGTCCGAGCCGACTTTGCCCATAGAAATTGAGCAGTTTGCGGCCGCGAGGCTCGGGGCGTCGTTTACACCGTCGCCAACCATGCACACATTGCCCTCTCTCTTTAGCTTTTCTATGGCCTGCAACTTCTCGTCCGGCAGCATATTTGCGATAAATTCATCAATGCCCGCAAGCTTTGCAACTGCACTTGCAGATTTGGGATTGTCGCCCGTAAGCATTACGCAGCGAGCGCTCTTTGAAATGTCGGCTATGGCTTTCTTGGCTTCGGGTTTTATGGAGTCCGAGAAGCTTATTAGGCCGGCAAACTTTGAATTGACTCTGACGGCCGCAAGGCTCGAAATGCTGTCGGAATCTCCCGCAAAATTTTTGAGTTCAGCCTCGCTAGGCTTTCCGACCTGTATGGTTTTTCCGCCCGCAGTGCACTCTACACCAAAGCCCGCCAGCACTTTTGCGCTCTCCACCTGACTTGCCTTTATACCGAGCTTTGCCGCGCATTTTTTTACGGCCTCTGCTATCGGGTGGTTCGAGGTCTGCTCGGCGCAGAGGGCAAATTCCAAAACTTCATTTTTGCCAAAGCCCTCCGCGGGCGATATGTTAGAAACCTCAATTTTGCCCTGGGTGATAGTGCCGGTTTTATCAAAGGCAAAGATGTTTACCTTTCCGAGCTCCTCAAGCGCAGCTCCGCTTTTTACCAGTATTCCGCGCTTTGCAGCGTTGCCTATTCCCGCAGCAATGGCAGTGGGAGTTGCCAGAACTAGCGAGCAGGGGCAGAATACGACGAGGATTGTAACGCCCCTTGTAGCCGATTCCAGAGCGCCCTTGCCAAGTGCAAAGTATGCGAAAAGCCCAACTGCGAAAGCCGTAAAGATTGCGGCGGGTACTATGTAGCTTGCCCACTTGTCGGCAATTCTTGCTATGGGCGCGCGCTTGCCTTCGGCTTCCTTTACAAGCTCTATCATCTTTGATATTGCAGACTGCGAGGAATCCTTTTGGGCAACTATCTCTATTTCGGATTCCAAGTTGATAGTTCCCGCCAAGACTTCGTCTCCCACGGATTTCTCAACTGGCAGGCTCTCTCCTGTCAGGTTTGCCTGGTTTACAGAGCTTGAGCCTTTCACCAATTTTGCGTCTGCCGGAATTGTCGAGTAGGGGCGCACCACTAGAGTGTCGCCTATCTGTATTTGCGAAGCTTCAATCTCCTCTAGGCTATCTCCATTTTTTCTAAGCGCCTTTTGCGGCGATAACTTGAGCAAATCTTCGATTCCCGAGCGCGATTTCTTCACTGTCATATCTTCGAGAATCTCGCCCAAAGCCATTAGAAATGCGATTTCGCCGGCTGCGAATATGTAGCTTGCGTGCTCGTGGCCCGATGCGAGTTCCGGATAGAATACAAAGGCAATCTGAAGCAGTATTGCCGCAAGCATAGCCGTGCTAATTAGAATTCCCGCCGTTACCTTGCGCTCGTTTACGAGTGTCGAGATTGCCGATCTTGCAAGAGGCAGTCCGCACAAAATTACGGCAATCCACGCAGGGTCTGTGATGGGAAAGCCAATCCATGGAATTGAAAATCCGCCAATTTTGTGGTCTATAAAGAAGCTTACAATAAGGGCAGCTAGGGATATTAAAAGAGCGGCTTTTTCGCTTAAAATGGCCTTCCCCTTTGAGCCGCAGCACGAGCAGCACCCGCCATTGTGGCTCTTTGAAGAAGAGCAGCAAGCTCCACTGTGCGCATCTGCCTCATTGTGCTTTGAGCAAGAGCATTCTGAACTCTCGCGCTTTGAAGCACAGCAGCAGTGCTCACTGCCTGAGTTTTCGCTTGGCTTATTCTCCGACTCTTTTGCCTTTGAGTGGCAGCAGCAGTGCCCACTGCTTTCAGCCTCGCGCTTTCTATTATTTTCACATGAGCAAGACATAATTTAATTACCTCACTTTCTTCAAATGTTCCACAAGCTCGTCTACCAAGCTTTCGTCCTGATTTTGAAGGGCATCTTTTATGCAGCCCTTCAGGTGGTCGCCTATAACCTTGGTCCAGACGCCGTGCAAAGCTCCGGATATTGAGGAGATTTGCCGCAGTATGTCTATGCAGGGCTCCTCCTTTTCTATCATTTTTTCTATTCCGCGAACTTGCCCCTCTATGCGCTTTAGGCGCAAGATGAGTTGTTTGTTTTCGCTCTCTGTACGGCAGTGGCCTTGTATTGCATTTTTCATAATACCTTATACCCCTACACCCTATACTTGCGCTGTCAATATTTTTTTGAAAAATTTTTTAAAATGAAAAAAAATCGCTCGGAGTATCGCCGTGTGGATTATTTAGAGTCTTGAGCGCGTGGAGTTTTTTAATAGTGGAGCTTAGAAATTAAGCTCTTTAAGTTTGCCAATCGAAAAATTCGTGAGCATATATCAATTGGGAGTGTATGAGAGAAGTTTGCCTTATAAAGCTCTCAATTGCTCAATTGAAAAGGAATTGGGGCTTTAAAATTTTCAAGCTGCATTTTGGCTTAACTATATGCCGATATCTGAAATTAAGCCGAAGAATACCGCAGTGTCATGTATCACATAAAATAAAGGGCGCGCCAAGTTTGGCGCGCCCAAATAAATTAAAACTTGCGCTAATGAAATTAAATTTCGCGCATGGTTTGGTCGTAGAAATCCACAATCTTTTTGCGGTTCGGACCGTCGTTGTAGGCCATGGCGCTTCTCGGATGGCGGTTCAAGAGGCCCGTCATCATGTAGGAGTAGTCGAAGCCCCAGCCCAGTTTTTCGCGCATGGGTTCAATTTCATCCTGTATGCACTGCAAAATCGGGCGAAGCGCGTATTTCGGATTGTGCAGGAAACCAACTAAGAGTTCCAGGGGGCAGTTGCCGGCGCCTCTGCCAAGACCCGCCATAGTTGCGTCTAACATATTGCAGCCGCAAACTATAGCCTCAATCGTATTTGAGTATGCAAGCTGCAAGTTGTTGTGCGCGTGTATGCCAACTTGCTTGCCCGCCTGCTTTGCGTACTTTAGGTATTTGCGCGCGAGGTAGTGCACTTGCTCGCTGTATAGAGAGCCAAAGCTATCCACTAGGTAAATCGTATTTACAGGGGTTTCGCAAAGCATTTCCAAGGCCTCGTCAAGTTCCTGCTCGCGAACGGTTGAGATTGCCATTATATTCACCGAAGTCTCGTAGCCCTTGTCGGTTGCGTCCTTAATCATATCCATTGCAAGCGGCAACTGGTGTATGTAGGTTGCAACTCGTATCAAGTCCAAGACACTGTCCTTCTTTTGGAGGATATCGGTCTTGTAATCGCACTTTTCGGCGTCTGCCATAACCGACAATTTGAGGTCGCTATCATTGTCGCCAACTATTCTGCGCAGATCGTCCTCTTTGCACCAGCGCCAGGCGCCGTATTTGTCGGGTGTAAAAATCTTTTGGCTGTTTTTATAGCCCAGCTCCATGTAGTCTATGCCGCCCTCTACGCAAGCGTTGTAGACTGCCTTTACAACTTTATCGTCAAAGTTGCTGTTGTTCATCAATCCGCCGTCGCGAATCGTGCAGTCCAAGACCTTTATTTCTTTGCGAAAGCTCAGCCATCTTCCGGCGGCGGAGCTTGGAGTTTTTTCTTTTTCTTTCGTATTCATTGTATTTTACGGGTTAAACTGAATCTTTTGTCGGATAGTTTCAAGCATTTTTGCATAAAAAAAGCCGAACTGCACTCTCGCGTTCGACTTTTTTATTACCAAGCAAATCCTTTACGCTTAACGAACGCCAAGAGTTTTTTGCACCAAGTAATAAAAATCTGTAAAGAGTTTATCGGCGTCATTCGGCCCCGGCGCCGCCTCAGGGTGGTATTGAACTGAGAATACGGGCAAATCTTTGTGGCGTAAGCCTTCTACCGTACCGTCGTTTAGATTTATTTCGGTAACTACGCCGCCCGCATTTTCAATTGACTTTGCATCGGCTGCAAAACCATGATTTTGCGATGTGATAGACACCAAGCCCGTCTCCAAATTTTTGACGGGTTGGTTGCCGCCTCTGTGGCCGAACTTAAGCTTGTATGTCTTTGCACCTATCGCATGAGTTATGACCTGATGCCCAAAGCAAATTCCGAAAGTCGGGTATTTTTGTATTAACTTTGCGACATTCTTGTGCGCGTAAGTTACGGCCGAAGGGTCTCCCGGGCCGTTTGAAAGAAATATCGCCTGTGGGTCAAATTCCATAATTTCCTCGGCAGAGCTGCCCGCGGGGAATACAGTTACGTCAAAGCCATGGAAGCTCAAACGCTTGAATATGGAAAGCTTTGCGCCAAAATCAATTGCGGCGCACTTAAATTTTGGAGTGGTCGGATTAAAGTTGTAGAGGCTGGTTCCCACGACAGTGAAAGGCTTTGTGTCTATCTTTTGCGTGTCGAAGTGGAAAGGCTTTTTGCAGGTTACTTCCTTTACATAGTCAACTCCGACCAGCCCCGACCATTCCTTAGCTCTCTTTACCGCTTCCTCGTCCGAAATATCTTCAGTAGAAAGACATGCCTTCATGGCACCTGCGCTTCTGAGCTTCTTAGTTATGGCGCGGGTGTCCACACCGCTAATTCCGGGGATACCGTTTTTTAGCAAGTAGTCGCCCAGCGACATCTCGCTTCTCCAAGAGCTTGTTATAGGGCTTAAATTTTTAACGACAAAGCCGCGAACTTTTATTCCGTCAGACTCTTCATCGGCCTTATTCACGCCGTAATTGCCTATTTCCACTGCCGTCATCGTAACAATCTGCCCGAAATAGGAGGGGTCTGTGAGGACCTCCTGATAGCCCGTCATGGAAGTATTGAAAACAGCCTCGCCGCAAACCGTCTTGTTTGCGCCGAAAGCGTAACCCCTGAAAACGCTGCCGTCTTCAAGTGCGAAAACTGCCGTCATAACTTTGCTCATAAAATCCCGATAATAAAGGCCTTTTTTTTGATTTATTTCAAGCATTATTTAAAAAAACTTCTCCCATCAGCTTCTTGCAGGTTCAAGTACTCTTGGCTGTGTCTTTTAACTCGGGCTTTTGAAAAGCGCAAGTCCGCCGCAGCTGTGAGTAGGCAATTTTTATTGAATATTTTTAAAACTTGCACTTTATATCTAAATATGCACCTCGAAGTATTTTTAACCTTAGTGCTGCTATTTTACGGCGCCGCCTTTCTTTTTATTCCGCGCAACCACTTGTTCGGCTTTAAAAATTCCAAGACTCTCTCTTGCGATTACGTCTGGGCAAGGGCAAATAGGCTATTGGGAATTCTATTTGAACTTATTTCGCTAGTGCTTATTGTTGAAATTCTTATGTCTTGCGCTATGAATGTTTTTTACACGACTTTGGGCCTTCTTATCGCACTTGCGTTTATCTTTGTAAATAGGACAAGCTCCATAGACTACGAATACGCAAAGAAAAACAATTTGATAGATTTTTGCGATGATGCACCTGTTTCTGCGCCTTCAAAGAAGAAAAAATCAAAAAAGAATAGGCACTCTGGGCTTACATTTGCCTCTTCGAAAAAATTTTCTCTAATGTTTTGCCTATTTTGCGCATTCCTAATTTTTGTATCATACGCTTGGATTGTAAGAAGTTCGGAGTTTTTCCCGCAGCAAATTTTCACATACTATTCCGCAGATAACATCGCAAGCGGATACCTCGGAAGGGACGTTTATTTGCGCTTTGCAAATATCGCCTTTTGGCTTATCCAAATTGCCTGTGCTTCTGTTTTGATTGTAATCTCAATATTTTTTTCAAAGGCAAAATTCTTAAACAGGCCATTTTCTCTAAATGTTTCTATAAGCGAAGTTGCCTTTGCTTACGCGGCATCCTTTGCTATTTTACTTGCGCTTGTAAACTATCATTTCTTGGCAAAAAATTTGTTCGGGCTAGTTGGCTTTGATTACGTTTTCTCCATGCTCTTTGGGCTTATGCTGATTTTTAGCGTCTGGACTATCCTGTTTGCAAAAAGCGCAAGAAACGGCGGCTCTTTAGTTGCATCCAAGAAGCGCAAGCCCTAACTTTTTGCTTGTAAGAGCGTAGCACTGAGCTTAGCTTTTGGCAACTAGCTTATAAACTGCTTTTACTAGTTTACTTTAAAAGATTTTTACAATATGAGATTAAGTTTAAAGATATTTTTAAGTGCGGCTGTTTTTTCCTTCGCAAATTTTGCGCTATCGGAAATTACAATGCCCCGCTTCTTTTCCGACAATATGCTTTTGCAGCGCGAAATGCCCGTAAAAATTTGGGGTAAGGCCGAGCCAAAAGCCAATGTAAAAGTAGGATTTGCAGGCCAGTCAAAATCCGCCCGCGCCGATGAAAATGGCGATTGGAGCTTAAATTTAGCGCCGATGAAAGCTAGCGCAGAGCCTCGCAAGATGCTAGTTTACGAAAATTCTAAGCTTGGCAAGACCATTGAAAACGTCTTGGTCGGCGAACTTTGGCTTACGGGCGGGCAGAGCAATATGGACTTTAGACTCTGGGGAATTACGGGGCATGAGGAGATCTGTAAGCGCGCGACTTACCCCGACATAAGGGTATTTGTACAACCCATAGACGGCTACGGCTCGCACACTAAAGAGTGGGACGCTCAGGAAGGGGCGTACTGGTCCTTAGTTAGCCCCGAGAAGGCGCGCGACTTCCACGGTGTAGCCTACATATTTGCCGAGAATTTGCGCAGGGCTTTGGACGTTCCCGTCGGAGTTATCCAGACTGCAAAGGGCGCCTCTATAATGTTTACCTGGACTCCTTACGAATATCTCTCAGGCGTTTCCGGATTTGAGAGGTGGCTTAAGCACTTCAATAGCCAAAGTAAGCACTACGACTATGAAAAGGCCATGGAAAAATACAGGCAGGACTACAAGATATACGAGGAAAAGCTAGCTCAGGCAAAGGCGGATAAAACTCCCTGGCCCCCAAAGCCAAACGAACCCTCAAAATTGGGCCCGGGAGGAACAACGCATATGCCCTCAGTCCTTTACAATGCAAAGGTTGCGCCCTTTAGGGGGCTTTCTATGCGCGGAGTTTTGTGGTATCAGGGCGAGTTTGACTCAACCGGCGTTCCCGGAGAATTTGCAAGTATGTTTAAGACTATGATAAAAGCTTGGCGCGACGAGTGGAAGCGCCCCGATATGCCCTTTTACTTTGTTCAGCTCCCGAGCCAGGAAAACGTGAAATACGCGCAAACCCGCTGGGACCAATTCAAAGTTTTTGAGGAATACAAGAACATAGATATGATTGTCACTATAGATACCGGCGAGGAGAAGGATAACCACCCGCGCGACAAGGTCATAGTCTGCCGCAGAATTGCCGATATGGCCTTAAATAAGATTTATAAGAAGATACCCGACATTCAATACGGCCCCATATTTCAGGAAGTAAATTACAGGGGCGATACCGCGCATGTGAAGTATTGGGCCTTTAAGGGCAAGCTTGTAAAGGACGGCGAGCTTCGCGGCTTTGAGGTAAAGCAGGACGGCGAGTGGGTTGCGCCCCAGAAAGTTGAAATAGATAGAAGCAGCATAATAATAAGAGGCTCCAAGGAGCTTCAGGGCGTGCGCTATTTGTGGACGGGTTGGGCAAAGCCGAATGTATGCTTGCGCGACGAGCGCGGGCTTCCGGCAATGTCTTTTATATCTGAAAAAGAATCCGACTAACTCTGATACGGCAAAAAAATTTTCGGCGCTTCCGATTTCGGGGCGCCAATTTTTTTATCTAGCTTAAAGCTGAAGCTCGTTTGCAAGGCTTGTTTCTTGAGTGGAATTTTAGCCTAAATGCTTTGCGCAAGAAGCGCGCTTCTGCCTTCAAATGGCAGCAGCTTTACTTCTTTGACGATCAGCTTTTCCCTGTCTTTTAAGAGTTCGTCGGCGTAGGCGTTTAGCGATACAAACTCAACTTCTCGCTCCTTTGCGGCTTTCAAGAACTTTTCAAAGTATTCCGCGTAGGCCATTCCCTCAAGTTCGGAGTGTATGGTCATAATGTGCATGCCTTCGCTTGCAACCTCATCGAGATTTTTCCTTAAAATTTCTTCAAGCGAAAATCTGCCAAGCATTTCATCGAGCGTAAGCATCGTGGAGGGGATTTGCAGAGTCTTAAAAACTTTGCCGCCCATTTGGGGAATGAAGGGTTCGCCGTTTCGGGTGTCGGAGCAAAATTTTAAATTAGCTTCGTCTTGAACTTCAAGGCTAAGCGGCGAGCATTGCCAGCCCGCAGCACCGCAGCAATTTGCATCGAGGCCGAAAATTTCTCTAAAGGCTTCGCGCGCCTTCCCAAATTCCTCCGCAATTTCAGCCTTTGACATTTTAAAGAGATAGTCTTGCCACTTAAAGTGATTCCAAGAGTGTATGCCGCACTCAAAGCCCATTTCCCGTATCGCTTGCATCTGCACCTTGCTCTTTTTGCCAATGTTTGGAGCGGGCAGGAGAGTGCCGTACATCAGAGTCTTTAATCCGTAGTTGCCTGCCACGTTTGAGCGCAGGCACTTTTTTACAAAGCCCTTTGTGAATATTCTTCTTAGAGCCTTGCCGGTGTTGTCGGGCCCCAGGGAGAATAAAAAGAGCGCGGGGGCTTCGGCCTCGGATAATATTTGCGCAAGTTTAGGATTGCCTTCCTTTGTTCCGCGGTAGGTGTCAACGTCTATTTTTATCGCAAGCTTTCCCATAACAAAAAGCGCCGCATTTTTTTGCGGCGCGGAATTTTTTACTTAACAAAACCTTCCAACTCGTAGTCCTTGCCGCGCAAGTGGTAGTCGAGAGTAAGCCTTATGGCGGTTCTTATGTCGGTAGTGGGCTTCCAGCCCAAGTGCTTTTCGGCTTCCTTTATCGAGGGCTTTCTGAAAGTTACGTCCTGATAAGACCTGCCGTAGTACTCTTCGCTTGAAACCACCTCTACCTTTGCGTTCTTGGCGCAATCGGCGTAGCCTTCGTACTTTGCAATTTCTTCAATTAGCATTTCGGCAAGCTCTTTTATGGAGAAGTCCATGTAGGGGTTTCCTATGTTAAAGATTCTGCCCGATGCGCAGTTGTCCTTGTTATCTATAATTTTTAACATGCAGGACATAGCATCGTCTATAAATGTGAAGCTTCTTCTCTGAAGCCCGCCGTCTACAAGCTTTAGAGGCTTGTTGTTTATTATGTTGTGGATAAATTGCGTAAGCACTCTCGAAGAGCCCTCTTGCGGATTCTTTACATCGTCAAGTTTTGGCCCTATGAAATTGAATGGCCTAAATAGCGTAAAGTCCAAGCCCTCGTGATTGCCGTAGGCCCAGATGACGCGGTCTAAGAGCTGCTTTATGCAAGAGTATATCCAGCGCTCCTTTGCCACCGGCCCCAAGGTCAAGTTTGATGTGTACTCGTCGAAACTCTCGTCTTGGCACATGCCGTAAACTTCGGAAGTCGAGGGGAATATTATGCGCTTTTTGTACTTTACGCAGGTCTTTATTATGGCCATATTCGCCTCGTAATCGAGGTTATAGACGCGTATTGGGTCGCGCACATACATGCTTGGAGTTGCTATTGCAACCAAGGGCAAAACCACGTCGCACTTCTTTATGTGGTACTCGAGCCAATCTTTGTGAATGGTTATGTCTCCCTCAAAGAAATGGAACCTGTCGCCGAACCTGTAGCAATTCTTTAGCTTTGAATCCGACATATCAAAGGCAAAGACCTCCCAGTCGGTATTTTTTAGAATAGCCCACGAAAGCGACGAGCCTATAAAACCGTTAGCACCTAAAATTAGAATCTTTTTGGCCATATCCGAAAGCTTCCCAAATATTTTGCGGGCTTTCAAGCGTAAACTAAGATTGCGCGAGCTTGTTTGCCTTTTTTTTGATTTCTATAGCCTCTGCCGCTCTGCCCGAGTTTTCAAAATCCTTTGCTAACTCAAGGTATCTTTTGGCAATTAGATTCTTGCTTTCGGGTGCAAATTCTTCGAGGTTTTCGAGGGCTGCTAGCTTGCAGGCTTGGGCGTTTACATTGTCACCTAGCGCCTTGTAAACCTTTGCAAGGTTATCTAGGGCAAAGGAAAAGGCCGCGGATTTTGGAAGGGCTGCCTGTATCTCAAGTGCGACTGTGTAAAAGTGAAGGGCCTTCGGGTAATCCTTTTGCGACATTGCAATATCGGCAAGCATGGAATTAAACATATAGCTCCACTTCTTTGCACCCTCCGTGTTTGCAAAGCTTGAGCTTTCCAGCATTTCAAGAGCTGCAACGCACATTTTTTCGGCGTCTTCAAAGCGCTCCGAGGCCGAAAGTTTTACGGATATATCTCTAAATTTTTGAAGTTTTTTTACAAATTCCTGCATGGATAGCCTATATTTTGAGTTCTCCTATTCGGCTGTTTACAAGGCCGTAATACTCTATCGACTCTTTTGAGTATTTTATAATTTCATCGTCAAATTTTGCCGAGCCCTTTTCAAAAATCGTCACAACGCAGGAGCCTCCGAATCGGAATAGCCCCTTGCAGTCGCCGCGCTTGAGGGGCTTGCCAATTTTTGCAAACTCGACAATGCTGCCTACGTTTGTGGCGCCAATTTCAACCATCGCGCACATCGCGCCACTCTTAAGTCTTATTATGTTTAAGACGCGCTTGTTCTCAAATAGGTAGGCGATTTTTCGAGCTAGGGCTATTGGGCTTACTGAGTAAAGCGCGCCATTTATAGCTTTGCGAGCCTCCAATGTTCCTGAAACGGGGCAGTGGAAGCGGTGGTAATCGAGGGGGCTTAACCTAGAAATTAACATGGAGCCCTCCTCAAAGCGCTTGGCAAGTTCGCGGCTTTTTAAGAATTTTTCCAAGTCAAAGCTCTGGTTTTTTGCGTAGAAAGTGTCGCAAAGACTCAAATTTTCAATTGCCAGGTGCCGCCCGTCGGCGGGCAGTGAAATATCGCTTTTGCCTTCGCTTATAGGGCGGGCGCGGGGCTTTAGCGCGCGCGTAAAAAAGTCGTTAAAACATGTGAAGCGGCTCGGGTCCTTCTCCATCTCGGCGGTATTTATTGAGTGCTCCTCTATAAACTTTAAGGCGGCCTTCCTGCTTATGGGCATGTCAGCCCACAATCCGAAGAACTTTGAGAAAAATGCGCGCTTAACTATTGAAAAAAGCAGAAAGTTCCCCGCCTTTGTGTCGTACAGAAACTTCATAAAGCCTTCTGCGCACACGCTCTCGTTCTCGATATTCTTTGTGAGCGAGTTGTATATTCTTATAGACATTCCAACCTTTCTTTTAATGCGGTTCGCCTGCGGTTTGAGCGTGTGTTCTTCACCGCGCTATTGAAGGCCCATGGGTCGCCAACAATAAAGACCTTGCGGCGGGCGCGAGTTATGGCAGTGTAAATTAAATTTCGCTGAAGCATCATAAAGTGCTGCTTTAGAAGCGGAATTACCACTACTGGAAATTCGCTGCCCTGAGACTTGTGTATGGAGATTGCGTAAGCTAGCGCCAAGTCTCCCAAATCCGCCCCTGAAATCCTTGCGATTTTGCCGTCGAAATTTACGTCGAGCGCTCCGTCGTCGCGCCTGATTTTTGAGACTATGCCCATATCGCCATTAAAGATGTCAAGGTCGTAGTTGTTGCGGGTCTGCATAACTTTGTCGCCCACTTTAAAGAGAGTTCCCGCCATTATTGCGGAGTCTTTAGAGGCGTTTAATCCGCGCTGCAAAGAGCCGTTAAAGGCGGCAATTCCGGCTGAGCCCTTGTGCATTGGCGCCAGCACTTGCGCGTCTGAAATCGGGTTTAGCCCGTACCACTTTGGTATGAGGCTTTCGCAAAGTTCAAGGCAAATTTTTACGCACTCTTCGGGCGTCTGGGCGTCTATAAAGTGTATGTCGGCAGTTGGGTTTAGCATAGAAAGCGACGAGGGCGCAAGGCCGTCTATCGCCGAATTTCCCTTTAAAATTTCGTGGGAGGCCAAAACTATTTGAGAGCGCGAGCCCTGTCTAAATATGTGCTTTAGCTCGCTTACGGCAAAGCGCTTTGATGCTATTATATCGCCCAAGACATTTCCGGCCCCGACGCTCGGCAACTGGTTTGTGTCGCCCACAAGCAGAAGTTGAGTGCTTTTTGATATCGCGCTAAAAAGCGAGCTCGCAAGCTTTGTGTCGAGCATGGAGCACTCGTCTAAAATCAGAAATTTTGCGGGTATGGGCTTGTCTTTGTCGTGTATAAATTTGCCGCTTGCGGGGTCGTAGCCCAAGAGCCTGTGGATAGTTTTTGCCTCAAGGCCGCAGGATTCGCTCATGCGCTGCGCCGCGCGCCCCGTCGGAGCCGCTAAAACCGGCTTAATCTTCTTTGCCCTGAGAATGTCGCAAAGCGCTCGCAAAATTGTGGTCTTTCCTGTTCCGGGGCCGCCCGTAATTACGCTTATCTTATTTTTTAGCGCCGACACCACTGCCTGTGTCTGCTCCGGCGCAAAATTTACCTTCATTCTATCTTCCGCCCAAAGCGCCGCGCGCTCAAACTTTATCGGCGGCAGCTCCGAGGGCGAGCGCGCAATCTTTAAGAGGCTGTGGGCAATCGCCCTCTCGCAAAAATCTAGCCTGTTTGACTGTATTGAGCGCTCGCAGACTATCTTTATTTCCTCTCGCTTTAAGAGCTCGCCTATTGCCTGAGCGCACCTTTCCTTTGTAAGCTCCAGCATTCCCGCCGCCTTTGCCTCGAGTTCCCCCGCAGGCACGCGCGTATCGCCGTCGTCCTCAAACTCCTTTAGCGCGTACAAAATTCCGGTTTCAACCCTCTGGGGGCTTTCGTTTGCTATTCCGGAATTTAGCGCAATTCTATCGGCGGTCTTAAAGCCTATGCCATCTATTTCGCGGGCGATTTTGTATGGCTCTTCGCGTATTACGCGCGGGGCGTCAAAGCCGTATTTGCGCACAATTTTAAGGCAGCTTGCAACGCCCACGCCAAAGCGCTGCAGAAATATCATTACATCGCGCAGGCAGCGGCGCTCTTCCCAAGAGGTCTTGATTTTTCTGGCTCTGGTCTTGCCTATGCCCTCAACTTCGGTAAGCCTTGCGGAATCGCTATCTATGATTTTTAGCGTATCTTCCTTAAAGTGCGCAACTATGCGCTTTGCGTACTCTTTGCCTATTCCCGCTATCATGCCCGAGCCCAGAAATTTTTCCAGCCCGTAGAGGGTAGAGGGCAGTTTGCTCTCAAAGCTCTTTACTTTTATCTGCAAGCCGTAGGCTTTGTGCTTTAGCCACTCGCCCGTAATTGAAATCGTCTCGCCGCACTCTATATTGGGCATTATTCCCGTGGCGGTAACGCTCCCAAGCTCCTTGTCCTTTGCCTTGACCGGCTTTATTTGCGCAATGCAGTAGTGGTTTTCCTCATTGAAAAACACTATGCGTTCCACAACGCCTTCAAGTATGGCAGGTTCTCCGCTTTGCATCGCTTGCCGCGGATAGGCTACTTTGCCTTTACTCTAAAGAAGATGCGCTTTCCCGCCTGAATTACTATGGAGTTTTCGGGGCGCACGACTATAAATTGCGGGTCTGAAATTCTCTGCGATTCAATCTTTACCGCCCCCTGTTCAACGAGCCTGCGAGCTTCCTTTTTGCTTGGGAATAGCTTTGAAGCTGCCATTAGGTTTACAAGGTTATCTCCATTTGGATCTGCTGAGAGCTGAGCCCAAGTAAATTCGGGCATTTCGTCCGGAATCTGATTTTTGGAGAAGACCTTTTCAAAGTTTTCAAGTTCCGCTTTGCCCGCCTCCAGACCGTGGAATTGGGTTACAAGTAGGCGCGCCAGACGCTTCTTGCAGAGCATAGGGTGCTCCTTTTTGGCTTCCTCAATAGCCTGCGGAGTGTAGAGGAGCAGGTACTGGTAGTACTTCCACATAGTCTCGTCCGAAATCGACATAATCTTTCCGAACATATCGCGCGGATTGTCGTTAAAGGCTATGTAGTTGCCGTAGCTTTTAGACATCTTCTTTACGCCGTCTAGGCCAACTAAAAGCGGCATTGTTAGAACCGCTTGCCCCGACATTCCGGCGTCGCGCTGTAAGTCGCGGCCCACCAAATTGTTGAAGAGCTGGTCGCTGCCGCCCAATTCAACGTCGCTTTCAATCATTAGCGAATCGTAGCCCTGAATTAGAGGATATAGAAATTCCACTATTGAAATCGGCGTTTTAGAGGCGTAGCGCTTTGCAAAGTCGTCGCGCTCAAGCATTCTTGCGACGGTCATTTTGCGAGCTAAATCCAGCATGTCGCCAAAGTTCATCTTGGCAAACCACTCGCTATTGTAGTGTACTTCGGTCTTAGATTCGTCGAGAACCTTGAAGGCCTGCTGCAAATAGGTCTTTGAGTTTTGCTCTACTTCCTCCGGAGTTAGCACTGGGCGCAGTGCGCTTCTGCCGCTAGGGTCGCCTATGCAGGCGGTGTAATCGCCTATAATTAAAACCGCTTGGTGACCCAAATCCTGAAACTGCTTTAGCTTGTTAAATACGACCATGTGTCCGAAGGTCAGGTCGGGGCGGGTTGGGTCAACGCCAAGTTTTACGCGCAGAGTCTTGCCCGCAGATAGTTTTTCGGCGAGGTCGTCGCGGCCTATGAAATTGTCGGAATTTTGTGCGATTTGCTCTAAGACTGTCATAGCTAAAAATTATTTCAGCTTAGAATCGTTTTTATGCGCCTATTTTGCAAGCATCTTTTATTTTAAATGGGGTTTTTTAGTGTACTCGGCTTTGAGTTAGATTTTTGTGTGCCTTTTGTTAGCTAGGCAATTTGAAATTTTTTAGTTTTAAATTTTTTAGAAGCGAAAGATTTTGAAGTGCAGAAAATTGAGAGTATGGCTATGTGATTTTAGAGCGAATCTACCTCGCAAAATGCTTTCTAACACTTGATTTTTTGGGGCTTTTTGCGAATATTTGAATTGCAATTTTTTTAAATTTTTCTAAGGTTTAAGTGTGTATGAAAAAAGTTATAAGTATTATTATGGGTGGCGGCAGAGGCACGCGCCTTTACCCCCTGACAAAATTGCGCTGCAAGCCGGCGGTGTCGCTGGCAGGGAAATACAGACTTGTCGATATTCCCATTAGCAATTGCATAAACTCCGGTTGCACCAGAATATACTTGCTTACTCAGTTTAATACGGCTTCACTACACAAACACATTCAACAGACTTACAAATTTGACCCATTCGGCGGCGGCTTTGTCGATATTTTGGCGGCGGAGCAGACCGAGTCGGGCGGCAACTGGTACCAGGGAACGGCAGACGCAGTCCGCAAAAATATGCACCATTTCGAGCATTCCGACGGCGAGCTCTACCTGATTTTATCGGGCGACCAGCTCTACCAGATGGATTTTAGAAAGCTCATAGAGCAGCACAAGCGCAGCGGCGCCGACGTTACAATCGCGGCAAAGCCCATGCCCACGAAGGTGGCAAGCGAACTTGGTATAATGAGGGTGGACGACGACCTAAATATAACAGAGTTTGTGGAAAAACCTAAGGAGGAGTCCGTGATAAAGTCGCTAATTATAGGCGACAAGTTAAAGAGCAGCCTCAGAGATCCTCATCAAGATTACTGCTTGGCTTCAATGGGCATATACGTGTTTAGCGCAAATGTCTTGGAGGAGGCTATGTCGGGCAAGGAGGTTGATTTTGGAAAAGAAATCATACCCGGCATGCTTGGCAAGAAGAAGCTTTGCGCCTATATTTTCGACGGCTACTGGGAGGATATAGGTACGGTTGGTTCCTTCTTTGAGGCAAATCTAGCGCTCACTGACGACAATCCGCCATTTAATTTCTACAACCAAGACAAGGTTGTGTACACCCACTCAAGGTACTTGCCCGGTTCAAAGATTTATAAAAGTTCGCTAGACCATGTAAATGTAGCCGAGGGGTGCGTAATAAAAAACGCCTCATTAAAGCGCTGCATGATAGGCATTCGCTCCGTAATTAGAGACGGCTGCAAGCTTGAAAACGTCGTTATGATGGGTGCAGACACCTTTGAGACCGATGCAGAGAAAATCTCTGCCGAAAAAGCGGGGCTTCCGAAGGTAGGGTTAGGCAAAAATTGCGTGATAACCAACGCAATAATAGACAAAAATGCTAGGATAGGCGACAATGTAAAGCTCTCGCCGGAGGGCAAAGAGAGCGGTTGGGCGCAGGGCGACTTGTACGTGCGCGACGGCATAATAATTGTCACTAAAAACGGTGTTGTCCCCTCGGGAACGGTCGTGTAGTTGCCTTTTAGGCTTTGCTATATCCGCGCCTCAATTACGGGCGCGGATTTTTTACTCATATGAATTGGCAGTTGCAGGGCAAGTGAGCGTCTTACTCAGATAAAAAGAGTTGATTTTTTTTCAGAAATTCTCAATAGTAAGCGGTGTATATGAATGAGATATTTGCATTTTTAGGAACTATCGGCACTCAGGAGTTGCTGATAATACTGGTTATAGTCCTACTGCTTTTCGGAGCAAAGAAGTTGCCTGAGCTTGCGCGCGGTTTGGGGAAGTCGATGCAGGAGTTCAAGAAGGCTACCCGCGAGGTGGAGGATAACTTTAAGGAAGCTATGAATGACGATTCTAAGGAGGGCGCTCAGAATAGCTCAACTCAGCAACAGGCAAAAAAAACTGAAGAAGAAAAGAAGTAGGTTCTTACATTCCATTTTGGGCGGATGTGCTTATCCGCCCTTTTTTTGCGGATAAAAGCCGGTAGGCGAACTTTTTAGGCCTTGATTTTGACGCTTTGCGGCCGATAAAGTCGGGGTGTAAAAAAACAAACGAAAGGATTAGATACATGAAAAAATCAATGATTTTAGTTTATGCTGCGGCGCTTATGCTCTTGGCAGGTTGCGCCTCTCCTATCCCTATGGGCACCATCTATACCGACGTTAAGTTGCCCGTATCGGCAACGGCGAATGTGGATACGGCAAATCTCAAAGTTGGCAGATCCATGTGCAAGTCTTACGTTGGTCTTGTGACCGTTGGAGACGCAAGCATTGAGGCTGCAAAGAAAAACGGCGGCATCAAGAAGGTCGTTGCAGTCGATTGGAAGGCAAAGAGCACTCTCGGTGTTGTCGGCGAGTACGAGTGCATAGTTTACGGCGAGTAAGCTTCCAATATTTTATTTTTCCGAGGGCAAAGCTTCAGGCTTTGTCCTTTTTTATTGTTTTTTAAAACTGCTTTGCAAGTGTAGCCTAGCTTTTGCGCCTTATAGCTTCAATTCTATCTGCGCGATTTTTTAGCGCACTTAGCTGTGTTTTCTTAGAGTGAGGATTTGTTAAACTTTTGCGAAAGGGCTGCCATTTAGCGGGTGGAGGCTCCCAGAAAATTAAGCTTTGCAGCGTTTGCAAAAATAAAAAAAAGAACTCAAAGCGAAGATTCTTTTAGATTTTTGCATTTTGGCGCTATGGAGCTTAACGCTTTTAATGCGACAACTTTTAAAATAAAAGGGCAAGTTTTTCGCTTGCCCTTTTTGCAGTGCGTTTTTTTAACAGCCTCTAAAGCTCCTTATCAGGGGGGCTTGTTTTAATGGGCCTATTTCTTGCCAAGCTCCAAAATTTGGCCGTCGCGCTTTAGCTTTTCTGAGAGCTTTTCGTAGCTTACGTCTTGGACTGCAATTTTTTCGTCTATTGCCATAGCAGCTGCAGTGGCCGCCGACTGGCCCAAAATCATAAACACAGGCTCCAT
>OLIW01001765.1_pt1 | contig 18178 bp, 16 predicted proteins | sample 1601321 | NCBI WGS metagenome assembly OLIW01 (sample SAMEA2452114, study PRJEB22498) | human gut metagenome
GGCCTGAAAGGCCGCCGGGCGAAGCTCAAAAGCTTCGTCCGGGCAGGCTCACAGCCTGCCAAACGCCGCCGTTTTTGCATTGGGCGCTTGAGCCTGGCTCCGGCAGGTCTCCGGAACGCATGCCGCCTTTTGTCAGTCTCCTGGGCCTTTTAGATTCCGCCGCTTCAGCTTATATTACAACGCAATAAAGTATTGACTTGCATCTTAAAAGCTATTAAAATATTCAAAAGCACAGCTCTTTACATTAAAAACCCTTAAGCACTAAAAAAGGAGCTGCAAAATAAAGGTGAGAAAATGATTTATAAAAAGGAATTAAAGCAGAAATATGACGTGGACGTATTTATCGCAGGAGGCGGCCCGGCCGGATTTGCCGCGGCAACAGCCTGCGCGCGCCAGGGCAAGAGCGTCTTTCTGGCCGAAAGCCACGGCTCCTTCGGCGGCTCCGGGACTGTAGGCATGGTGCCTGCGTTCATGTGCTTTGGAGACGGAATTAATTTTCTTGCAGGCGGAATAGGCCGGGAAATCAGGGACGCGCTTTATACTGACAGAAGCAACGGCGCTTACGGCTATGCGATACACGCGGAAACCCTCAAGCGCCTTTATGACGATATGGCTCAAAAGGCAGGTTTTAAATTTTCCTTCTTTACTCATTTAACCGATGTAATATGCACCAACGGACGGGTTGAATATGCTGTAATATCATCCAAAAGCGGCATGTATCTTATTCGCGCCAAAGTCTTTATAGACGCAACGGGGGACGGCGACCTCTGCGTATGGGCGGGCGCTCAATATGCGTTAGGGGATGAGAATCAAAACACTATGCCCGCTACCCTGTGCAGCCTTTGGGCAAATATAGATTACCCCCGGCGGAACGCGCGGGACGACAGCCGGCTGGAGGAGGCTATAAACGACCATATTTTTACTCTGGAGGACAGGCACCTGCCAGGTATCGCCGATGCGGACACGGCACGCGGAGTGGGCGGCGGCAATATCGGTCATTGCTTCAACGTCAATCCCACTGATGAAGCTTCCCTGACACAGGCCATGCTTTGGGGAAGAAAATCCCTGCCCGAATATGAATACTATTACAACCATTATCTTAAGGGCTTTGAACATGCCGGCATCTGCTCAACTGCGGATATGCTGGGAGTGCGTGAATCACGGAGGATAAAGGGAGATTACGAGCTTTGCGCGCAGGATTTCCTGGACAGAGCGATATTTGATGACGAGATAGGACGGTACTGCTACCCGGTGGATATACATATAATGACCCCAGACAAGGAGGCCTATGAAGCTGTTCTGGCCGAATACAAACGCTTCAGCTACGGTCCCGGCGAATCCTACGGCATTCCCTATCGCGCCTTACTGCCTGCCGGCCTCTCCAACGTGCTGGTTACAGGCAAATGCATAAGCACAGACCGCCAGATGCAGGCTTCGGTAAGAGTTATGCCCGGCTGCTACATAACCGGCCAGGCAGCCGGAATAGCCGCAGCGCTTGCATGTTCCTGCAACGGCGAAACCCGCAGCATAAATATAAAAGAACTCCAAGCCCGCCTTAAGGACATGGGCGGCTATCTCCCCAATGCTTGATATTTAAAATTAAAATTATAAGTACCCTCAGAAGGCATAAAATTTGTGTCCTGCTGTGCTGCTTTGGCTCCATGTACGCCAGGTACATGTCGTTTAAGAGCGCTTTACCCGGCACAAATTTTATGCCTTCTGACGCTAAGACCTCAAACGGCGAGAATTTCTTCATTTTCAAGACAGACGAAGAAAGCGTACCGGGGAGTACGCTGATTGAGGATAACGCGGAAAATGAAGAAATTCTCACGCTTGGAGGAGTGCAGTTACTGGTAAACTGAAGGTAATAAACGCACAGCTAGTTAACGCGCCCCCTTAAAATTCAATGAGTCAGCGTATCAAGCTGTGCGTTTCATTTATTATTTATAATATATCGGAACTCAAGTAACGTAAATCTCCGCCGCTATACGCAGCCTTCCCTTTTTGCTCTGGCCCAGGCTGCCGCTGTATAAGAACCGGCCTTTGCCGCGCACCGAAACAAGATCGCCCGTCGAAAGCAGAGCGGCCACATCGCCGCTCAGTCTATGATTGACCTGGACCAGGCCGGACCTGATTAATTCAGCCGAATTGCCGCGCGAAAGCTTGTAAACCGCCGATACAACCGCGTCCAGGCGCTCAGAAGGAGCCGTACAGACAATTCTCTCCGTCCTGGGCCTTAATTCCTCTAGTTCCGCCGCGTTTTTGTCCAGCAATTCACATCTTATCTGCGTGTTCTTTACTTTATTTAAATTATCCATTACAAAGGAGGCAATCTGCTCCTTTAAAAACATATAAGCGGTATTGTCTTTAATAAATATATCGCCTACCACCTGTCTTTTGACACCCAGATTCATAACAGCGCCCATAAAATCCCTGTGTCCAAGCTGCTGTGCAAATTTTTCCTGCGCCGGCTTCAGACGGATAACTGCTATGGGAAATTCAGGTTCATATCCCATATCTTCGACGCTGCCAAAGCAAAACAATTTTCTCTCGCAGCAGTGCGCGCCTCCCCAAAGCATATGGGGTGCTCTTCTGATTGCCTGAATATTTAGGGCCGCCTGCACCTGTTCGGGCGCTAAAAAGTCCGAAAAGGTATATATGCCGGCCTTGTCTGATTTGGCAGCCAAATCTTCCAGGCGGGAAAGTATTATTTCCTCCTTATCCTCCATAATACTACCGCCCTTTCCGCAGTTTATCCGTTACAAGCCCGTAGACTATTTCAGAAGTCTCATATTTGGTATTTCCGGCAACGTCCAGCATAATAAAATTTTTATTTTGACCTGCAATTTCTTCAAAACCGCGGTACACCGCCTGGTGAAACTCCATACCCTGCATTTCCATGCGGTCACATTCATCCATTCCTCCCTTTCTCTCAAAGGAGAGTCCCGGCTCAATATGGAGGAATATTGTCAAATCAGGCTGGCAGCCCTGTACGGCTATCTCATTAAGGCTCTGTACAAGCCCTATATTCAGCCCGCGCGCATAGCCTTGATAGGCAATGGTTGAATGTATGAATCTGTCGCATATAACTATTTTGCCCTTCTCCAGCGCCGGTAATATAACCTCGCTCACATGCTGTGCACGCGCCCCTTCAAACAGCAGAAGCTCTGCCAGAGGCGAAATCTCGCTTTGGCCGTCCAGAAGCAGGCTGCGTACTCCTTCAGCCAGCTTGCAGCCGCCAGGTTCCCTGGTTAATACCACCTCCAGGCCGTCCTGCTTAAGCTTCTCGCAGAGCAGCTTTATCTGAGTGCTTTTGCCGCTTCCTTCCGTTCCTTCAAAAGTTATAAAAAAGCCTCTGTTCATACCTTACACACCTTTAATTCTTTCTTAATCACCGCAGAATTATTGCCGCCCGCAATCTTCCTATACATCCTCGCATATTAAAACGCAGCCGTCCTTCACGCCAAAGAGCTCCTGACCGCTCTTATACGCGCCCAGTATATAATCCAACGTATTCTTTTCTATTCTCTCGCCGCTTTCCGCCGCAGGCACGCCCGGCGGATAAGCCCCAAAGGCCCGCGCACATACCTTCCCCAGCGCATTTTCAAGCGGTACATATCTATGCCGGGAAAGGAAAACCGCCTGCCGCGGAGAAAGCACCCTCTCAGGCAGTTCTGAAGGCATTTCCGGAATAATGGAAAATGGCTGCGCCTCTAAATGCGTCAGCGCATTATACAAGCGTTCCAATTTCTGTTTGCCGTCTTTATGCGTTAAAATAAATATGATTGCATATTCGTCCGCACATTCCGGATAAATCCCCATTTCTTCAAGCTGTCTGGCCGCACTCAGGCCGCTGAGCACCGGCGCAGTCAGTACGCACAGCCGGGTTATGTCCTGCCGGTCCCCATCCATAAGCCGTATACCGGCCTCCCTGAGTTTCCTGCGAAGCTCTTTTATGCGTGTCAGGACTTCTTCTTTATCAATGTTTTCCAATTCGTCCCGCGCTAAATCCATGCTGGCCATAATGAGATAGCTTGGACTGGAGGTGCCCAGCATTGCCAGCAGCATGGACAGCTCATTTTCAAAGCGCGCATTCCCTATATTCAGCAGCGCGGCCTGGGTCAGTGCCCCCATGGTTTTATGCATGGACTGCACCCACATGTCTGCACCCGCTTCAGCCGCCCCCTCAAAGCCGTAATAGGGAAAATGCGCTCCGTGCGCTTCATCTACAAGCAGCAGCATGCCGTTTTTCTCAGCAAGCCGTCCAATCTCCTTAAGCGGCGCGCAGCGTCCGCAGTAATCGGGCGAAGTCAAAAATATTCCCTTTGCCTCCGGATGTTCCGCTATGCACCGCTCAACCTCTTCAACGTCAGGCTGTTCCAGCCGTCCTTCCTTTATACGCGGCTGTATATAAACAGGCAGTGCTCCGGAAAATGCCAGAGCGTCCCCGGCGCTGCGGTGGGAATTCCGGCTCATAATAACCTTATCCCCTTCTTTAAGCGCCGCGCACAGCATGGCCCGCACCCCCTGGCTGGAGCCGCCCGTAAGCATATAGCTCCTGCGAGCGCCTACCGCACCGGCCATCAGTTCCTGGGCCTGTTTTATTACGCCCTGGGGAGCATAAAGATTATCGCTGAAGGAAAGCTCTGTTATATCATATTTAAAGCAGTCCATCTCCCCCCGGCCCTTATGCCCCGGCATATGAAAGCGCGCGCAGTCCTTCTCTGCATATTTTTTAAGCATATCAAAAAGAGGAGTCTCCGGTTTCATTATAAACCCCCATATATCGTCATTTTATTGTAAATAATATTTTGAAATTTATCAAGCTGTTTTTACACAGTATTATTTTGCAGGATATTTGCATATCATCTTGCATTTTTTAAATTGTTAACTTTTTGTTCATTTTAAAAACAAGCGATATCGCTTGACAACAATGCCGGAAATATAGTATGCTTTAGAAAAATGGGGAAAGATGGCCGGTAAAATGCCGGCTAAAAATCTGTTCCCCAAAAAAATTTATTAAAATGAATTATGAAAGGGGATTTCTTGCATGAATACTTACGGACTTGAAAAGCTCGGAATCATCGCTCCCAAAGCGGTCTATCGCAATCTGTCTGTTCCGGCTCTGGTAGAAAAGGCTCTCCAGGCTAATGAGGGAACCTTAAGCGAAACAGGCGCGCTTGTTGTTAATACCGGTAAATATACCGGCCGTTCTCCTGACGATAAATTTGTTGTGGACTATCCTTCCATACACGATGAAATTGCCTGGGGCAAGGTAAACGTTCCCATGGCTCCCGAAACCTTTGACAAGATATACAACAAAATGACCGCATATCTTCAGGGCCGGGATATCTATATTTTCGACGGCTTTGCAGGCGCTGATCCCAAATACACCCAGCGTTTCCGCATAATTAACGAGCTGGCTTCCCAGAATCTGTTTATACATCAGCTTCTCATCCGTCCTGAAAAGGAGCAGCTTGAGAACTTTGAGCCTGACTTTACCATTATCGCCGCACCCGGATTTAAATGCATTCCTGAAATAGACGGCACGAACAGCGAAGCTGCTATTATCGTTTCCTTTGAAAAGAAAATGGTTATAATTGCCGGCTCCCAGTATTCGGGCGAAATCAAAAAGAGCGTTTTCTCAGTTATGAATTATCTGCTCCCCAAAAACGGCGTATTCCCCATGCACTGCTCCGCCAATATTGGAGCGGACGGCGACACTGCCCTCTTCTTTGGACTTTCTGGCACCGGCAAAACCACCCTCAGCGCTGATCCTGAGCGTATGCTTATAGGAGACGACGAGCACGGCTGGTCGGATAACGGCGTATTTAACTTTGAAGGCGGCTGCTATGCAAAGTGCATCAACCTTTCCAAGGAGAATGAACCCCAGATATGGAACGCCATCAAATTCGGCGCTCTGGTCGAGAACGTCGTTATGGATCCCGAAACCAGGGTATTTGATTTCAATGACGGCAGCCTGACCGAAAATACCCGCGTAGGTTATCCTGTTGAATTTATTCCCAACGCTGCAATACCCGGCGTAGGCGGACAGCCCAAAACAGTTGTTTTCCTTACTGCCGACGCTTTCGGCGTACTCCCCCCCATCGCCAAGCTGGATAAAGACATGGCCATGTTCCACTTTGTATCGGGCTATACCTCAAAGCTGGCCGGCACCGAGCGCGGAATTACCGAGCCCCAGGCTACCTTCTCCACCTGCTTCGGCGCTCCCTTCCTTCCCCTGGATCCGAGCGTTTACGCTGAAATGCTGGGCGAAAAGGTTGCTCAGAGCAACGCGAATGTATATCTTATCAATACCGGCTGGTCGGGCGGAAGCTACGGCGTAGGCAAGCGCATGAGCCTTAAATATACCCGTGCCATGGTAACTGCTGCCCTTACCGGCGCTCTGGACAACGTAAAATTTGAGCTTGACCCCATCTTCAACGTATATGTGCCCACAGAGTGCCCCAACGTACCCGCCGAAATACTCAATCCCAAGAATACATGGGCCGATAAGGCGGAATACGATAAGACCGCTAAAATGCTGGCAGCCCGCTTTACCGAAAACTTTAAGAAATACACGCATATGCCTGAAAATATCGTTAAAGCCGGCCCCAAAGCATAAATATTTGATTAACCCTTTAAAGAGCGCCTTACGGCGCTCTTTGAGCGTGTAGAAAAAGTCGATATGCTTTTAAGCGGGAATGCCGTTAGCACGGAAATAAAAAAATTTCCGGACCGCACTTTATCCCGCCAATACTACCCAGCGCCCTTGGAAAACAGCTTATAAGGCGTTTTCACGCAGTACCTGCCGGCGAAAAAAAACAAAATGCGGTGAAACGCCGCAAAAAATTAAATTGAAGCTTTATCGACAGTCTGAGAGCGCCTTACGGCGCTCTTTTTTAATAAAGTCTCTCCCTTTTATCCCACATAAAAAATTAATATATCTCCATTTTTAAACGATATGGATATTGCAGGCGCTGTTTTGTTATAATGTTGTCAGTATAATTATTCAGAAAGGGAGGCCCTATATGAAATTATTAAAACTTTGCACCGCCGCCCTTATGGCTATTTTTATTATAGCTATGTCGGGATGCGGACAGGAGGCCGGTTCAGGCACGGAAGCAACGCCTTCCCCCACCTTCAGTACAGACACGCAGGATAACCAGCAAACTTCCAGCTATCTGCGTCCGCGCGGAGATTTAAAAAATGCCATAAAGCAGGGAGAAACCTACAATTATCTTGTATGGTCAGTAGGCGATACGTCAAATCCATTTGAACATGAAACAGAAGTAAACAGAGTGGGCTGGACAGAACGCAAAGCCACTTTAGAAAGCAATTACGGAATAACCATAAACTATGTTCAGCCCACCACTAACTGGTGGCAGGACGCCTGCGCCAGCGCATACGCAGGCAATCCCTCGGTTGACTTTATGCATTGCGGAGGGCCTCTTACAGTATTGCCTATGTATGCCTATAACGGAACGGAGGCAAGCGTAGTTCTGCCGCTGAGCGATTACGCGGAATACGCTGATTTCAGTGATAATAACTGGTGGAACCAGGAGATTCAGGAATCAAACACAACTTTTAACAGCAAGCTTTATTTTGCGGTGCCTCAAAGCACCGGCATAGGCCAGGTATCATTTAACCAGATAGTGCTTTTCAATAAAGAGCTGCTCGAAAGGAACGGCTATCCGGCAGAAACTCTCTATGAATGGAATGAAAACGGTGAATGGACATGGGATAAGTTCAGAGAAGTTGCTATCGCCTGCACAGATACCGACAACGCAATTTACGGAATAGCTCCCGCATATCAGAATGCTCTTATCTGGTCGCTTGCCGCATCCAACGGAGCCGCCTTTATAACCCAGGTGGAAAACGGCGGCACTTCCTATTTTGAATTTACAGGAAACTCAAATGAAATGCTGGAAGCTTGGGACTTCCTAATTCAGCTTGGAAAAGACGGCGTGCTGTACCGCGACCAAGGGTATACGGCGGACAGCACAACCTTCGCGGCAGGCAAAACCGCCATGATGCCTACATATGTGAACCGCACATCTCAGCTAATAACTGCCGGCAGCTATCCAGAATACGGCATTCTGATGCCTCCTAAGGCGCCGGGAGCCGAAGATTATGTCTCGGATGTAAACTGGTTTGACCCCTACTGCGTGTTTAAAGGAACGGCTAACCCTGAGGGAACGGTGCAGCTTTTAGGCGATTACTGCTGCCCGCTGTATTCTTTGGAAGACGAGCGCAACGAGGCCGCGTTTGAAGCGGAACTGCTCAGCCTTACTTCGGACGAGGGCTCACAATGGACTCTTAGGAATATTGCTTCAAAGAGTTCTCCTCAAAGCTATTTTATGTTCTCTAACCTTACCTTCCCGGACGGCTCAAATTTCATCAACAAAATTACCGAGCAATGGATAACCTTTGTTGACGGCCAGCAGACTCCAGCCGCTTATTTTGATTCAATAACTGACAGCGTAAATTCGCTGCTGCGGGAGGCTCAGGGCTTAAAGTAACTTATATGCTTTTCAAATTTCCAGTCAGTCCCTCGCAGACTGACCAGGATAATAAAGGATTTTAGCCCCATAAGCAGTAACCGCGGCGCCGGGGGGCGTTTAGCAGGCTTACGCCTGCTCGGCTGGGCCTACGGTCCCAGCCCGGCGGCCGAAGGCCGCAAACGCCCCCGGCGCCGCGGTTACTGCTTATGGGGCTATTCTTTATAACACATTAAGATCCCATATATTATAAAAAGCGGATTCTCAGCTAAGTTGAAAATCCGCCCTTTATAAGCTTCAAAATATATCAAACCTTTATCTGCTTATAAACTATAAGCCTTGTGCCTGCCGGCGGATCGTCAGAAATATCAGGATTAACCGCCTTCAAATCCTCTACGCCCACACCCAGTTCACGGCCTACGCTCCAGAGCGTATCGCCGGGCTGCATAATATAAATGCATATTCCGTAGCCATCCGGCCTGATTTCGCCGGAATCCTCAGCGGACAGCAGCACGCTGGCTTTTTTGCTTTCAAATCCCGTCAAATCCACCATGATCCCAAAACGGATTTCACATTCACTGGAGCCAATCAGCGCTGACACCATCTGCTCAACGGCAGTATTGACGTATATCTCCATGCCTGAGCGGATATCAGGATTGTCAAATATCATTTCAAAATTTATAATCTGGTCAAAGGAGCTTAATTCCCCTGTACCTGACGCTATATATATAACATATACCCTTGCCGCCATGTTGAGCAGCGCCCGCCCGTCCATAGCGGTAACATTCTGGGCATAGGGCTGCGCCAATACTGCCGAAATCCTCGCCATAGGAGGCATGCCCTTAGGCAGCGTGGCCGCCACTCTCGCCGCAAGATTCGCCTGGGTCTGAACAGCGCATCTTTTATACTCAATTTCCTTCCGCACAAGGGCTAACTCACTCTGAGTAGAATATGCGTCCATTATAAGATTGACGCTCTTTTGGCTGCACGCGCCGGCGCAGGCGTTAATCAGACACTCGCAGGTCAAAATGCGGTACTCGCCCTGCTGATTTGTTTCTATCTGAATGCTGCATTCCTCTGCCATAGCGCAGACCTCTGCTTCCATGCCGGCACGCACCGGCGCTTCTATGACTCTGCTGAAGGGAATCTTATCCGCAACCTGCGCTATGGGCTCGTATTCATCCTCGCAGTCATATGTAATCCTAAGCACTATATCTCCTTCAAATAATATCTCGCCGTCCTCGCACCGGGCTTCGCTGACTAATGCGCTGGCCTGAGTGCAAAGCACCCTTTTAACTTCAGGCATCCTTACCGAAAGTTCAATATCCTCCTTAACGCTGAAGCGGGAATAAAATACGCCTTCATTTACCGTGCTCTCCACATCAGCGGACAGCACATGTACGTTTTCATCCTGGATTTCAGAGACTGCGCTGATATCTTCAGCCGTTATGGTCATTATGCGCAGAAGCAGTTCTACGTCAAAAACCACGCTGCCGCCCTGAATGGACGCGGTATAGTCTTTAACTACAGTGCAAACCTTAATTGTGGCCTTTGGACTCAGCCCCGGAAGCTTTGCCGCATAATCAAATGCCTGGCTTCCGTTTACCCTCAAAAGAGTGTCCTCCTGCGAAACAACCGCGCAGCCCCGCACGGTTCCTTCCAGGATGCCTTCAGAAGCAAGAGCCTCGCATCTTCCCATGCTTACTTCAACATCCGCTCCCAGTAAAACGGCTTGGGCGTCCGTGCCCGGCAACTGAGCAATTATCCGCACGCTCCGCGTGAACTCCGCAGCGGCGACCTCATCATAACGTAACTGTTCCATGGTAATATCCATATTCGCTCCTCCCTCGGCACAATCAAAATTTGTCCCATTAATTGTTATTACATTCTATAAGCCCTTTAACTCAAATATGACTGATATTTTCAGGCAATTTTAATTTTTTACCCATCGGCACGAGCTCTTTCTGCCTGTGCGTTGAATTTATATGCAGCTTTTGTTAATAAATTTCAAAAAAACTATTCACAAAACTCGCCGGCATATGCTATAATATAAAAAATAAATTGTTGATAACTGCTTTTTAAGCAGCATTATCCAAATTACTTGTCCGCCGGGCGAAGAAACGGAGTTTATTATGGCCAACTACAGATTAAGTATAAGAAAGATTGAGCGCAGCGATATGCCGTCTATTATTACCTGGGCCAGAAATCAGAATCTTATGAAGCATCTTCATATTGCTCTGCCTCAAACTGAACAGAACGGCAACCAATGGTTCCAGCGCTCGCTTATAGACCGCAACCGGGACGATTTCGTAATCCACGCGGTAAATGAAGAGGGTGAGCGCACTCCCATCGGCATGCTTGGTCTTTTCAATATAGACGAAGCCAACAAAAAAGCCGAATACTATATTCTGATAGGCAACAGTGAATTTTCACGGAGAGGCATAGCCTCCAGAGCTACGGCCGAAATGCTGGGCAACTGTTTTAAGCTGCTCAATTACAATAAAATTACAGTAACCGTGGATAAGGAACATTACGAAGCGCAGAAGCTCGCAGAAAAGCTTGGCTTTAAAAAGGAAGGACTGCTCGTCCAGGATATACTTTTAGACAGCGGCGAATACATAGACCGCTTCATATACGGCATAACTAAGGCTCAGCATGACGAATGGATAAAATAACAAATCTTGCCGCCCGCCTCAGGCGGGCTTTTTTATATTAGGCAAACTATATAGCATTTAAAAAATAATAAAACACTCCATTTCCCTATTATCCAATGCGCTTAAAAAGCAATATTAAACAGCAATTTTTTATTAGTTATTTAAAAAACTGCTATGTTTCACTTGACAAACAAATGTGCCAATGATATTATATTTTTAATTTAAAAGCGCAAACCGTTGAAGCGGAGATAACGGCAATAATGCCTTTACAGAGAGCCTGCGATGCTGCAAATCAGGCAAGAAACAGATTGTCAAATGGGCCGCTGAGGGTGCAGTCAAATGATATATATTATCAGAGTAATCTGCAACGTGTTGGCATACGTCAGTTGCCGGGGATATGCTGGTATCCCGCCAAGCGCACGGATAAAACCGTGAATTCAAGGTGGCACCGCGGATATGTAATACTTATTATATAGTATCTTATTCGTCCTTGACAGATGGGCTAATTCTGTCAGGGATGTTTTTGTTTTAACTCCTCTGACCGAAAAAGTCCGGGGAGTTTTTATTTTCAGCGGAGGTACTATATATGAATGTTCTGCCCACCCTGTCCCAGATACAAAACATAGCAGCAAGCGGCAAATATAATGTGCTGCCGGTAAGCTGCGAGATTCTATCCGATTTTATAACGCCTATAGAAACCATGCGGATACTCAAAAACGTATCTACGCATTGCTATATGCTGGAATCAGCCTTGGCAAACGAGCAATGGGGACGCTATACCTTTCTCGGTTTTGAGCCAAAATTGGAGATAACCTGCATTAACGGCGAAATGAAAGCGGGCAGCCTTACGTTCCATACTGATAATCCTTCAAATTATCTCCGCCAGATTCTATCTGAATATAAAAGTCCCCGCTTTGACTGGCTCCCCCCCTTCACCGGCGGACTGGTAGGCTATTTCTCATACGATTACCTTGGGTACAGCGAACCGGCTGTTAAATGCAAAGCAGAGGATACAGAGGCATTTAAGGACGTTGATTTGATGCTTTTTGACAAGGTTATTGCTTTTGACCATGTAAGGCAGAAAATAATTCTTATAGTAAATATGCCTCTTAATGACATTGAGGTCGGATATAATAAGGCGGTTATGGAGCTGAACCAGCTTATCCGGCTTCTGCGCAGCGGCCAAAAGAAAGACGAGCCGGGCGGAAAGCTGCTGGGCGAAGCGGAAGCGCTATTTAACAGAGAGCAGTACTGCGAAATGGTGCAGAAAGCTAAGCTCTATATCCGCGAGGGAGATATTTTCCAGGTTGTACTCTCCAACCGCTTAAGCGCTCCGTTTGAGGGGAGCCTGCTCAACACTTACCGGGTACTGCGCACAATCAATCCTTCACCCTATATGTTCTATTTTGCAGGCACCGATGTAGAAGTGGCGGGAGCATCTCCCGAAACTCTGGTAAAATTAGAGAACGGCATACTGCATACCTTCCCCCTGGCAGGAACCCGCCCCAGAGGCAGAACAGAAAAAGAAGATAAAAAATTGGAGGCAGAATTGCTTAAAGATGAAAAGGAGCTTGCCGAACATAATATGCTGGTGGATTTGGGACGGAACGACCTGGGCAAAATAAGCAGATTCGGCACCGTCGAGGTAGAAAAGCTGCACTCCATTGAACGCTATTCCCATGTTATGCATATCGGCTCGACAGTACGGGGAGAAATACGCGGCGAATACGACGCTCTGGACGCTATAGAAGCCGTTCTGCCCGCAGGCACCCTTTCGGGCGCGCCCAAGATACGCGCCTGCCAGATTATCAGCGAGCTGGAGAATAATAAACGGGGCATTTACGGCGGCGCCATCGGCTATATAGATTTTACGGGCAACATGGATACCTGCATTGCAATACGCATTGCCTATAAGAAAAACGGCAGGGTGTTTGTAAGGTCGGGAGCAGGAATTGTAGCCGATTCAATTCCCGAAAAGGAATATGAGGAATGCCTGAATAAGGCCGGAGCAGTGCTGAAAGCTCTGGAACTAGCGCAGGAGGCTGAATTATGATACTGCTTATTGATAACTACGACAGCTTTTCATACAACCTGTATCAGTATATCGGAGAGCTTGAACCGGATATAAAAGTAATACGCAATGATGATATGACGGCCAAAGAAATCAAAAATCTGAACCCCAGTCATATTATTCTCTCTCCCGGTCCGGGCCGTCCGGAAAATGCGGGCATTATAATTGAAGCAGTTAAAGAGCTCGGACCATATATCCCAATTCTTGGGGTTTGTCTTGGACATCAGGCTATCTGCGCGGCCTTCGGCGCAAAAATAACCTATGCAAAAGAGCTGATGCACGGAAAACAGTCTAAGATAAAGCCGGATGCCGGCTGCCCGCTCTTTAAAGGCCTGCCTGAAATCATATCGGTCGCACGGTATCATTCCCTGGCGGCAGACAGAGATACCCTCAAGCCTCCCCTGAAAATAACAGCCCTTACCCTGGACGGCGAAATAATGGCGGTACAGCACAAGGATTACCCCATTTACGGAGTACAGTTCCATCCGGAATCCATTATGACGCCCGACGGAAAAGCAATGCTCAAAAACTTTATAAAGGAGATGTAGAATATGATAAAAGAAGCTATAGTGAAAATAGTAAATAAAGAGGATTTATCCTACGATGAAGCCTACGCCGTAATGAACGAAATAATGAGCGGAGAAACTACTCCTACGCAGAACGCCGCCTTTCTTGCCGCCCTTTCCACAAAGAGCGCACGGGCCGAAACCACGGATGAAATTGCAGGCTGTGCCGCCGCCATGCGGGCGCACGCCACCAAGGTTCAAACAGATATGGAGCTTTTTGAAATTGTGGGCACAGGCGGCGACAATGCGCACAGCTTTAATATTTCCACTACCTCCGCTCTGGTTGCGGCGTCCGGCGGGATGAAGGTAGCCAAACACGGCAACCGCGCCGCCTCCTCCCAATGCGGAACAGCCGACTGCCTCGAAGCGCTGGGCGTAAATATCCAGCAGAGCCCAAATAAATGCATACAGCTTTTAAAGGAGGTCGGTATGTGCTTTTTCTTTGCGCAGAAATATCACGCTTCCATGAAATATGTAGGCGCAATCCGCAAGGAGCTGGGCTTCCGCACGGTATTCAATATTTTAGGCCCGCTGACCAATCCCGGCCTGCCGTCCATGCAGCTTTTAGGCGTTTACGACGACTATCTTGTTGAACCTCTTGCACAGGTGCTCATTAATCTCGGCGTTAAACGAGGCATGGTCGTATACGGCCAGGATAAATTGGATGAAATCTCCTTGAGCGCGCCCACAAAAATATGCGAGATAAGAGACGGCTGGTTCAAATCCTACGTTATTACTCCCCAGGATTTCGGCTTTGAATATTGCTCCAAAGCAGATTTAAAAGGCGGAGCGCCCAATCAAAACGCCCAGATTACCCTTAACATTTTAAACGGAGAAAAGGGCCCGAAACGGAACGCCGTTTTAATGAACGCCGGAGCCTCATTATATATAGGCGGCAAAGCAGACAGCATGAAGGAGGGCGTAACCCTGGCGGAAGAGTTAATCGATTCGGGCAAAGCGCGTAAGACCCTGGAAAAACTGATTGAAATCAGCAATCTTCCGGAGGTGGAAGCATGACCATTCTGGAACAGCTTGCCCGCCATGCCCAAGAGCGTACCGAGCAGGCAAAAAGTAAAACCTCCCTTGAAGAAATCAAGCGGCAGGCCCTGAACCTGCCCAAAGGAGATTTTGCCTTTGAGAACGCGTTAAAAGGCAAGGATATAGCTTTTATATGCGAATGCAAAAAGGCTTCTCCCTCTAAAGGGCTCATCGCTCCCTATTTCCCCTATCTGGAGATTGCAAAAGAATACCAGGAAGGAGGAGCAGACTGCCTCTCGGTGCTGACCGAGCCGAAATGGTTCCTGGGCAGCAGCCAATATCTGAAGGATATAGCCGCTAAAGTAAGCCTCCCCTGCCTGCGCAAGGATTTTACCGTTGACCCGTATATGATATATGAAGCAAAGCTGCTTGGCGCGGCGGCCGTACTGCTTATTGTATCCATACTGACCCAAGAGGAACTTAAGCATTATATCAACATCTGCGATGAACTGGGACTTTCCGCCCTGGTTGAAGCGCACGACCAATTTGAGCTTGAACAGGCCCTAAACGCAGGGGCGCGCATAGTCGGCGTAAATAACCGCAATCTCAAGGACTTTTCAGTGGATACGGATAACAGCCGCAGGCTGCGCGAGCTGGTTCCCAAAGAAGTGCTTTTTGTGTCCGAAAGCGGCGTAAGCGGCGCGGAGGACGTTAAAAGGCTCCGGGATATAGGCGCCGACGCCGTATTAATCGGCGAAAGCCTTATGAGAGCGCCCGATAAAAAGGCCAAGCTGGTCGAACTGCGGGGGAAAATATGATTAAAGTAAAGTTCTGCGGGCTTTCCCGGATCTGCGATATAGAAGGAGCAAACGCATTAAAGCCAGAATATATCGGATTTGTATTTGCCCCTCAAAGCAGGCGCTGTATTTTGCCTGAAAAAGCGCTAGAGCTTAAATCCCTGCTATCCCCCGGCATAAAGGCGGTGGGCGTATTTGTAAATCAGCAGCCCGAATTTGCGGCTGAACTGCTGAACAGTGATATAATAGATATCGCTCAGCTGCACGGCAATGAAGAAGATGATTATATAGAGCAGCTGCGCAGACTCACCCATAAGCCCATAATACAAGCTTTCCGCATAACCGGCGCCAAGGAGGTAATTAAGGCCCAAAACAGCATTGCCGACTGCATTTTGCTGGACGCAGGCGCGGGCACAGGCACATCCTTTGACTGGAAGCTGGTTCAAAATATTAAAAGGCCGTATTTTCTGGCCGGGGGGCTTAATGCGCAAAATGCAAAAGCCGCTTTAAGCATTTTAAAACCCTATGCCCTGGACGTCAGTTCAGGAATTGAAACAAACGGACTGAAAGATACTCGCAAGATGGCAGAATTTATTCACGCCGTCAGAAAGGAAGCATTATGACAAACCCAAACGGACGATTTGGCATTCATGGCGGGCAATATATTCCCGAAACCCTGATGAATGCAGTTATTGAGCTGGAAGAAGCTTATAATTATTATAAAGAGGAGCCTGAATTCAACAGGGAGCTGAATAAACTCCTGAACGAATACGCCGGACGGCCTTCACGGCTTTACTATGCTGAAAAAATGACCAAAGACCTCGGAGGCGCAAAAATTTATCTTAAGCGGGAAGACCTTAATCATACAGGCGCGCACAAAATCAATAACGTGCTCGGCCAAGCCCTGCTGGCAAAAAAAATGGGCAAAACCCGGCTTATTGCAGAAACCGGCGCCGGCCAGCACGGCGTTGCTACCGCCACTGCCGCCGCTTTAATGGGGATGGAATGCGTCGTCTTTATGGGCGAAGAGGACACTCGCCGCCAGGCTCTCAACGTATACCGCATGCGCCTGCTGGGAGCGGAGGTCGTTCCGGTCAAAACGGGAACGGCTACGTTAAAAGACGCAGTTTCCGAAGCCATGCGCGAATGGACCTCCCGAATTAACGACACCCATTACTGCCTTGGCTCGGTTATGGGGCCGCATCCGTTCCCCAAAATGGTGCGTGATTTTCAGGCGGTTATTTCTAAAGAAATCAAATCGCAGCTTCAGGAAAAGGAAGGACGGCTGCCCGACGCGGTTATCGCCTGCGTCGGCGGCGGCTCTAACGCCATAGGCAGTTTCTATCATTTCATCCCCGATAAAAGCGTAAGGCTTATTGGCTGCGAAGCGGCAGGCAGAGGCATAGACACATTTGAAACGGCGGCTACCATCAATACAGGCAGGCTGGGTATTTTCCACGGCATGAAATCCTATTTCTGCCAGGACGAGCACGGACAGATCGCGCCCGTATATTCCATATCCGCCGGTCTGGATTATCCCGGCATCGGTCCCGAGCACGCATATCTGCGCTCCGTCGGCCGTGCGGAATACGTTCCCGTCACCGACGACGAAGCGGTAGGGGCGTTCGAATATCTTGCGCGCACGGAGGGCATCATCTGCGCGATAGAGAGCGCGCATGCGGTCGCGGAAGCGATGAAACTCGCGCCGAAGCTCGGGCGAGACGAGAGCATAGTGGTCTGTCTGTCGGGCAGGGGAGACAAAGACGTCGCCGCGATAGCGCGCTATAAGGGGGTGGACATCCATGAGTAAGATAACGGAAGCGTTCAAAAAAGGCAAAGCGTTCATACCGTTCCTCACTGCGGGCGATCCCGACGCGGACAGCACCGTGAGATATATCCTTGCGATGGCGAGAGCGGGCGCGGATATCATAGAAATAGGCATACCGTTTTCCGATCCGACGGCGGAGGGTCCGGTCATACAGGAGGCGAGCCTGCGCGCGCTCGAAGGCGGAATGACCATAGATGGCGTATTCGACATCGTACGGCGCGTCCGCGAAGAGAGCGACGTGCCCCTTGTCCTCATGACGTATATAAATCCCGTATTCTTTTACGGCTATGAGGCGTTCTTCTCGCGTTGCGAAGAGCTGGGCGTGGACGGGTTCATATCTCCCGATCTTCCGCACGAGGAAAAAGCGGAAGTGGCTGACTATGCGTCGCGTCACGGAGTGGAGGTCATTTCCATGGTGGCGCCCACTTCGGGCGACCGCATACCGGAGATCGTATCGGACGCCGAAGGATTTATATATGTCGTTTCTTCCATGGGCGTTACGGGAGTGCGCGACGACATCACGACGGATATCCGTTCTCTCATAGCCGAGGTGAAGAAGTATACCGATCTTCCCGCCGCGGTGGGCTTCGGCATTTCGGAACCCGAACAGGCGGCGTATATCGCGTCGTTATGCGACGGCGTGATCGTGGGCAGCGCGATCGTCCGCGTCATAGCCGGATACCGTTCGGAGGCGGAAGTCACCGTCGCGTCGTATGTGCGGCGGATGAAAGCGGCGATAGCGAATTGACTGTCGTATGCGATAGTGTAAAAATGTAAATACGT
>OLIW01001790.1_pt1 | contig 17919 bp, 17 predicted proteins | sample 1601321 | NCBI WGS metagenome assembly OLIW01 (sample SAMEA2452114, study PRJEB22498) | human gut metagenome
AGGCCGGGGCTTAACATTTTATTTTTTTAATATTTCCTCTCTCAAATCAAGTACTGCTATTAAAGTAAAAAGTCAAATTCTTTTGTAAAGTTAGTTTTGAGCTATACATTGCTTTATCATCCACAATTTTTTTATATAGCTAGAAATATACTCATCCATTAGACTCGATGTAGCATAATTTTGGTTATCATCTGCTTTTTTCTTTATGTCGGTTACTTGTTTTAATAATATGTCTAAATCTTTCATTACATTTTCAAATATCTTTTTACTTTCTATTTTTACGTTTTGGGCTTCTGTTATACGAGTAGTATTTAAATACTCTTGCATTGTTCCTAATGGCTGTCCTCCTATCATTAAAATATGTTCTGCGATTTCATCTATTTGTTCATTTACTTCGTTATAATATTCTTCCAATTTTTCGTGAACTGTAAAAAAGTCATTTCCAAAAACATTCCAATGATAATTTTGTAATTTACAATAAAAAACATTTAAATTTGATAATAATAAATTTAAATCATTTACTTGATTTTCCATATTGCTTCCTTTCTTAAGGAAAAAGTAAATTTAAAATTAATTAATTCTTTAGTCAAAAGTTAAATAAAAACATAAATATTTAATCTAAAACTATGCTAAATCATCAATATATTTTAAAATTAATCTCTCCTTTTAAATATAAAAAAAACTTTTAATTATATTTTTTCTTTATTTATGTTTTTTTATACCTTTTTACAGAGAGATTTTAAATTTATTATATTATAATTTAAAAATATGCAAACTTTATTATTGTTTAAAAATACTTTCAAATTCTTCTTCGGAAATAGATTCTTTCTCTAATAGCTTTTCTGCTACTGCATGTAATTTATCCATATTAGCTAAAATAATTTCTTGTGCTTGGGCGTATGCTGTATCAATTAATTTTTTAACTTCTGAGCCTATTGCCGCTTCTATGTTTTCGCCAAATAAATTTGGCTCGTATGGATCTTTTGGTTTTAAGGCAATTGGTCCTATAGTATCACTCATTCCATATACTGTTACCATATCTTTTGCTACCTCTGTAGCAACTTCTATATCATTACTTGCCCCTGTTGAAATATCGTTTAATGCAATCTTTTCTGCTGCCCTTCCTCCTAAAAGTGCAATTAGTTTTTCTTGCATTTCTGTCCTAGAAATATAGTATTTATCTTCATTGGTTTTATACATAGTATATCCACCAGCAACGCCTCTTGGTATTATTGATACCTCCTTTACATTCTGCTGTGTTGGTAAAAATTTGCTAACAATAGCATGGCCTGCCTCATGGTAAGCAGTTAATTTTTTATCTTTATTAGAAATTACTCTACTATGTTTTTCAATTCCAACAGTTACTTTTTTTACTGCATCTTCTAAATCTATTTTGCAAATTTCTTTGTGTTTTTTCATTGTTGCAATAATAGCTGCTTCGTTCAAAATGTTTGCTAATTCTGCACCTGTAAATCCAGCAGTATCTCCTGCAATGTCTTTTAGATCTACATCTGAGGCAAACTTTTTATCTTTGCTATGTGTTTTTAATATTTCTTCTCTTCCATTTAAATCTGGTGTCGCAATTGTAATTTGCCTATCAAACCTTCCTGGCCTTAGTAGGGCTTTATCTAGCATCTCTGGTCTATTTGTTGCTGCCAAAACAATAACTGTTTCATCACTTTCAAATCCATCCATTTCTACAAGTAACTGGTTTAAAGTTTGGTTATTTTCTGACTCTCCACCGCTACCTCCGGTTCTTCTTGAACCAATTGCATCTATTTCATCAATAAAAACAATACATGGCGAAATCTTTTTTGCTTTTTCAAATAACTTTCTAACACGAGAAGCTCCAAGTCCTGCAAACATTTCAATAAATTCGGATCCACTCATACTAATAAAAGGTACATTAGCTTCTCCTGCAATTGCCTTAGCAATTAAAGTTTTTCCTGTTCCTGGTTTTCCATATAGCAAAATGCCTTTTGGAATTTTAGCACCCATTTTCTGGAACTTTTCTGGTTCTTTTAAAAAGTCAACAATTTCAATTAGTTCTGCCTTCTCCTCGTCTAATCCGGCAACATCTTCAAAAGTAACACCTGTATTGTTATTCTCCTCTCCACCATATATTTTTCCTTTATCCCCTAGGCCTTGCATTTTAAATATTAAAATAAATAAAATAACAATCATAATTGTTGGTAATAACGAAAATATTGCTTGGAATATTGAGCCAAAAATATTGGCTGGTTTTTGAATTAATTCTATTTCATTTCCTTTTAATTTTTCTTCTTGAATTAACTCAATAAATGCTTGTGTACTTGGCACAATTGTTGTCTTTTTTTCATCTTCACTTTGCCCTTTTAGTTGTACTTTTGCTGTAGCACTACCTACTGTCATTTCTATTTTTTCCACTTCGCCATTTGCTATTTTTTCTATTAAATCTGTATATGCTAATTCTTTTTCATTTTCTTGACTTTGATTTTTGTTAATAAATATTATAGTAATAATAGTTGCCAATATAATCATTGCTGACAGTATAATTGTAACAGCTATCAGCTTTTTCTCGTTTTTTGGTTTATCTTTCAATTAATTTCCTCCTTTATACTGCACTGCTTCCATCTGCAACGCCATCATTTTCATTTTTTTCGTCTTTTTTTTCTTTTTGTTTGTCTTTTGGTTTTTCTTCCTTTTGTTTTTCTTTTTCGTCTTCTTTTTCTCTTTGTTTTTGTTCTAATTCTTCTTTAACCTTCTTTTGTTCTTCAATTAATTTTGCGAATTCAATTTGTTGTTTTATCATTTCTGCTCTAATCATTAAAATGGCTGTTACCACATAAATATAGGCTATTGCATTATACATAATTCTAAAATATTCTATTTCAAAACCTGTAAGTATGTTAATAATCATATAAATAGCATTTAGTAATACCGATAATGTTATAGAATAAACAGCAATATTAATAATAGGCAAATATTTTAATTTCATTTTTGCAATTCTAGCAGTAAAAAATCCTAGAATTGAGAGTAAAAGAACATCTGAAAAAGTAAAAATTATATAAATAGAAAATAAATATATAGTACTAGATAAGTAAAAAGCTCCATATAATGAAAAAGCATCAATAGTGTTAATATATCTTAGCATCTGTTCTTTTGTAAATTCTTCTGTTCCTAATTGTTTCATTACTTCTTCGTAGTTATAATAAATTAGTTCTTCTTGATTTGTTAAATTGATAAATACACCATTTTTTAAAAATAGACAACCAGATGGAGTTTTTTTAATTTCTTCTTTATGCTTTTCCTGCTCTTCTATATTTTCTGTATCATCAATAATAATTGTAGGTAATATTGTATCTTCGTTTTCTATTATAATAGGTTCTTCTGAATTAATTTTTAAGTTCCCTTGTGCATATTGGAAATCAGGAATTTCATTTTTTAAAATATCTATAGTAGATGTATACATTTTAGAAAATCGATATGTTAGGCTTCCTGCTACCAATAAAGAAAAAACAATCATTAATTTAACAAAATATCCTAATGCCTTTGAAAAATTTTCTACAGCAAAAATATCATAATTTTCTACATTAAATATACTCATCTTTAGCCTTTTCCAAAAGCCTATTCTTTTTGCTCCATTGTTTTTCACTATTTATATTCCCTCCTAATTTCAGAATCAACATATATAGGTTTTACATTTATAATAACTTCATCCCCAACTTTTGCATCTATGTTAGAAATATCTATTGTCATATGGTGCATACCAATTTGTCCTAAAATTTTGCACGGTTTATTATTTATCAGTGCTGTTATGCTTCCAGGTTTTAAAAGTTTTTTAACTGCTCCATATAAATCTCTTATTCTATCTATTATTCTAAACATGTCGTTCCCTGGTTTTATATTAATTCCTTCTTTATATCCACAAGGAATTATTGCTACTTTTGTTTCTTTTTTTGTTTTATAAGTTTTAGAATAACCTATATAAAAATTTTTTGGTAATACTTTAATTTCTGTAATGTTTGTTTGCAAATATGCAATTCTTTTTAGCCCTATATTATTTTCTACTAATATTCTTCCTAAAAAAGCAGAACCTATTCTAGCAGCATTTAGTCTCATAATAGGGTATTTTAAAAAAGCAGAAGAGTTACAAATATGTAACATTTTAGGATTAATATCATTTTGTTTTAGAATCTCAATTACTTCCATAAACCTATTAAATTGTTGTTTTGTATATTTTTCGTTTTTAGAAAAACTTTCCGAAAAGTGGGAAAAAGTTCCCTCTATTTTTAAATTCTCATATTCTTTATATACTTTTAAAATATTATTTATATCTGAGTATAAAAAACCATATCTTCCAAATCCTGTATCAATTTTTACATGTGCTCTTATTGATGTTCCTATTTGGTTAGCTACTTTAGCAGCTTCTAGTGAACCAATAGTTAATATAATATTATTTTCAACAAGTTTTTCTACTTCTTCTTTTATACAAGTAGAGGAAAGTAATAAAATATCTTTTTCGATTTTAGCTTGTCTTAGTGCAATTGCATCATCAATAGTAGATACTGCTAGGAAATCAATTCCATTATTTATTAAAAAATTCGAATATTCTACTAGCCCAAGACCATATCCATTTCCCTTTACAACTGCAATAATTTTATATGGGTTTTGTTCATCATCCGAACTTTGTTCTACATTTTTTATTGCTTGAATATTGTGTTTTAAGTCTTTTTTATTAATAATCAATTTGGTCATATGTTGCTCCTTTTTTCGTTAGATATATTCAGTATAATTAATGATTTTATTATTGTTTTTTAATTTTACTTTTAGATAATACAATCTTTTTATATAATTTTTCACTAATTTTGTAAATTTTATAAGTAATTGGTTTAAAAGGTATATAAATTTCTCCTATGAATTCTGTAAATTCTGCTCCAAATCCTTTTTTGAACCTATATAATCCATATTGAGGATGAGACTCGTCTACAATTCCACAAACACCTCTAAAATCGTATATGTCATGTTTTGCTGTAATTGCTTCTTGAATTGCTTCCCATTGCAATAAATAATTTGGCATTAAATTTCTGTATTTGTTACTACTTGCTCCATATAAGTACCATGTTTTATTGCCATACATAATTGGTATTATTCCCGCAATTGGTTTATCTTCATAATATGCCATTAATAATTCCATATGCTCTGGTGCTAATTCATCATACATTTTTTCAAAATATTCTAATGGTCTTATTATAAAACCATCACGTTTTCCTGTTTCAATCATTATTTTATGAAAATCTTTTAAATTTTCTTTTTTTCCGTGTTTAATAACAATACCTTTTTTAATTGCCAAACGTATATTGTATCTAGTTTTAGAATGAAAATTCTCAAATATTTCTTCTTTTGTTTTTCCTTTTATATTTAAGCGAAATACATAACGTGGTTGTATTTCTTCTGAAAAGTTCTTTGCATCATCTTTTATTTTATATCCTAATTTTTCCACAATATTTCTAAACTCTTTGTCATCGCTTTTAATATCTGGCTCTATTTTTAATACAAATGCATTATACTTTCTTGCAAGTTCCCTAAGTCCATCTGTTAATTGTTTTAAAATATCTTGATTGTGTATGTCACAAATTGGTCCCCTTGAAGAGTACATCATTGTACCAAATAAAGGAATTTTTCTAATTAGCACACTAACAGAACCAATAATGTTTCCATTTTCGTCCTCTGCAAGAATTACTTCATTTTTCCAATTAGATTTTACTCGCCCCCACTCTAGTGATTGCTGAAAATTGCATCTGTCATGTTGCTTTAAAAATTCTCTGTATTTTTCCTTGTTTTCATCTGTTACTAATTTCACAATTTATCCTTTCCCAAAATTTGAATTATACAAATTTTGATTTTATAAAATACTAATTTGTATTTTACATTTTTTCTAATTCCATTCCTGTTTTGCTATCTTTAATATGATAACCTAATTTTTCAATTTCATTTCTTAATTTATCTGATTCTTCCCAATTTTTTTGTTCTCTTGCTAATTTTCTTTGTTCTACTAATTGTAAAACTTCTTTTGGTAAATTGGTTTTTAATTTTTCTATTTTAGTATTTGCTAAATCTAGTCCTAGAATTTCATCAAATTTGCAAATAAGTTTATAAAAGTCTTCAGATTTTTTTTCGTTTCTAATAATATCCCAAACTATACTCATTGCACTTGTAATATTTAAATTATCATTAATTTGTTCCAAAAATTTTTCTTCATAATTTTTTAAAATTTCGTTATCTATTTTATCTGTTCCATTTTTATGTTTCTGTAGTCCTTCTCTTAGTCTTTCTAATGATATTTGTGCAGCCTTGGCTCCATCCCATGTAAAATTTAATTTTTTTGTATAGTTAGAGCTAAAGCAAAATAGTTTATATGCCAAAGGTTCAATTCCTTTTTTTGCTAAATCATCTAATGTATAAGTATTTCCTAGGCTTTTTCCCATTTTGCCACCATCAACTTGCAAAAACTCTACATGCATCCAGATTCTAGCTGGAATTTTTCCAGTTGCACCTTTGCTTTGCGCTATTTCATTTTCATGATGAGTTGGAATGTGGTCAACTCCTCCTGTGTGAATGTCAAATTGATCTCCTAAATACTTCCTTCCCATTGTAGAACATTCAATATGCCACCCAGGATAAGATAGCCCCCATGGGCTATCCCATTTCATTAAATGATTTTCTGGTGCTTTAATCCAAACAGCAAAATCATATGGGTTTCTCTTTTCTTCATCTACTTCTACTCTTGCACCTGCAATTTGTTCATCTAATTTTCTATTTGAAAGCACAGGGTATTTATCTAATTTAGAAATATCAAAATAAATTCCCTTACTTGTTTCATAAGCATATCCTTTATTTAATAGTTCTTGAACAAATTCAATCATATCTTTTATATAGTCTGTTGCTTTAATAATATATTCTGGTTTATCAATATTTAATTTATTTATATCTTGCATAAATACATTTGTGTAAAATTCTGCTATTTCGTATGGATTTTTATTTTCCTTTTTAGCAGCTTTTAACATTTTGTCTTCTCCATCATCAGCATCTGATTCTAGGTGGCCTACATCTGTTATGTTCATAACATGTTTTAGTTTATATCCATTATATTTTAAAGTTCTTCTTAATAAATCCATAAACAAATAGGCTCTAAGATTACCAATATGCGCATAACTATATACTGTTGGTCCACAAGTGTAAATTTTAACCAAGTTTTCTTGTATTGGCTTTAGTGTTTCTACTTCCTTTGTTAATGTATTATATAGTTTAACTGACATATTTTCCCCTTTCAAAATTTATATGGCAATTTATATTTATAGCTTTTTTGTGTTTTAGTCTGATCCTTTTTCACCTTTTTTTGGCTTTGTTGTTTTATCTGTTGTACTGTTTGTTGTGTTGTTGTTTGTGCTGTTTGTTGTGTTGTTGTTTGTGCTGTTTGTTGTACTATTTGTTGTTGTATTATTTTTTATTGTATTATTATTATTTGTTGTATTGTTGTTTGTTGTGCTATTTGTTGTTGTATTGTTTGTTAAGGTGTTGCCAGTTGTTGTGTTGTTTGTTAATGTATTATTGGTTGTGCCATTTGTTACAGAATTATTAATTGTATTATTTGTTTCTACCGGTTTATTATGTATGTTGCAAGTTTCTGTTGGTAGCATATATTTTGCGTCTGCTGCTGATTTCCAAGAAGTATCTCTATCACTATTTTTTCTTGTAATAAAAACTTTTTCTACAGCATTTGGGCAAAATTCATTTGCTAATTTTACTGTTCCACCTTCTTCGCAAACCTTAATTGATTGGTGACAATCACATGTTTTAGAAGGAACTGTTCCTTTTACAAATACTTCTGTATATGCTCTACTTCCTCTTGCGTCTTGAGCACATAATGCTGTAGCTCTTAGTCCAGAGTCTCTACAAATTGTTGCATAAGTAATATTATCTGGCTTTTCAAATTTTTTAGGTTCTAGCCCATTATGTGTAGCTTTCATAACTCTTTCCCAAACCTGGCCTGCTGGGTTACCTCTTTGTCCAGAAAAACGTACTGTTTCGTTTTCTTTATATCCAAACCATGTTGCAGCTGTAAAATATGGTGTAAATCCACAAAGCCATCTGTCCCAGTCTTTATCTGTTGTACCTGTTTTAGCAGCAGTATCAATGTTTGGTATTTTGCAGTAAGATGCGGTTCCTCCACTTCCTAGTACTGGTTGTGTTAATATGCTTTTTACAATATACGCATTTTCAACAGATAATACTCTTCTTTTTTCCTGTTTTGGGGTTAAAATTGTGTTTCCATCTTTATCTGTTACTTTTGTATAAAAAGTTGGTGTAATATATTCTCCATCATTAGCAATAGCTGCATATGCTCCTGCCATTTGTAGTGGGCTAATTCCATTGGTTAGACCCCCTAAAGCAAGTTGTGCTAATCCCATATCTTGGTCAGTTATACTAGTAACTCCAACCGATTCTAAAAATGCTCTTGATTTGTCTAATCCTAAATCATTTAAAATTTTAATTGGTACAATATTTTGCGAAATTTCTATAGCATACCTTACTGTAGATAAGCCTTTATATCCGCCATAATAATTTTTAGGAGCATAAGAGCCATATCTTACTGGTGCATCATCGTACACAGTTCCTGCTGTAATAATTCCATTTTCAACTGCTGGCGCTATTACACCTATTGGTTTCATAGAAGAACCTGTTTGTTTTGTGCTTTGTGTTGCAATGTTTAGTCCTCTTGAAGTTTCTTTTTCTCCACTTCCTCCAACAGTTGCAATTACTTGACCTGTAGTGTGGTCAATAATAACCATTGCAACTTGAGAAACCTCTCCTTCAATATTTCTTGATGGTACTTGGTATGCTTCATTTTTTACTTCTTCTTCTAGAATTCCTTGTACCCATGTATTTTGTGTTGTGTAAATTTTAAATCCTCCACCATACAAATATTGTTCTGCACGTACATAAGACCAGTCTGGATTTTCTTCCATTAATTGTTTTATAATTTCTTCTATTGCTGCATCAGTATGGTATGAGTAAACATTTTTTGTTATGTTTCCCTCTTTAAAGGGTAGTCCTGCGTCAACTTTTGCAATTGCTACATTGTACTCTTCGTCTGTAAAGTTAATACTTAAATTTTCTCTTTGTTCTTTCATTTTTGCTAAAACTGTTTTGGTTCTAGTTTTAATTCTTTCATTGTCTTCTTCGTCTGTTCTACTAGAATTAGTATGAAATGGGTCATAAATATTTGGCGAGTTGTTAATTCCAGCTAAAAATGCGCATTCTGCTAGGTCTAAGTCTTTTGCACTTTTACTAAAATAATATTGAGACCCTAATTCTACACCATGAATTTGGTTTCCGCCTAGAAATATAAGGTTTAAATATAATTCTAATATTTGATTTTTAGATAGTTCTTTTTCTAAGTTATATGCTCTTGCAATTTCTTTTACTTTTCTTGTCCATTCTCTTTCATTTTCATTAGTTAGATTTTTAATTAGTTGTTGGGTAATAGTGCTACCTCCATGGCCTTCTTCCCCAATTCCTATTTTGCTTAATATCCATTTTATTGTTGCAGAAGCTGTTCTTGAAATATCTACTCCATGGTGTTCATAAAATCTTTCGTCTTCAATTGCTACAAATGCTTTTACTAAGTTGTCTGGCATATCTCCTATATCTAGCCACTTTCTTTTTTCTTCTCCATTTAATGTAGCAATTAGTTCTCCATTTCTATCATATATTTCTGTATTTAAATTTCCTATTTTTAGTTCTTCTTCGGTTAATTTAAAATCATCGCCAAATAGACCGGTTAGTATTCCGGCAATTATTCCACCACCTATTAGAATAAGTAATGCAAAAATAATTAAAATAATTTTAATAGCAAGTCGTAGCTTTGGATGTTTTTTCTTTTCTTTTTTGTTTTTTGTTTTTTTCTCTACTTTCTCTTCTAGTCCTTTATACTTCTTGGTTTTTTCTGCAGAATTTATTCCATTTTTCTTTTTTTTGTTTTTTTCCATCTTTTTGCCTCCATTGAATTCTTAAATATATTATATATGTGTTCAAAAAATTTCTTTAAGAGCCACGTAAAATTACAAATCAATTTTTCTTATTATATTACATTTTTATTAAAATAGAAAGTGTTTTATTAAAATTGTTTGTTAAAGTTTAATATCATCAATTGTTGTAATAGGTATTGCTCCTTGTTTTAATAATTCATTTGTTCCTTCCGAACACACACTATTAATATTTCCAGGTACTGCATAAATATCTTTTCCCTGTTCTAAAGCAAAATCTACTGTAATAAACGTTCCACTTTTTATTTTTGCTTCTATTACAATCAATCTTTTTGCCATTCCACTAATAATTCTATTTCTCCTTGGAAAGTTTTTTCCAATAGGTTTTGTTCCAACTACATATTCTGAAACAATTGCTCCCCCACTTTTAATAATATTTTCATATAGCAATTTATTTTCTGGAGGATAAATGTTATCTAACCCAGACCCCAAAACAGCAATTGTTTTTGCATTATTTGCTTGTATGCAACCAATGTGTGCAAAAGTATCAATTCCTCTTGCCATTCCGCTTATTATTCCTACATTTATTTTTGCTAAATCATATGCAAATTTTTTTGCAATTTTTTCTCCGTAATGTGTGCAATTCCTGCATCCAATAATTGCAGTATATTCATTATTTAATATTTCTTGATTTCCTTTTAAATATAAAACAATTGGGAAATCGTAAATATTTCGTAATAAAATTGGATATTTGCTATCTCTATATGTAATTAGTTCTATTTGATGTTTTTGCATATATTCTAAGTACTGTTTTAAATTTGTTCTATAACTTGGTTCTAATATACTCTGTGCTGTGTAAAAGTCCAATCCTTCCTTTACCAATTTAGCAAAAGTTAATTCCCATATTCTTTCCGGGTCTTTATATTTTTCTAATAGTTGATATAATACTAGTGTATTAATATTATTTATTCTTGAGAGCCAAATCCAATAACATTTTCTTTCCATTTTCTTCACCTTTTTTAAATATTATTTTTTGCCCCCAAAAATACATATTAAATTATATCATATTTTTTGCTGCTTTTATAACATTTGTCATTAGCATAGCAATTGTCATAGGTCCCACTCCGCCTGGTACTGGTGTTATATAGCTTGCAATTTCAGAAACGCTTTCATAGTCCACATCTCCTGTTAATTTTCCGGTCTTCTCCTCTATTAATTCCTACATCAATTACTACAACTCCTGCTTTTAACATATCCTTTGTAATAAATTTAGATTTTCCTATTGCTACAATTAATATGTCTGCTTGTTTTGTATATTTTTTTAGTTCTTCTGTTTTTGAATGGCAAACTGTAACTGTTGCATTTTTACTTAAAGCTAGTTGTATTAGCGGTTTACCAACAATATTGCTTCTGCCTAGTATTACAATATGCTTTCCTTGAAGTTCAATATTATATTTTTCCAATATTTTAATAATACCTACAGGCGTGCAAGGTATAAAGCCATTTTGTCCTAAAGATAGTTTTCCAACATTTATTGGGTGAAATCCATCTACATCTTTTTCTGGAGCAATTGTTTCAAATGCTTTGTTAATGTCTAAATGTTTTGGAATAGGACTTTGTAATAAAATTCCATGAATATCTTTTTTATTGTTTAAACTATGTATTAAGTTTAATAACTCTTCCATTTTAGTAATTTCGTCTAATAAATATTCTTCAAAATCTATTCCAATTTCTTGGCATGCTTTGCTTTTATTTCTAACATAAATTTTAGAGCTAGCATCTTGTCCTACCATAATTACCGCTAGTTTAGGAAGTACTCCTCTTTTTTTTAAGTTTTCTGCTTCTTGCTTTAGATTTTCTCTAATTTCTTTTGCTAAAGATTTGCCATCTAATATTTCCACTTTTTCTTATACCTCCGATTGATCTTATAATTGTTATTCTATTCCCATTTTTAAAGAAACTGTATCCCATATATTAGGGTCTTCTCTATCTTTTGCCCAGAAAGCAACTCCAGCTAATTTTTCTTCTAGTGCCAAATTTAATTTTTCAGTAATTGATTTTTCGTCTTCTATCCATACTTTTCTTATTTTTCCGTCCTGTGTATATTGTGCATAATTTTGTCTTCTTTCTTCATCCCATGTAATGGTTGCATTACTTGGAATAACCTCATAAATATTTTTCATATTTACCACTGATGGTTCTCCGCTTAATGTTCCATCTGCATTTTCTCTCCAAATACGAGTATAAAAAGGTATTCCTAATATAATTTTATTGCTTTCAATGTCTCTTAAGAATTTATCTAAACTAACTTTTACCCAGTCATAACCTGCAGTAGGGCCTGCTGTTGTACTACTAGCATTATATTGGTCATATGCCATAAACACAATATAATCTGAATTTTCCGAAATAGCGTATCTGTCAAAACATAGTGACCATTCAGGGCTTCCGTCTGGTGCAGTAACATCAACAGATAATGTCATTCCATATTCTTTTAATCTTGGATATAATTCTGCTACAAATCTTGTGTATAGGTCTTTATCTGATTCATATATGTTTTCAAAGTCAAGGTTAATTCCATCGACTTTATATTTTGTAGCCAAACTAATAATATTATTAATAGTTTTTTCTCTTAATTTATAGTCTGAAAGTATTTCATGTGTTGTTTGGATCATAGAATCATTAGAGAAAATTGGCCAAACTTTATATCCATTTTCTTTTGCCCATGAAACATAGTCCTCTCCTCCACTTTTTGCGTTATCTGTGATTTCTCCTTTTCCAAGTCTTTCTAGCATGAAAAACGATGGAGAAACAACATTAACCCCTTTAATTTTTGTTCCTGTTCTGTCTGGAGCAGATACATATTGTGAATAGTAATCCCAAACAATACTAACATTGCCTTCTATTTTTGTGTCTCTATCTAAATCTTCTCTTACTATAATTCTGTTTGCAAGGCTATCTTCTTTTACATATCCTATTATTCCATTATTTGTTCTAATTTTTGCCCAATTATCTTTTGTTGAAATTACTATTACTTTTTCTCCTTTTTTTATTTTATCTACTGTCCTAGAGAAAAAGTCTTGTTTCCATTTTACAGATGTATCTTTTGCACTATCTGCTTTTTCTAGTTTTCTGTCTAAAGATGTTATAACAACTCTATCAGTTTTTTCAATATATTCTACTTCCATATTATATACTTGGCACATTTCTGAAAGTGGCAAATAATAAGTATCTTCTTTTTCTATTACTCCAGATAAAATGCTTCCGAGTAGTTGAATTTACCTCCATACTATTTTTGCCAATTTCTAATGTTGCTACTTTTGTTTGCGAAGTTGTAATAATTTGATTATATTGTTCATCATAAGTAATATATTTATCAAAAAAATTAGCTATATCTGGCTTTGATAAATAAACTACCCCTTTATCATCAATAAATATATCTCTTTTTAGTACAGAAGTAACATTATTATTATTTATTATTAAATTTGTTCTATTTGTTATATCGTTTCTTGTATAGTTTGGTGCTACCATTAATATAAATGTAACTATACCTAATGCTATAAGTGAAATAATAATATTTCTTATAAAATGTTTTTTTCCTTTATTCATTTTTTTGTCTCCCTTATTAATTTATTTTTCTATTAAACAAGGTTATTTTACCTTGTTTTGTGTAAAAGTTGCAAATAAAATTTAATGCATTTGACAATTTTCTTAATTATAATATAAAATTTTTATATTGCCTATACATTTTACAACAAAATTTACAAAATGTATTTAATTTTATTTTTTTTTATAGTATAATAGTTTATAGTTGAAGGAGGAGAAGTTATTATGTGGCTTATTTGGTTAATTGCTGCTGGTGTATTTTTTATTGGTGAAATAGCAACTACTGGTTTTTTAATTTTTTGGCTTGGTATCGCATCTGTGCTTGCTATGATTGTTAGCATATTTACAGATAATATTATTATTCAAACCACTGTATTTGTTTTTTCTTCAGTAGCACTTATACTTGCTACTAAACCACTAATTTCAAAATATGTAACTCGGGAAAAAAAGTGTTCCAACCAATGCCTATAGTTTAATTGGTAAAAAAGGGATGGTTATTGCAGAAATTACCAGTCCAGATGGAATTGGGCAAGTGCGTATTGGAAAAGAGGTTTGGTCGGCTGTAGCAGAAAATTCAATTTCTATCCCTAAAAATACTGAAATTACAGTTCAACAAATTGATGGTGTTAAATTGGTAGTAACACCTACAAAAAAATTAGTAAATATATAATAGGAGGTTTATTATGGAAGTATTTTTACTTATTTTTTTAGTTATTGTACTAATAATAGCATTTAAGTCTATTAAAGTTGTTAGGCAAGCTGAAGTGTATATTATAGAAAGGCTTGGTAAGTTTCATAAAATAGCTGATGCTGGTCTTACAATTATTATTCCTTTTTTTGATCGTGTTAGAAGTGTTGTAAGTTTAAAGCAACAAACAATGGATATACCGCCACAAGGTGTTATTACAAAAGATAATGTTACAATAACTATTGATACAGTCGTATTTTACCAAATTACAGATCCTGCAAAAGCTGTATATGAAATTCAGTCTTTAAAAAAGGGTATTGAATATTTGGCAATTACTACTATTCGTGATATTGTAGGTAAAATGGTTTTAGATGAAACATTTAGTTCTCGTGATTCTATTAATACACAATTAAGAGTGATTTTGGATGAAGCTACAGACCGTTGGGGATGTAAAATTGATAGGGTTGAAATAAAAGATATTAATCCACCAGCAGACATTAGAGATGCTATGGAAAAACAAATGAATGCAGAAAGAAATAAAAGAGCATTAATTTTACAAGCAGAAGCTGAACGTCAATCTGCAATTACTATTGCAGAAGGTAGAAAAGAAGCTGCAATTTTAGATGCCGAAGCAGACAAAGAAGCTCAAATTAGGCGTGCAGCCGGAGAAGCGACAGCTATTCGTGAAGTTGCAGAAGCAAAGGCAAAAGAAATTCAAATGGTTTATGATGCTATTAAAAAATCAAATCCAGATGATAAACTTGTACAGCTAAAATCTTTAGAAGCATTAAAAGAAGTAGCTAATGGAGAGGCAAATAAAGTATTTATTCCTTTTGAAGCAACAACTGCATTATCTAGTTTAGGAGCTATAAAAGAAATTATGACAGATGATAAAAAAAGTGGAAAAAAATAATAGTAAATTGGCATTATGTATATATTAAAAAATAAAAGCTTTACCAAATATATATTTGAGTAAAGCTTTTATTTTAATTTTTTATTTATTTTTTTATAAATTCTTCATATAATGGCGATATATTTCTTAGTTTTTTTACAATTTCTATTAGTGAAGTTACTAAAAAGTCTACATCATCTTTTGTATTGTCTGTTCCAAATGTTATTCTTAAAGCACTATTTGCAGTTTCTGGTGGCAGACCTATTGCTAAAAGCACATGTGAAGGTTCTAATGAAGCGGAAGAACATGCAGAACCGCTAGAAGCACAAATTCCTTTCATGTCTAAGTTTAATAAAAGTTCTTCTCCATTTATAAATTTAAAAGAAAAATTAGCATTTCCTGGTAATCTTTTTGTTCTATGCCCATTTAGTTTAACATATGGTATTTTTTTTTCAATTTGCGATATATAGTAATCTCTTAAATATATGAGTTTATTATTATAGTTTTCAAAATTTTTATATGCTAGTTTAATTGCTTCTCCTAAGCCAACAATTCCTGCTAAGTTTTCTGTTCCTGCTCGCTTATCCTTTTCTTGATGTCCTCCGTCTTGTTGCTTTTCAAAGTTTATCCCTTTTTTTATATATAATGCTCCTACTCCTTTTGGCCCATAAAACTTATGTGCAGATAATGATAATGCATCTATTTGTAAACTTGTTACATCTATTTTTAAATTTCCAACTGCTTGGACAGCGTCTGTATGGAAATATATATTGTGTTTTTTTGCAATTTCTGCAATTTCTTTAATTGGTTGTATTGTTCCAATTTCGTTATTAGCAAACATAATAGTAATTAGAATTGTATTTTCTTTTATTGCATTTTCTAGGTCATGTAATGAAATTATTCCATCTTTATCTACATTTAAATAGGTTATTTCATAGCCTTGTTTTTCTAGAGTACGACAAGTGTTTAATATTGCTGGATGTTCTATTTTAGTTGTAATAATATGGTTTCCTTTATTTTTATTTGCGTGAGCAATTCCTTTTACTGCTATATTATCTGATTCGCTTCCACAACCTGTAAAGTAAATTTCGTTTGGTTTTGCATTTAAAACTTTTGCTACTTTTTCTCTAGAATTTTCTAATGCTTTTTTACTTATTCTTCCTAATTGATAAATAGATGATGGGTTTCCATAGTTTAAATTAAAATATGGTATCATTGCTTTTAAAACATTTTCTTCTACTGCAGTTGTTGCAGCATGGTCAAAATATCTAATTTTGTTCATAAAATCAATTCCTTCTTGCCATTTATTTTAAAAAATTTAAATATTAAAATTTAAGTTCTTAATATATTATATGTTATTCTTTACTTTTTAAAAGTTCACAAGTAAAAGTTTCTAATTTTGCTGTTGTGTGGCAAGATACACAATGTGCTAGTTGGTTTGCTTCTTTTTCTACAAGGCTTCCTTCTACTTTTAGTATTTCAGTTAAAAACTTTTTAAAAATTTCATGTCTTTTATAAATATGTTTTGCACAAAAAAAACCTTTTTTGGTTAGTGTAACTTCTTTATATTTTTCGTAATTTACAAGACCTTCTATTTTTAAATTATTAATCGCAGTATTTACACTTGGTTTTTGCACATTTAAATAATTTGCAATATCTGTTATGCGCACAGTTGGTTTTTGTAAAGTTAAAGTATAAATAGCATTTAAATATTCTTCGCGGGAAATTGTTAGTTTCAAAACATCACCTCTTTTTGTTAGTTTTGTCTAACATTTTATCATAAAAGAAAAATTTGTCAATAATAAATACTTTTTGTTTATATGCTATAATATTTATTATTGACAAATTTTATTTGTAAAAAAATAGATCGTTATATTTTTTATAACAAATCTATTTTAGTTTATTTTTAGTTAGATTGCCAGCGTATCATTTTAATATTTTTATATGTATTTAGTACTTCCATATATTTTTGGTATTCTTCTTCCCATAGCATATTTGGAACTTTTTCAAAAGCGTCAAAAACTTTTTCTGCTTCATTTAAAAATATTAATTGCTCTCTTACATCTAGTTTTTCGTACTTTTTTGCAAAAACATATAGTTTATCTAATATTTGGTTTGCTTCTATAAAACTCCAAAAATCTTTTACTTTAATTCCTGCTAATCTAATTTGAGCAACAGCTAACATTATTAAGAAAAATATAATAAATATTAGTAAATATATAATAATTAAGGCTCCCATATATATCCCTTCTTCTCGTGTTTCCATATCATATAATTGATTATAGCATATATTCCCAATATTGGCAAATTTTTTTCTTAAATACTGTTAACCCCTCCAGAAACTGCTTTTGGAGCAAGTAAGAAGTCTCGAGGAAAAGCTAATAACTTTTCTGCCATTAGCGTGGTCTCGAGGCCGGGGCTTAACATTTTATTTTTTAATACTTCCTCTCGCAAATCAAGTACTACTATGTTAAAGTAAAAAAGGTAATTTTCTCTTGCTTCTGTAATTCCACTTTCATAATCTCTTTCCCATTTTTCGTGTAAAAATGCTATCCTTTTTACTTCTTCATCATTGTCAAGTATTTTCTTTCGACATAATTTGCCAAAAATAGCTAAATATATAATTATCCCGTCTCCAGACTAGTGCTAACCAGCTTAAAATAAAACTAGTCAAAGACTTGGGGTTGCTCCTTTCTATCTTTAACTAG
>OLIW01001800.1_pt1 | contig 17840 bp, 17 predicted proteins | sample 1601321 | NCBI WGS metagenome assembly OLIW01 (sample SAMEA2452114, study PRJEB22498) | human gut metagenome
GTATATGTCATCGCATTGAGCTTTGCATTTGTCCTGTTCTGCTGTTCCTGACTCTCGCCGACTACATATATAGCGCCGATTAACGCACACATACCCAATATAAATACCACTGCCGGAACAATGAATCTCTTTTTTAGCTTTTTCATTTGTATCACTTCCTAAAATCAATGCCTATCTGTTCCATATGATTTTGCTTGAAAATCAAGTGTTTATACCAGATTTTCCGGTGGGAAAGTTGAGATTGTAATATTTTAGTTCCTCACGTTTCTTTATGAATAGTGCAAAACAGATATTTTCTGACTGCGAAAAGTCCTGCGATCGCTCCCACACCGAGAATCGTTTCTGTTGCCGACAAATGTTCCACAATCATTTGTCTGGATATTGCAAACAACAGGATCTCTATGACTGTCTCCGATGTGTGGGTACAGAGCATTTTTACAAACTCAATCCCGATCGCCAGCGTCATCGCACTTTCCAGATAGTACATGACGTCTATCTGCTGCGACCACACCTGCGGCACACTCTGTGCGATGAGCCTCACGCTCAGCGCAATGACCACCAGCAGCAAAAATGCCGACAATACCAGTTCCACATAGAAAGCCATTTTCTGCATGATTGTTTGCAATGTCATTTTCATATTCTATCCTCGATGTGTCCGGTCTTTACTATTTTATAAATCCGACCTGTTTGCTGATCTGTTCTACCTGTTCATCTTTTTTCTTGTTGTATTCGACCTTTTTCTCCTCAAAATAGTTTCTGCCGTATGAATCAATCGATACGATCAGCGGTCCGAACTCCTTCACATGGCTATGCCACAAAGTCTCTGGCATCCCCAGATCTTTCCATTGCGCCTCAACGATCTCCTCAACCTCAGCTGCTGCCACAACGGCATTTCCCGCTGGAAACACACAATGGATCGCACCAAAATCCTTGCAGGCGCGCCCGACCGCAATAGCGGTGTAGGAACGTGTTCCCGCCGCATTGTTTAACAACCCTCCATATTTTACCGACATTACACGGGAAAAATTAATGCCCATGGCATAATCTTCAATGGTACGCATAATACCGGATTTTCCGAGATTTTCATAGGCAGACATCGGTTTTGCTTCCCGGATTCCCCGTTGGATCTCTTCCTCTGTCTGGGAATCAATCCAGACCCGGAGTTCCTCCATGCCGTCTCGCACACCGCCGAAATTGCGGATATTTTCCTCAATCGTCTGTCCTTCTTTTCCGGCATCTCCTGCCCAGTAGACACGGTCGATATCCTCGCGCATCAACATTCCGTGAACCACATCATACTGCCGGCTGACATCTTTGATCACATCATATTTATATTCTTTTGGAAGAAATGGCAGATCTTCCAGTTTCCACTTTTTGTATTTTATATCATAACTTTCCGGATATACCATGGCTACCAGATGTCCCACGCACCAGGTGATCACATATTTCTGGTTTTCCAGATAGCCATCTCTTCGGCCCCCGCTTACCCCGAGAACTTTCGCAAATTCCTGGGCAACCGACGGTTTCTCCGTTATGATCAGTGACTTTCCCATCTTCTATCCCCTATTGGCAAACTTTTTCTATAATTCGTTCATATCAATCAGCTCAAACCGGTCATCCGTTTTGGCATGCTCCGCCAGCATCGGTTCAAACCGCGTTGCAGAGAATAAAAAAATATACTCCGAACGGATTTTTGCCTTTTCCATGTTCTGATACAGTTCCTCGCACATCTGCGATGTCAGCTGTGGCTGATCCCAGTTACATAGTCCCACAATATTTCTGCGGTCTGTGCTCTGGGCAATAATATCAATGTTTCCTGTCTTTCCAACCCAGGTTCCGATCTTATGAACTGGAAACGGCATGCGTCCCATCTGATTCAAAAGCATCATATACTCCATGCAGACATTCCGGAAATAACGTTTCAGATACGTGCCAAGTTCCGGTGCAATGTAGCGGTCGTAAAATTCATGCGGTTTCAGCAGATAAAGATCCGACATGTGGGGAAATATAAATTTAAACCAGAAATTAATAAATGTATCTTTGATCTGGTATACCCCTTTTTTGGCATTCTCCCAGCCACCGGTCTGAAATGACTGCACTTTCTCTACAATATCAAAATGGCTGAGATTTTTCATATAAACACTGATCTTTGCACGGGAATATCCGGTTTTCAGATACAGGTCATTCAGTTTATTATATCCCTGTGCAATTGCAGATAAAATTGTGTTATAGACGGAAAGTTCACGCAGTTCTGCCGAAATTTTCTGTTCTGCCATATGAAACAGATATCCGCCCTCCGTCAGCACAAGCCGGTAAATATTCTCCCTGTATGAAATTTCCGGATTCCAGGCTTCCATATATCCCGGCACCCCACCGATCGATCCATAAATACGGATACAGTCGCTGACCGAAAGTGCCGGAAATGTCCGGACAACTTCCAGGAAATTCAGATCTTCCACTTTATGCAGTACATCAATACGACGGAATCCGTCCCCGAACGCATCTTTTGCATCCTGCGTGGCCCATACAATGGAAGAAGACGCCAGAATGATCATCACCGGTCCCGGATAAAGCCGTTTCATCTTTAATTTTAAAATACTTTTGACAAATTCCGGATCTCTTTTAATTGCATACTGTGCCTCATCAATCACAATCACCAATTTTGATGCATCTCCGCTTTTTACCCGGTTAAAAAATTCATCATAGGAATACCTGCTCAGCTTCATCTGAAAAGCATTTTGAATTTCTTCTCCCATTTTCTGCATCTGTTCCTGTGCGGAAAGCTGTCTGCACCGATAATAAAAATACTTTTTCCCCACACAGAATTCTTTGATCAGCTGTTCTTTCCGGCAGTCCATCCCACCATACAAAAGCATCAGCTGGTTTCCTGATTTTTCATACCAGCCTTCCAGTTCTTTGAGATCTGTTTTTTTTGCGTTCATCCCGATTCCTCCGTACAAAATTCCTTCTGCTAAAAGAAATTATATCACTGATTAATATCTCTCACAAGGTTTTCGGCAAAAAGAAAGAAGTGCAGTTTTTGCACTTCTCTCCAAAAATCCGTATTTCAATTTAATACTTATTTCTTTGTGATATATCCCTGTGCCTTTAACAGCTCTGCACATAAAACTGCACCACCGGCTGCACCACGAACGGTATTGTGAGATAATCCAACGAATTTCCAGTCATATACGGTATCCTCTCTCAGACGTCCGACAGAGATTCCCATGCCATGCTCAAAGTTTACATCCAGGCTGACCTGCGGACGGTTGTCCTCTTCTAAGTACTGGATGAAATGTTCCGGTGCACTTGGGAGCTTCAGCTCCTGTGGCACACCACTGTAATTCTTCAGTGCTTCGATCAGCTGCTCTTTGGTAGGTTTCTTCTTGAATTTAACAAATACAGCTGCTGTATGTCCGTTTAATACCGGCACACGGATACACTGGCAGGTAATGACTGGTGAAGTTGCAGGAACAATCTGCTTCTTCTCATCATCTACATGCCCCCAGATACGCAGAGGCTCTTTCTCAGACTTTTCTTCCTCACCACCGATGTATGGAATAATGTTTCCAAGCATCTCTGGCCAGTCCTTGAACGTCTTTCCTGCTCCGGAAATAGCCTGATAGGTAGTGGCAACTACTTCATACGGCTCAAACTCTTTCCATGCAGTCAGAACCGGCGCATAACTCTGGATGGAGCAGTTTGGCTTTACTGCTACGAAACCGCGCTTTGTACCAAGACGCTCTTTCTGATACTTGATAACTTCCATGTGCTGTGGATTGATTTCCGGAACTACCATCGGCACATCCGGTGTCCAGCGGTGGGCACTGTTGTTGGAAACAACCGGTGTCTCTGTCTTTGCGTAATCTTCCTCAATCTTTTTGATCTCGTCCTTTGTCATGTCTACAGCAGAAAATACAAAGTCGACCTGAGAAGCTACCTGCTCTACTTCATTTACATTCATTACAATAATATTCTTTACAGCTTCCGGCATCGGAGTATCCATCTTCCAACGGTCTCCCACTGCCTGCTCATAAGTCTTTCCTGCACTTCTTGGGCTTGCTGCAATCGTGGTAACCTCAAACCATGGATGATTCTCCAGCAAAGAGATAAATCTCTGTCCTACCATACCTGTTCCGCCAAGGATACCAACTTTTAACTTCTCACTCATTTTTCCAATCTCCTCTGTTCTTTTCTTTATACGCGGACACCTGTCTTTTACAGAAAAACATTTTTGTTTTTTGTCCGTGTTACACGAACATGTGTCTTTATAGGAAATATATTACTTGAAACCAGGTAAAATTACAAGGAACAAATTGTCCTAAATAAATAAAATATTCCTCAAATATATGTAGGACTTGCACAATCTGAAATACCGACTAAGCGGTATTTCAGGCAATGCATCAGAGATGTACCGCAATTACGTGCATCGCGTCGACAAGCGATTCTGCATACGATGTGCTGCTCCTTTTGTCTCATTTTTTCTCCAGATATGCCTCTTCGATTGCGATCACTTTCTTCATCGCCTCATCCCCTGGTGCACCGATCGTCAGACGCTTGTTGACACAGGTTTCCATGGAGATTGCATCATAGACATCCTCCTCAAATACCGGAGAAAACTGTTTTAATTCTTCCAGACTCATATCGTCAATCGGCATCTGTTTGTCCAGACAGTACAAAACAATACGTCCGATAATTCCATGCGCATCGCGGAACGGAACCCCGTGATTTACAAGATAATCGGCAGCATCCGTCGCGTTGGTAAATCCGTGTGCGGCACTCTTTCTCATAACATCCTTATTGAATTTCATGGTATCAAGCATGCCCGTGAATAACACAATACAGCCTTTCGTTGTGTCAATGGCATCAAAGGAAAGTTCCTTGTCTTCCTGCATGTCTTTATTGTAAGCAAGCGGAATCCCCTTCATCGTGGTCAGAAGCGACATGAGCGCGCCATACACACGCCCGGTCTTGCCTCGGACAAGTTCTGCAATATCCGGATTTTTCTTCTGTGGCATGATACTGCTTCCGGTACTGTATGCATCATCAATCTCTACGAATTTGTATTCGTTGGAATTCCAGATGATAATTTCCTCGGAGAAGCGGCTTAAATGCATCATAATGGTTGCCATGGCAGACAGATATTCGATCAGGTAATCGCGGTCGGAAACACCGTCCATACTGTTTAAGGTCGGTCCGTAAAAGCCAAGAAGCTCTGCAGTATATTCGCGGTCAAGCGGATAGGTTGTTCCTGCCAGTGCGCCGGAACCGAGTGGGCAGTAATTCATGCGCTCGTAAATATCGTGCATACGGGAACGGTCACGCTTAAACATTTCAAAGTACGCCCCCATATGATGTGCGAGTGTGATCGGCTGCGCTTTCTGCAAATGGGTAAATCCTGGCATAATCGTCTGCGTATTTTCTTTCATAATGCGAAGCAGTACCTGCAGCAGCTGTTCCAGCAGTTCATCCGTCTCAAGAACCTGCTGCCGGGTATACAGACGCATGTCCAGTGCCACCTGATCATTTCTGCTTCGTCCGGTATGCAGTTTCTTTCCGGTATCTCCCAGACGGTCAATAAGGTTTGCTTCCACAAAACTGTGAATATCCTCATATTCCGAAGTGATGGCAAGCTTTCCGCTCTCCACATCCGCAAGAATTTCCTGTAAACAGGAAACAATCGCCTGCATCTCTTCCTGTGTCAGAATGCCCTGCTTTCCAAGCATACGCACATGTGCAATGGAACCCTCAATATCCTGCTTGTAAAATTTCTGGTCAAACGAAATGGATGCATTAAAATTGTAAACCAGCTGGTCTGTCTCCTTCGTAAATCTTCCGCCCCATAACTGTGCCATATCTAAATTCCTCTCTTTCTTAAATTCTTTGTTTTTTTATAAAATCTGTTCTTCCTGCTGTCTGCGCAGTACGATTTCACGGTCGCGGTCACGCTTGGAATACACACACCCACAGTAGTACTGCCGGTACATGTGATACTCCTTAGAAATTTCGGTCGACTTTTTATAGCCTTCCTTCTTTTTAAAATCCGAAAACAGATAACGGACACCAAAGGTATCTGCCAGTTCTGCTCCGATCTGATTTAACTTTTCCGCATTTTTCAGCGGACTGATGGATAGTGTTGTCGTAAAGAAATCAAATCCGTGCGCTTTTGCATAGGACGCAGCCTCGGAAAGCCGCAGCCGGTAACAGGCAAAGCAGCGCTCTCCCCCTTCCGGGATCTCTTCCATGCCCTTTGCCATATCGTAAAACCGCTGTGTATCGTATGCACCTTCCACAAAAGAAACCGGATATTTTGTAGGAAACTCAGCAATAAAACGTTCCTGCTCCTTTGCCCGCATATGATATTCTTCCGGCGGATAAATATTGGGATTGTAATAAAATACCGTTACATGGAAATGTTCTGCAAGACATGCAATACAATAAGAACTGCACGGTGCACAACAGCTGTGCAAAAGGAGGCTTGGAGCCTCCCCTGCCGTACAGTTTTCACGGATCAGATCTTCCATTATTTTCTGATAATTTTTTTTATTCATCTTTCATCTGTATACATCTGATTAAAAATTTCTTTTCCGGTCTGCGTCCGGAAAATTTGCTGATATGCCTGTTCAATTCCGTGACGATTGACGTCATCTTCATATAAATTGACCAGAAAATCTGCCTCCACCAGAATCTGATAATCCAGTCCTTCGATATTATCATATGTATGATGATGTCCGATCAGATAGCAGATACGGTCGATCAGATAATTTTCAATTCCCACATCGGAAAGCATTCTCTGTGCCACAATCGGTCCTTCCTGCTCCTGCAGCTTTCCGTCACACCGTCCATACTTTTCTTCTGCCGGACGGATTCCAATGTCATGGGTATAAGCGGCTGCTTCCAATATAAAAAGGGATGTCTCGTCAAGCCCTTCTTTTGTTCCGATGATTCTTGCGAAACTATGCACTTTCATGAAATGCTGAATCCGTTTCGGATCTCCGGAAAAAAAGGCGATCATCTGTAAAAACAGCTCATCCAGCTGTTGCCTGCTGTAATAACTACTGTCACTACTGTCCATTGTGTGTTTCTCCTTTATCTAACATCTGCAGTGCAAACGTCGCTGCAATGTAAACAACTGCACATAAAATAATCAATACTGTTTTTTTCCCGGCAACACCGGCACAAAGTTCTGCCAGAATAAGAAGTCCATGCACCCAGAGTTCCGCATGATGCAGCATCACTGCAATAACTGCCTCAATGATAACAAGCAGACACATAGGAACTACCGGAACGTTAAGGACTCTCACCCCTACAATCACCATAATTGCAACAATTGCTGCAAAGGCCAGTAATGTCGGTACCTGAAACGTCTTTTTGTTCTTGTCCATTTTTTACCTCAACCTTTATTCTTATTTTCTTTGTCTGCGCCCATTATACCAATTTCATGCCTAAGAAACAAGCACTTTTTAAAGTAAAAAAGACACGTCTTCCATCGGATACCCGATACAAAACGTGTCTGAAACGAAGCCAATAAGGGGACTCGAACCCCTGACCCACGCATTACGAATGCGTTGCTCTACCAACTGAGCCATATTGGCAAAACGTACTTGTATATAATACCAAAACCAATTCAGAAAATCAACTGTTTTTTCATAAAATTTATATTAAAAAAAGATTGACTTTTCACATGGATTCTGTAGAATAGAAACTGTTGAGTTTATAATCAGTAAACAAAAAATCAACTAACAATCATGTTTCATAAATTTACGGGAGGCATGCCATGGACATTGGACACCGCATGAAAGAACTGCGCATCCAGTACGGACTGACGCAACAGGAGCTGGCGGACCGTGCCGAGCTGACCAAGGGCTTTATCTCACAGTTGGAACGAAACCAGAACTCTCCGTCCATCGGAACTCTTCTGGATATCATCCAGTGCCTTGGTACGACACCAGCAGAATTTTTTACAGATGAAGAGCCGGAACAGATTGTTTTCAAACAGGAAGATTATTTTGAAAAAACCGACGAAGAAAAACACTGCTGTATTGAATGGGTCGTTCCCAATGCACAGAAAAACCAGATGGAACCGGTTCGTCTGACTTTACACGCCGGTGGACGGTCAGAAGTTTATCAGCCCCATGAGGGGGAGGATTTCGGTTATGTAATCACAGGAAACGTCCGTATCCACTATGCCGGACAAAACCAGACGGTACATGCCGGGGAATCTTTCTATTTTAAAGCAGGAAAAAAGCATTATCTGGAAAACACCGGTGCAAAAGATGCCGTCATCATCTGGGTTACTACCCCACCAAATTTTTAAGAGGACAAACGTATGAGTAAACATTTAATTGATTTTATTGGAATTTCCAAATCCTACGATTCCAATCTTGTGTTGGATGATTTAAATCTGTATATCCGGGAGAATGAATTTCTGACCCTTTTAGGTCCGTCCGGATGCGGAAAAACTACAACCCTGCGTCTGCTGGGAGGCTTTGAAAGCCCGGACAAGGGACAGATTCTGTTTGACGGACAGGATATCACAGCTCTTGCAGCCAATGAACGGAAACTGAATACCGTTTTTCAGAAGTATTCTCTTTTCCCGCATATGTCCATCGCCGAAAACATTGCATTCGGCCTTAAAATAAGTAAGAAAAGCAAAGCATATATTCAGGATAAAATCAAACATGCCTTAAAACTGGTCAATCTGGAAGGATTTGAAAACCGTTCGGTCGATTCTCTCTCCGGTGGTCAGCAGCAGCGTATCGCCATCGCCCGTGCGATTGTAAACGAGCCAAAAGTCCTTCTTTTAGATGAACCTCTCGGTGCACTTGATTTAAAACTGCGTCAGAACATGCAGTATGAGCTCATCCGTCTGAAGGAAGAACTGGGAATTACTTTTGTATACGTCACCCATGACCAGGAAGAGGCTCTGACCATGAGCGACCGTGTTGTTGTTATGAACAACGGTGTAATCGAGCAGATTGGTTCTCCCGAGGATATATACAACGAGCCTGTGAACGCATTTGTTGCAGACTTTATCGGTGAGGCAAATATTCTCAACGGAATTATGCTTGATGACTGCAGAATTCAAATTCTCGGCAAAGAGCTTGAATGTGTTGACAAGGGATTCGGCAGGAATACTCCTGTTGATGTTGTCATCCGTCCCGAGGATATTGAAGTTACCTCTCCCGAGGACGGTCAGCTTGTCGGAACTGTTGAGAACACAACCTTCAAGGGTGTTCACTATGAGATGAGCGTAAGATGCGGAAAGTGTGAAATTCTTATCCACTCCACCGAATCGGCTGAAATCGGAAGCAAAATCGGTATGAGGGTTATCCCGTTCAACATTCAGATTATGAACAAGCTTCTTCCGTTTTACGATAATGTTATTGAGACAACCGTTACATACGCAAATCAGAACGACAATTCATTTGAATTTGAGCTTGAGGGCGAAACCGTTACCGTTCCCGATAAATACTATGAAGAAGGTACAAAGCTAAAAATCACTCTGCCGCCCGACGCTCTTTCGCTTGCAGGCGACGGCGTGGGCGATTTAAAGGATTTGTACATTGAATCCGTAGTTTACAAGGGTGAACACAACGAAATCATTCTTGAATCGGACGAAAGAAAGTGGCTTATGCTCAGCGATACGGACGAGCAGGTCGCAACCTATGTTCCGCTTTCATTCAACTTTTCAAAGGCTCGGTTTGAGGTAATCTCAGAGTTTTCGGAAAAGGAGGGCTGATAAATGAAATCACGCAAGCCCTCTATTCCCTACATAATCTGGATGGTTGTTTTCACAATGATTCCGATTATTATGATTGGCTTTACCGCCTTTACCGACAAGAACGGTAATTTTTCGCTTCAGGCATTTACAAATGCGTTTTACTACACAAACATTTTTGTAAAATCACTTTGGATTGCGCTTATTTCAACGGCAATCTGTCTTGTACTTGCATATCCGCTTGCATACCTTCTCACGAGAATGAAGGAATCAACCCAGAACACGCTCATTATGTTGCTTATGATTCCTATGTGGATGAACTTTCTGCTAAGAATCTACGCATGGGTAACGCTTTTGCAGGACAACGGTCCGATTGATATGATGCTCTCGCTTTTGGGTATTCATTCAACCTACATCGGCAACACGGGTGCGGTAATTCTCGGAATGGTGTATGAATATCTTCCATTTATGGTTCTGCCGATTTACACCGTTATGAGTAAAATCGACAACGGTCTTATTGAGGCGGCGCAGGATCTCGGTTCAAACAACTTTACCGTATTCAAAAAGGTTGTCGCACCGCTCAGCGTTCCCGGAATTATTTCGGGTGTGACAATGGTATTTGTTCCGAGTGCAAGCACATTCCTGGTTGCACAGTATCTCGGCGGTCCGGACGACATTATGATTGGTGATGTCATTGAAAAAATATTTTGGACAGACCAAAACACGGGTTCGGCAATTTCATTGATATTAATGATTTTTATTTTCGTGTTCCTGATAATCATGAACTTGTTCGGTGATGAGGAGGCGATTGCATAATGAAAAAGAAAACAGGTATTCTTTCAAAAATTTACATTGCAATCCTGCTTATTTTCCTTTATTCGCCCATTGCAGTACTTATCTTCTATTCCTTCAACAACGGCAAAACTACCGTCTGGAAAGGATTTACATTCAAATGGTATGTACAGCTTTTTCGTGACGACAATATTATGAACGCATTGTGGAACACTGTTATTATTGCCGTTCTTGCATCTGTTTTTGCAACAATCCTCGGAACTGCCGCCGCAATCGGCATCAGCAATTTTAAGGGCAAAAAAAGAATGCTTATTCAGAATGCGTCAAACATTCCGATCATCAGTCCTGACATTGTAATGGGTGTTTCTCTCATGCTTTTGTTTACGACTCTCGGAGTTATCTTTAACTTTGAAATGGGATTTTTCACGGTTTTAATTTCGCACATATGCTTTTGTGTTCCGTTTGTTGTGCTTAATGTTATGCCGAGAATCAAACGAATGGATCAGAGCATTTACGACGCCGCCCTTGACCTTGGCTGTAACCAATGGCAGGCATTTTACAAGGTAATTATTCACGAGCTTATGCCGGGTATTTTCTCGGGTCTGCTCATGAGTTTTACATATTCTCTTGACGATTTCATCATAACATATTTCACAAGAGGTGCAAAATTCCAGAACCTCTCTATTGAAATTTACTCGATGACTCACAGGAGAATTTCACCGAAAATCAACGCTCTTTCCGCACTGCTTTTCCTTGCTGTACTCATTGTTATGGTTATTATTAATCTGCGTGACAGACACGAAGAAAAGGTGCAGAAAAAGAGAACTTGATTTTAAAAATTTTATTAAAGGGAGATTGAGAAATGAAAAGAATCATCAGCATTGTCCTTGCATCTGCAATGACGGCAACATGTGCGGCTTGCCTTTCAGGCTGCGGCGGAGGTGCTTCGGCTGACTCAGCTGACGCAGGAGAAGTTAATGTTTACAACTGGGGCGAGTACATTTCAAACGGCGAAGATGACTCACTCGACATTATCGAGGAGTTTGAAAAACGCACCAACATCAAGGTAAACTACACAACCTATGAAACCAACGAAGAGCTTTACAATATGCTGAAAAACAGTAATGTAAGCTATGATGTTGTCATTCCGTCCGAATATATGATCAGCAGATTGATTAATGAGGATATGCTGTTGGAGCTTAACTTTGACAATATTCCTAACTACGACAATCTTATGGATCGTTTCAAAAAGCTTGCCTGCGATCCCGAAGGTAAATATACCGTATGCTACAGCTGGGGCGTAACAGGTATGGTTTATGACAAAACAAAAGTTAAAACAAAGCCCGATTCATGGGACGCACTTTGGAACAAAGACCTTTCGGGTCAGATTCTTATGTTTAACAACAGCCGTGACGCAATGGCAATTGCAATGCAGCTTGAGGGCATTAATCCTGCTAACTGCACCAAGGCAGATGTTGACAAAGCCGCCGCTAAACTTAAAGAGCAGAAGCCTCTCCTTAAAAAATATGTAATGGATCAGGTATTTACTGAAATGGAAAACAGCCAGTCGGCAATTGCTCCGTACTACGCAGGCGACATTATGACAATGATTGATAACAACGAGGATCTTGACTACGCAATGCCAAAGGACGGCTCAAACCTTTTCTATGACGCAATGTGTATTCCGAAATGCAGTAAAAACAAGGAAAATGCAGAGAAGTTCATCAACTTTATGCAGGATCCTGAAATTGCCGCCGCAAACTTTGAATATCTCAACTATGCAACACCCAATCAGGTGGCATATGACGATTACATTGATGAAGACGCAAAGAAAAACGAATTCATCTTCCCGAGTGACGAGTATCTTGACAAATGCTATGTATTTGCAAATGTTTCCGATGAGGTTTATTCCTATATGCAGGAACAGTTTGTAAAAATCCAGGCAGACTGATAAGCAATAAAATTAATCCCGAGCAAAGCTTTTAAAGGCTCTGTTCGGGATTTTAATTTTGGTGAATTTTTAAAATCAATCATCCCCCATTTATACAGCCTTTAAATTTTATGTTATCTGAAAAGTATTATTCCTTATTTTTAAGGGTTTCCGTGACAGGTTGTCATATTAGCTCTGCGAACACTCAAAATACACAGAATTAACGGGGATTCGCTCAATCTTACAAATAGATTTCAATTGCCTTGTTTTGATTGACAAATTAGGAAAAAGTAATATAATATATACTGTTAAAGAGTGCATAATACATTTTTCGATTTTATTCACTTGCAGGCGGGCGCCTGTGCATCACAAAAGAGATAGGATGGTATAATAATTGTTTACAATTTTAAAAGAACATCGTGGCTTCGGAAAGCAGATTTTGCTCCTTGCCAAAAACGAACTTATTAAAACTTACAAAGGCGCCGTAATCGGTCCTCTTTGGGCTGTTGTTAAGCCTGCGTTTACAATTTTTGTTTACTGGTTCGCTTTTTCCTGCGGTATCAAACAGCTTAAAACACTTCACCTTGACATCGGCGGAGCACAGCCTTTTTCCATTGACTTCTTTACTTTTATGTTCATCGGTATCATTCCGTGGTTCTTTATTCAGGACAGCATAACGCAGGGTGCAAAGGAACTGAGAATCAACCGTCAATTTATTACAAAGGTTAAGTTCCCCGTTTCAACAATCCTTACTTATACAGAGGTTTCAAGGCTTTTTGTTCACCTGATTCTTATGGCATTTATGTACGCATATGTACTTTTCACAATCGGACCGAGCTGGTACAATCTGCAATTTTTCCTGTACTGTCCGTTGATGTTTATCTTCTTCCTTGCACTCACATGGTCAACAGCCCCGATGTCTGCGTTCAGTAAGGACTTTGAAAGCCTGATTGTTTCCGTTATGTCAGGTATTTTCTGGTTATCGGGTATTATGTACAACTCCTACGGCTTTGATTCGCCGTTTCTCAACAAGCTTATGCTTATCAATCCGATTAACTTTTTCGTAAACGGCTACCGCAACTGTTTCCTCTACAACAGACCGTTCTATGCAAACAAAACGGAATGTCTTGTGTTTGCAATTGAATTTGTTGTAATTTTCGTCCTTGGTATTTTCAACTACAACAGACTCAGGAAAAAACTTCCTGATGTACTTTAAGGAGGTAATATTATGGCTGAAACAAAAGTATCCGATCCGATTATTACCTTTAAAAATGTCAGCAAAACCTATACTCTCTACAAAGATGACAAGGCAAGATTCAAGGCTCTTTTCTTTAAGCCGAGAAATGCAAAAACGAACAAGGCACTTAACAATGTTTCAATGGTAATCAATCGTGGCGAATCGGTTGGTATTGTCGGCGATAACGGTGCAGGCAAGTCAACTCTGCTCAAGATGATTACGGGCGTTGCATTTCCCGACGAAGGCGAAATCACCGTTGACGGCAAGGTTGCCGCATTGCTTGAGCTCACTGCAGGCTTTTCCATGGAAATGACAGGCAGGGAAAACATTTATCTGAAGGGTTATGTTCTCGGTCTTGAAGACAGCTACATTAAGCAGATTGAGGAGAAAATCATCGACTTTGCAGAGCTTGGAGATTACATTGACCAGCCTGTAAGAACATACTCAAGCGGTATGAAAATGCGTCTTGGTTTTGCTATCAATGTCAACATTGAACCCGATGTTCTTGTTGTTGATGAGGCGCTCTCGGTCGGTGACGCAACCTTCAAAAAGAAGTGTAAAAATAAAATTAAAGAGATTATCGAAAGCGGTGTAACCGTACTTTATGTAAGTCACAATGCCGCTTCGGTTAAAGAAATCTGCGCGCGTTCAATCTTCCTGAAAAAAGGAACTGTTATGTTTGACGGCCCGACAGATGAAACCCTCAGAGTGTATGAGGAATCAAAAAAGAAAAAATAATTCCGTTTCGGAATAAAGCAAAAGCTCCACAATTGCGGAGCTTTTCTGATTTATCTGAGAGGTAAACCCATATGGACTGTACCGTAAAATGCAATCTGCCCTCCGAAATTTTTGAGGACATTAAAAAAATTGCAGACAACAGGATAAATTTTCAACAGTTAAAAAACAAGACTGTTTTCGTGTCGGACTGTCACGGACTTATTGCATATTACATTATATGCACATTGCTTGAGGGCAATGATTTTTTCGAAAACAACACAAGGGTAATTGCCCTTGCAAAAAGCCGTGAAGATGCCGAAAAGCAGTTCGGCAGCCTTACTCTCCGCAAAGATTTTGTTGTTGAAATCGGAGAGTCAAAGAACTTTCCGGAGATTGAAAGAGCCGACTTTGTAATATACTGCAACTGCCCGTGTGAGGTTGCAGAGGAAGATTGCAGTAATCCCGAAATTGCGGATACAATCACTTCGGGCTTTGCAAATGTGCTTGAATATGCAAAAGAGTCAAATGCCGAATCGGTTCTGCTCGTATCTTCATATATGGTTTACGGGGAAGTTTTCAGCGGTAAAAATAACATTTGCGAAAACGACCTCGGCTATCTTGATCCGACCGATGCCGACAGTGCATACGCACAAAGTATGCGTTCAGCCGAAACACTTGCTGTTTGCTATGCTGAAAAGTTCGGTATGAATGTAAAAATCGCCCGTCCCTGCCCCACACTCGGAGGTGTCAGAATGAGCGATGAAAGAAAATGGGCAAAGCTGATTGTCAGTGCGGCAAAAAATCAGAGCATTATGCTTACAGATAACGGTGGCGAAAAGTTCAGCTTTTGCTATGTGACGGACACGGTTTCTGCATTGATTGATATTTTGCTTAACGGAAAAAGCGGCGAGGCATACAACATTTCAAACGGTAACGCAAATGTGACAATGCGGGAATTTGCACAGCTTGTAAAATCGGCAAATCCCGAAAAGAATCTCTCTGTAGTGTTCGTTCACAGAAAAGACGAAGAAGAACCCGAATTTTCTCCGTCATCCCCCACACCGTATGTTTTGTGCAATGATAAAATAAAATCACTCGGCTTTAGTCCGAAAACCACGCTTAAAGACGGAATAAAACGCAGTATAAGAGCAACAGAACTGCGAGCAGAATTGCGAAGGATAAAGTAATGCGTATTAAAGATTTTTTAAACGAATTTGAGGCCGACAGGGCGGCATTGCCCGGAGTTGAAAAAGAAACTCTTGCAAAGCTCAGGAACAAAACAATTGTCATCTCAGGCGGTGAACTTGCAAGGTGTCTTTGCTATGCCTTTCTGTACAATAACGAGGCTAAAAGGCTCGGAATAAAAGTTATCCTTCTCGGCAAATCACGCAACGCAATGGCATCATACCACAGCGAACTCTTGTTAAGAGATGATTTTGATTTTGTAGATTATAATTCTGCATCAGAAATTTCAAGTGCCGACTATGTAATTACAACAGGAATCTGCGGTGAACATACAGACAACAACCCACAGATTATGATTGACGGCATTGCAGAGATAAATGCCTGTGCCAAAATTGCAAAAGCCACAGGCGCAAGAGTTGTCGTTGTGAACGACAGCAGAATTTACGGCAAAGCCAAACCGCACAGAGTTTATTCCGAAAACGAGTACGCAGAACTTGACGCAACCTCTCCCTCATCGCTTGCAGGTCAGCTTATGAGAACGAGAGAAACCGCCTTGCACTCGGTTTTGAAGAACAGCGAATCAACCGTTACAACGCTCAGAACGGGCATAATTTTGGGAGCGTCAAGCAACTTTACAAGCGTGCTTGATCCTGTTTTTGACGATATAGCCAACCGCCGTGACACAGTTGTTCCGGCAACAAGGGATCGCTGCACCTTTGTTTATATCAACGATGTTTTAAAGGCGATTGTTTTCGCAATGACAAATCTTGAAGAAAACGCAGTTTATAATGTCGGCGGCAAAAACTGCAACGCATCGCTGATTATGATTGCGGCTGTTCTCAACGATATTTACGGCAGTCGCTGTACAATTGAGTCGGGCGATTTTACGGAGCTTGACGGCTGTGCAATTAATTCAAACAAGATTTCCGTAAACGAATGCACTCCCGACATTGACCTTGAAACCATGCTGAAAATCTGCATAATGGACAAGATGAAGTCCGAAAAGGTTCTGCGTATCCCCCACTCACACGAGCGCAGACTTGATTCAATTCACGAAATTCAGCTTGCATTTCTGCTTGAAACCGACAGAATTTGCCGAAAGCACAACATAAAATATTTTCTCGGTGGAGGAACTCTTCTCGGTGCAATCCGTCACAAAGGATTCATTCCGTGGGATGATGATGCCGATATTATGATGTTGCGTGAAGATTTTGACCGCTTTTGCGAGATTGCGCCAAAGGAACTTCCGAGCAATATGACTTTTCAATCATACCATACGGACAAGGCTTGTTTCTATGAATTTGCCAAGGTCAGACTTGACGACACTTTCTTTGCAACCGACTTTGCAAAAGACCATCACGCAATGCACAACGGAATTGCGTTTGATATTTTCTGTCATGATAACACAGCCAATTCAGCAATCGGACGAAAAATTCATATGGCTGTGACTCTGTTCACAAGAGCGCTAGTGTTCAATAAATGGAACAATCGCAAGGCTGAAAACGGCAGTAGAATCCAGAGCATTGTAACAAATTTCTGCAAGAAAATATTTCCGCTCAGATTCAGTATGTGGCTTGAAGTCCGTACTTTAAAATTCTTTATAAACAAAAAGAACGCAAAATATCTCTATGACGGAATGGGCAGAAATATTTATAACGGTGCTTTTCCAAAGGAATATCTTGACGATGTTGCTTATGCCGACTTTGAGGGTTACAAGTTTCCCGTGCCAAAGGAATATGACAAGTACCTTACTTTCCTCTACGGCGACTATATGGAGCTTGCACCGCTGTCAACAAGAATGGGTTGCCACGAAATTGCCCTCTGCGACATTGGAAAATATGACGGTTTCAAAATCCGCAAACCCGATTCTGAAAAATAATCAGCGTAAAACAGACCGATAAAATAAATGTGACTTGACACTTACCTGTCGGTCTGCTATAATAATATAGCACATTTTGAGTACTGTTGCGGAATCAGCCGAAAAGTAAGATTTATCTGAAAGTAAGCTCCGCCTCGGTTTCCCCACCGTGTAAAAATCAAGGGAATTTAAATTGATTATACAAAAGTTGACACAATCATTTTCAACTTTCCATTTTCAATTTTCAATTTAATAAGCAGGTATGGCGGAATTGGCAGACGCGCATGGTTCAGGTCCATGTGAAAGCAATTTCATGCAGGTTCAAGTCCTGTTACCTGCACCAGTAAAGGTGGTTTTTTAACCGCCTTTTATTTTTTGCCAAAATTACTTAAAATGCCTT
>OLIW01001811.1_pt1 | contig 17767 bp, 16 predicted proteins | sample 1601321 | NCBI WGS metagenome assembly OLIW01 (sample SAMEA2452114, study PRJEB22498) | human gut metagenome
CTTAATATAAAAATCATATGCCAGGTATCCGAGATGAACTAAAAGCGTCAGTACATCGTCTTTCGTTTCAAGTGTAACCATATCATTGCTAAAAGTTGTCGTATCAATTACTGCTTTTTGTCCGGCAAGAAGTTCTATTATAGTATCCTTTAATCCATCAAAATTCATTTCAATATAGACCCTCAAAGCTTCGTAAGTTTCAGTTGAAGTCCAGTAATTGTTAAACTGTCCCCTGAGAATCGATTCCACAACTGACTTAGGATTATATATTGAAATTCCATTTAAATTATACCCATCATACCAGCGTTTCATCTCTGAAAATGATTTATTATATTTTTCACAAAGATCCTTAACTTCATTTTCTGTAAAACCGGTAAATTCCGAAATTGGTTCGGCATCGATCATGGAATATTCGTAAAATGCATTTATCGCCGAATGCTCGCCGTACTTCTTTATCGGCAGAATTCCGGTCATATAAGCAAGTGCAACATAACTTTGATCTTTCAGAAGATTTCTTAAAAAGTTAAGATATTTAGTCTGAGAATTTTCGTAGCTTTTATGAACTCTGAAAATACAGTCCCACTCGTCTATTATAAAAATAAATGGTATATTCTTCTGTGAAAAAATTGCAGCAATAACTTTTATTAGATTTTCACGTCTGGGATACCTAACATCAGGATATTCATTTTTAAGTTCATCAATTAAATCTTCTTCAATGAACTCAATCATTTCATCTATATTCTGCGACTCACTCAAAAAGTTTACCATGTTGACATGAATTAAATTGTACCTGTTCAGATGCTTTTCAAAGGATTCACCCTCTGAGATTTTTAAATGGCTGAACATTTCTCTCGAATTGCAACCACAGCTGTAGTATGCTGTCAGCATATTGGCAGCCATTGACTTACCAAATCTTCTTGGACGACTTACACAGATGAATTTCTGTTCTGTATAAATAACGTTGTTTGCATATTCAATCAACATACTTTTATCAACATATATTTTTGAATTCAAAGCCTGCTGAAAATCAATGTTGCTCGGATTTAAATAAATTCCCATTCCTGCACCTCCCATCTCTCTTTAATATAAGTATATCACTTTTTTTACACTAAATCAAGCTGCCTACATAAATTTTTAATCCGCCGATTAGCAATGACTATATCGCATCGAATAGCGACTGCTGTTTTTCTTGTTCTGCACCGAATTCCAAAATTCATCAGTGATTATCCGAGGGTAATCATCATTCCCGGTGTAGTTTTCATTTGTCAAAACGTTATTTATAATTTGCCTGCCCCATAAAGGTTTATTGCTTGACGATGGAATGTGATAAATTTTCAAGCATTTCAATATTTTCGCCAATGACTGATCCAACGAATAAAGTTCAAATATAAGTTTTACAACTTCTGTTTATTCTTCATAAACTACAATCTTTTTCACATTATTCCTTTAAACTGTGTTGTGACTATGAAATATATGAACGACAAACGTAGTTATTTCAAATTAAATACAAGTTTCATTTGACAGCCATTTATCAAAACGTTTATCCTTATCACCCTCATAGATGTCATAAGCGATTGGATAAAGTTTCTTAAACTCTGCTTTAAATTCGTCAAATGAAAATTCGTCTGATAAATTATCACGTACATGTGTCAATTTTTTGTTAATATCCTTGACTAGATTTCCTCTAGGTTTCTTTCCTAAATAAAGTGGTTTTCCATTTTTAGTTATGCCCATTCTCTGTGCTGCTCTAAATGCAGCTTCTTTTACTTTAAATACAGCATCATGAATTGCTAGACGTGTTAATATATCTTTAGACTGTTGACAATCATACTTCTTTAATTGTTCAATAGCAACCATTCTATCACGCCAACTATATTGGTTATTAGCCATTTGTTTTAATTCTTCTATGTTTTTAGGTGTCCCTTTTATCATAGAACAAACATCCCTTCAATTAAATATTAACACGATTGAAAATGCTGACTAAAGATGTCAGCAAATAAACTATGCGTGTTTTAATAAAGAACACATCTAAACTGATATAATTCTATCATAAAAATAAAAATCAAATTCTAGTTCTTGCCGTTTAAGAAACATTAGACATCTTTCTTATTAGTGCATTTTTTGAACTTCATATATTCATTTATTTGTTTTTTACCTTCTGTTAATACTTGAACATGACCATTAAACATATCCCATAATGATTGTGCTGGAGTTAATCCAATACCTGTATTTTTTTCAAAACCGACATTTGTATTCAATATTCCTTCCATAAGATTTGGAGAAATGCCCTTTTTTTTCATATCAATTATCAATGCTCTTAGATCCTTTGGCAAACACCACAATCCAAATGCCATTCCCGGCACCCGTGACACTGTTTGAAATTTTTCCCGATCTCCAATCTTTTCAATAAGCCTTAACACTTCCTCCGTTTCAAGACCAAGAGAAACGGAATACTCTAATATCTCATTCCAATAAGATATTAGCATCGCATCTAGCGTATTTTCTACATATTTAAGTAATTCTACACTGGTACGACTCTCTGTTATGTATCTTGGTGCTTCAACATCATGATAGATCTCTGTCATGTGTGCAATTGATAATCCTTTTCCACCCATAGCCACTCGTTCTGGATGTTCTGTATCTTGTACAATACTTGCCTTTCTCAAAAAAGACGGGTTTACACCATATGAAATATTATTACCAAAACATTTCGCATATCTATCTGCACTGCCTGGTGGGCAAGTTGCACGCTGAATTACGGATATTGGACGATGATCGTCAAGCAAAGAAGCCAACCTCTCAATTACACCATCATAAATCCTCATATCAGCTGAACCATCTGTTGCTGGTTCTGTAGGCACACAAATATGTATGGAATCACAAGAAACAAGATCCTTAAAATCATACGCTACACACGTCTCTCCAACAGTTTCAGCAATTCGTTTCTTAACCTTTGAATTTGTATCATATCCAATTACATCAAAACCTCTTTTTTTCATCCATTCTAAATGTGCAAAACCAACATTACCACAACCAATTACTGCAACTTTCATCACTATTTCCTCCATTTTAAAATTGATAATGCTCCTAATGTAAAACCATCTGTAATTTTATGTTCTTTTATCATTAAACTTATTTCTTCTTTACTAAAAAAGCATCTATCTATAATCTCATCTACATTCTCGTTAAAATTATTTATTTTTTTTGATTCTATATTCGATATTTTTCCCCAAAAAACATATGCTTTCTGTGGAGTCAACCCGGGTACTGGATGAAATTCCCCCATTTTCTCTAATGTTACATGACATCCAGTTTCCTCTTCTAGCTCTCGGATAGCGCCATTTACTGGTATCTCCTCCGTTTCCAAACCGCCCATTGGCAATTCCCATGAATCACCATGAATCGGATAGCGATATTGTTTAACAAACAGTATTGATCCTTCAACATTTTCAATAATAATAATTGCCGAATCATTTCTTTCAACAATACCATAAATCCCTTTTCTACCATCAGTTTCCGTTTCATATTCAATAACCTTCATCCAATGGTTCTCATATTTTACTGATTCGCTTAGCACCTTAAACACTCTATTTTGTTTCATTTTTCTTATCTCCTTTCTGCTCAAAAAAACAGCGAACTAATTGTAATACTATAATCATTAAAACAAATCCTATTATTGCAAATATACTGGCAGTACGTTTGCTTATAGATTGACTTATGAATAGAAAAACAATTCCGATCGCAAGCATAGCTGCATCAATTATATTTTGTATAAAAAGTGTATAAAAATCTGCACCGTGTCTTCGGGTAGTAAAAGTGCTTTTTTCATACAGCTTTCTAGGAATTGTTGACATGGATTTAAACATTTCATTTTGAACTACAGATAAAAATTTATACGTTTGTCTATAATTTTTTCTCTGACATAAATACAGAATGAAAAACAAAACTCCTAATGAACTGGCAAATACAAACATTATTCCAAGAAGCATATATAGAATTTCTTTCTTCACTGCATTCTCAAATAGTTTTAAACATAATGTTGCCAAAGCTGTCAGAGCGCCTATTATTGTTAGATAGTGACCAAACCATCGATCTCTCACTTCTTGTTGTAATTTGACCTGATTAAAAAGTACATTTAATAGATTACCCATAATCATGTCTTTTTCATAAATAGTCATATTCAAAGAAGATACTGAAGGACTTGTTCGGGAATTATTTTTTGAAACCTTTGATTTACTCATATTATATCCTACTTTTTCAAAAATATATTATATTTATAATCTAAGCAATAAATTAATCTCTTTTACGAATGATAATATACAATTATCTATTTTTACCGATTAAATCACCATTTATTTACATTTTTATTATACAATACTATTTTCTAATCATCAACAATTTTATGCTAATTTCATGATATTTCACAAATATTCATATGGTTTTATGTACATATTTATTCAAACAAGTTTTATATTTCTACATATATCGACACACTTATACTTTATTCAACATCAACAAATATTCCTTTTCCTCACAGTCAATATAATCCTTGATTAACTGCTCCGCCTCGTATATATCATCTTTGAGAATTTCAAAACCAAATGCAATCGAAATTTCATCAAGCTTTAGTTTTTCTTCAGAATCAAAAATCCCAACTTCATATCCTTTGCAGCAAATATCACTACCCTGCATGTCCTGTCGAATCAAGTTATCGACAGGTTTTATTCTTATATAAAAACTTTTATATCTCATCTTCACACCTCATTCCATTGTCATCTGAATACCTTCTTCAAGTTCCTCAGATTCTTCGGCAATTTCTTCACATTCTTCCTGTTTAATTTTCTGTTCGTAATCAAATGCTTGTTTTAACGCATCTACCAGATATTTTTCATCAAATCCGTTTTCACGATAACCTTTTACAATCGTGTTATAATATCCTGCTGTTGGCAATGATATTTCTCTGCCGTTCATAACATATGCCATACATTTTTGCTTTTCTCCGTTTATTTCTACTTCTACATCTTCTTTTCGATATAAATTAGGAAACCCCTCATAACGATCCAGACTTAGTTCATCCTGTCCTCCAAGCTCCCAAATAAGTACCGGAACCTCAGAACCTTCTTTCGGTTCAATCGTTGCTACTTGTCTGAACTGTAACTCATAATCGGATATCGTTCCTGTTGTTACAACCTTTGAGTCAGGACATCTAAACGCCATTTGCTCTAAGTTTATATTTGATCCATACGCTAAATACAATTTTTTCATTTTAAATCCTCCATACATTCTACATGGACAACTCCATGCCCATTTCTTCTGTTTCTTCTTCCTCAAATTCGCTCTCACAGTCCTCTGAGATTTCATCGGGTGTTATCTCTGCTTCCTCTGCAGGAGCCGACAGGTTGGCACACGCTTGCTCTCTTTCTGCAATTCGTTCCTGCCTTAATCTTTCACGCTGTGCTATTGCATCTTCAGGATGCCTCCATGCTATATTTCCATCCAAATGTTTTAGTAAATGTGTTCGACAGTTTTTAAACTCATCTCCTATCAATCCTAAGTTCAAAAGCCATACTCTGAAACTGTACCTCATATTATCACTGCGTGAAACTTTTGGCGAGCAATACTTCTTTGTTACGGCAGCATTGCTTATTGCCAATGCCAAGGTCAAATATGATCTTATGACTCCGGCGTGTAAAGATGAATTACAGCATCTTATCTCGAAATGCCCTCCGGAAAAGTAACTATGTAAATTGAGCGCATGATACCTGGACGTATCATAATGATCGTGACTTCTGCTTACGCCATTGTACCAAAGCCTTTCTATTCCCTCTATAGTTTTTGGCTTTTTCTTATTTAATTCTGATAAAAACCTCTGATCTACCTTTTCACAATAACCAGAACGCATTAAAGATACTTGCAATGCCTCCCACAGAAAATCTTCTTTGCTTGCAAATATATTTACTAGATTTCTCAAACTTCGGGCGTCAAAATCATCTGCTGAAATATGAATATGAATTCCGCATTTATATTCCGCTCCTGTTACGGCTCCTGCCTTTCTTAATGCTCTCACCACCTCCTGCAGCATCGGTATATCCTCATATGCCAGTACAGGAGAATTTAATTCTACACTATACAACCTTGACGATGTTGTATTTCTATTTCTGTCTATACACCTTATACTTCCATCATAAACAATTGACCACTTTCTGTCCTTGTTATCCTTTATAGTATATTTATCATAAGAACCTCCCTCATTGACCGCATAACTTTCTAAGACTTTGGCAACTGCCTTGGCTGCCTGATTTCTTGTAATTCCGGTACACTCAATTTCAATTCCATACCCCCTTGTTTTTATTCCCTCATAATTTCCTGACAATTATTTTTCACCTTCTTTGGTTTCATTACAATAAAAAAACGGTCTGCATTTTTTTGCAAACCGTTATATATAAAAAACAAGGATACGAGTTTTCATATCCTTATTCTTTTACATTATTTAATTATTTTTCATTTCTGTGTCAATATCACGACCTCCGTACATAACTCGGATAATAGTTACAACACATTTTTCCTCATTAGGAATGTACATTACAACAAAATTATCTACGGGCATTATTCGCATACCTCGTGATTGCCACGGTTCTCTTTCATATTCTCTAAAACGCATCGGCATTTGATTTAATCCCATGATGTGTTCTTCCAATCTGTCAAGCTGTCCTGCAGCACTCTGCGGAGAAAGCAGATTATATGCAATATACTCATAAATCCCACGCAAATCCGCCTGTGCCTGTTTTGAAATGTCAATCTTATAAGTCATATACCATAATCTCTGCGAATGTCATCAAATACCTTGTCTGCTGTTTCAGTTCGTCCTGCAAGCATATCCGCATATCCTTTCTCAATCTCTGAGTCAAGTTCTTCCGCCGTTAACTTATTTATCGACACTGGTTTTGCTACTGGTAGTTTCACATCAAACGGCAGACCTCTCTGTAAAATAATCTGTTTATAAAACATATTTATAGCACCGGACACCGGTATTCCAAGTGCGCTCAAGATATTCTCTGCCTGTTCTTTCACATCCGGTTCAATTCTTGCATACAAATTTGCTGTTTTTGATGCCATAATATTAAACTCCTTCCATAAAATATTCTTTCTTATATTATAACCAATTGTACGCACAAATGCAATACAAAATCTTAAAAACTTACAAACCATAATATATAAAAAAGGATACAACGCAATTTAATCACTGTATCCCCATTTTTTTTGAGTACTCTATATAGCCAATAATTCATTGTTAGCTTGACAACTTCCCTTGACGCACAGTACAACACTGCTCCTGCATTGCACAGGAGCAGTTATTGTTCTGCATAATATTAAGGAATAATTTAGAAGCTATTTAACTTTGACCTTGCGTATTTTCTTTATCCACTTACTGTAGACCTTTTTGGTTACATTGTTTTTATCCTTATAGGTTGCATACGCTCTTACTCGGATATAATATGTCTTTTTGCTCTTTATCTTGGAATTCTTGATATTGAGCTTTGTCTTAGCCGTGAATTTCTTGAATATCGGTTTTTGGAAATTCTTCTTTGCAGATACTTCAACCTGATAGCCCTTAGCCTTCTTAACCTTTTTCCATGAAACAGTTATCTTTTTCTTAGCCTTGCTCTTTGCAGTCAGCGTTGTGATTTTTGCCTGCTTCATTAGCTTTTGAGCCGCTTTCTTGTCCTTTGCTACTGCCTCAGAGCTTCTTGTTGATTTATTTGTCTGAGCAATACTCGGCTTTGTCGGTTGAGAATTGTTGCTAGGCTCTTGCTTTGTCGGCGGTGTTATAGGCTCAGTCGGTGTTGGCTCTTTCAAGCCTTTAACAGCCTTGTCTAAAGCGTCGATAGCTTTGTTAATGTCTGCTTTGCTTGCCTTTTCTTCAAGTGCCTTTGCACTTTCAATTGCCTTTGTCAGTTCTGCAAAGCTCTCGTCACTATAACTGCCTTGCTCTATCTTTTCTGCCTTTTCAATTTCTGTTTTTAGTTTATCCATTGCTATTGTTCTGTCTGTAATAGCATAAATTGCGTGACCGTCAGCATCAAAAAATTCAACTTTTGTTATACCATACACATGTTCCTTTGCTCCGTTCCATGCCCATGTGTACGCTGTCAGCTTGACATCATCACCTGCTGCTATCGGATTTTTCAAAGACAGTTCAACTACTACGCCTTTTTCACCCTTTATTGCTTCTTCTTCCGTTCCTATACCAACGATTTTGGCATAGCTCTCAGTTCCTGTTATTATTGCCTTTAATTCAATTGAAGCATATTTATTAAACGATACATTGTCTGCACAGTCAAATGTCAGTTTTACTTTAACTGCTCCGTTCATTGATTCTTCTGCTTTTTTATTAATTAACTCTGACTCAACTCCGCCTTTTCTTATGTTGATAAAAGGCTCGCCGGCATCTTCTGTAGTTAAATTTTCTATAGCACTGAAAAGCATATCCTTTGCATTAGAATAAACCGATTTGAATTCATTTTCCTTTGCAAATACTTCTTTAGCTGTGTTTAAAGCTGTTTGAAATGCCTGCCAGCTTTCATTACTGTAGATATTTTCAATTGCTTCTGCTGTTCTAATAACATTCTCTAATTCTGCTCTTATTTCTGTTGTATCTGCCGGTGATTCTTTCAGCTTATTAAGAGATGTTATTAAGTTTTGCGTTCTCTCATCTACTTCGCTTTGAAAAATCGTACCTGAATTATTTTGGGCAATTGACTTTGCTCGTGCTAATGCTCCTGTATTGCTGGCATATACATCGTTCCATGCTGCTGAATTAAAATCAATTTTATTGATTTCGTTTTCTTCAAAAAATGTTTCAGCGGCTGTAATTGCATCATTTAAATCCTTTTTACTTACTCCGATACGATAAACCTGAACTTTTAAAACATTTGATTCGGAAGCATGATAGTTTTCTGTTTCTGCCATAAAGCCTTTGATATAATAACTGTTTGGCGATATACGGGAATTATTATAATTATAACTGCTTTCCTTTGTACAAGCTTCATCACTAAATAGCTTGTATGTTATTTCTCCGTCACCTGCTGTTATATCAATCTGCGGTTTAAATCCGCCCTCTGTACCGTAAAAAATAGATTCGCATTTTGTTATTGTGAAGCTTGAAGCTTGCTTTATTTTTGTTACTTTATTTAGTGCCGACGCTAAGGCTATAACCTCATTATCGACTTCTGTTTGTGTTGCCGAAGCATTCTCATTAACAGTTTTAGCGTGAGCTATTGCTGTTTCCAGTTCTGCGACATTGTTATATTTACTTTTATCTATTCCCGATAAAAATGTTTCCGCTTCGGTTATTTTGTTTTGTAAGGCCGTTTTATTAACTGATGTGCTGTCATTGTCAAGATTAGGATTAACTATTATTTGTCCTGGCCAATTTAATGATTCCATTGTTGTTTTTACTGTTTCGTTTTTTACATATGCAATAGCTGTTGTTGGAACATCATTAAATACATTAAGGATTGTTGACTGATTCAATGAATTAGCATATATATAAAGTTTTTCTAATGAAGTACATTTATAAAAGCCATATGAATTTAGTTTAAAATCATCTCCGGTATATTTACAAGTAACTTTTTTCAATGATGCTGTTTCCCGAAAAATATACTGTGGTAATGTTTTATATCCTTTTGGAATAACAACATTTGCAACAGAACATGTTTGACTTTTTGTCGTTCTAAATAAAGATTTACCTATAACCAATTTTTCATTTTCAGAATTATATGTAACTTCATCAATCACTACATTATCAGGTAATGTAACATCTGTTATTAAATTATCAAATGTTGCTATAGTAGCTACGCCATCAGATATTGTATATGTGAAATGACTGCTATCATTGTTTTTTTCCGCAAATGCTACAAAACTTATTGCATTTAAACTTATTAAACCCGTAAGTAAAACACTTAAGTAGCGTTTCAAATATTTTATCTTCATTTTCTTTCCCCTCCTAAATTATAAATAAAAATGACACCCGTTACAATAATAACCAGGTGTCATTTTTAATATTTATTTTTATTATCCCATTATTGCGGATATTATAGTTTCTCCGCTTTCTGTTACAGAATTAGTTTCTCTATCAAACAGAGCAAATCCATAAATTCCTGTGAATCCATTATCCCAATATGCTGTTACTATACCATGATTAGCTGCTTCCATATTAAATGTTGATAAATAATTAAACCTATAGTCAAAATTATCTTTATCAATAGCTCCATATTCACCAATAATAACAGGCATATTCAGACTACTTGCAAAAGCAGAAATCTTTTGCATTTGAGATTTTAAATAAGCAATTTCTTCTGATGATCCCCATGTTGATGTACCTTGTTCATTCAATGTAAAATCATACGGATCATAGTAATGAACAGAAAGCATTAATCTATTTGCTGTTGTATCTGTCGGTTTTTTAAACAGACCGCTTATTGTAAGGTCTATATTTGTGTTATATCCGGGAATAAGCAAACATCTGTCTGAGTTACCGTCAACGCTTCTAACAGCGTTTACAAATGTCTGATTCAGTACATTAATGTTTTCATATGCAAGCGCTGAAGTATATCCATAGCTGTCACCTATCATTACTTCATTCATTGACTCAAAAACAAGATGTTGGTCATAATCTGCAAATGTTTCTGCTATCTGTGTCCATACTGCCGAGAACTTATTGAGCATTTCTGTTCTTTTAGTTCCCTCCGGCAATGAAATATCAATCCACTTGCCTGTTATATCCTTGCTACCGTCATGGTGCATATCCATGATTACATACAGTCCTGAATCCAAAGCATAGTCTACTACGGTTTTTATTCTGTTCATCCACGCTGTATCGATAGCATATCCACTTTCGGCACTGCCTATCTTGTCCATGAATGAAACAGGTATTCTCACGGTATCAAAACCACTAGCCTTAACAAGTTCAAACAATGATTTATTTACAGTAGGATTATTCCAAAGTGTTTCTCCGACTGTACCATTCTTTGTTGAATCAAGAGCATTTCCTAAGTTCCATGCTTTACCCATCATAGAAGTAAGCTGTGAAGCTGTTCTGTTATTTATCTCTGTAATATCAGCCGAACGGTTGTCATAGATTCTGATTTGCGTTACCGTACAATCACTGAAATACAAATTAATTGCTGTTAATGCTGTGCTTAACTCATAGGTATATACCTTTTCTCCTGTTTCAGTTACTTGAACATCTCCACCAGCAATCGTTTCATTATTCTGATTGAAAATTTTAGCCTGCACTTTACCGCTGACAGGTATTTCAGCATAATTTGCTGTTACTTCAATTGTAGGATTAAAGTATCTGTCAAACGGAAGATTTGAGATAGCTATATTCTCTGTTCCGCCGTTGACATTTACTTTATAATCACTTGAAAACATTTCAGATTCAGTTCCCATTGTCCAGTTACCTGTTATGGTTACGTCACTTGGAACTTTGTCATAGACTTTGATTTCATTAACAGTACAAGCGTCAAAACAAGCAAAGAATGAGTGTCTTGTAGGTTCTACATTAAATGAATATGTAACCGTTTGACCTGCTTCTGCTTTTTTGTACTCCAATTCTTCAACAGGCATCCATGTTTCATCTGCTGTCTGATAACCGTCTACATAATACAAGCAAGCCTGTTTATATAAATCTTCTCCGATATTATTATCGTATGTAACAGTTACATCAACAGTCGGATTCGTAAATCCGTAGCCTGAGAAACCTGATACATAAATATTATACGGATTAGCGTCAACATTTATATCGGTATCGCCTGTAACTGTCATTTCCGAAGCTGTTCCCTTAGTCCATGACCCGGTAATTGTGGCTTCTTTGCCCTGCTTATCGTTAAACTTTACATAATTAAGCTTAACTTCTCCTGAACCGAAATTATCGGTTACAAGATTAAAGCCTAAAGCCTCCTTTCCGGTGTTCAATGAATTTTCAATCTGATCAATAGTGACAATGCTTGTGTAATCCACATTTACTTCAGGATTATTAGGCTGTCCTACTGAAGTAGTTGTCCAGCCGTTCCAATCAGTATCAAATGCAATCAGACCGAATGTTGCAGAAGGCTGATCAGGTAATGTAAGATATTCATAGCCTAATTCTACAGAGCCGTAACCCTCATAATCAGTATTAAGAAATGTTTTAATAGTACTTCCTTGTGTATATGTACCGCTTAAACCTGTGTCTTTTAACGCAAGTGCTGTGTTTCCTGTACCTACTGCCATTGAAGCAGCAACAGCCGCTGCTGATAAAACTGACAGAATTTTTTTCTTGAACATTATGTCCTCCTTAACTGTCGTTGGTGGATACGTATTTTTATTGATAATATTTCCGGATAATATCACAATCTAAATAATTTAAATTATCGACTTTAGCACCCTTAACTATATTTTATTGTCAAGCTGCGAATTACAACAATAAAAGTTTTACACTTTGTTTTTTGACTGCATATAATTTTAAGTTAAAATATTATTATGAAACTTTGCTCTATTCATAAAATAAAATATTTTATGAATATGATTTTTTGTTACTTTTTATTTAAATATGTTGTAATTAATATTATTATAGCACAATTTTATTTGTTCGTAAATATGCATAATGCCAAAAGCTGTTATTGCTTTTTAGTATTTTTGCATAAAATATTTTATTATTTGGAGGAAACGGGATGTTTAGTTTTATCGGTACTAGAAACAGAAAGAAGCTTACGCTTATAGAAATCAGCGAATTGTGGCTTAAATCAAAAAAGTTTAGTGTAAAATTATCTACTTACTGCAATTACAAGCAAAAACTCGAGGACTACATATACCCCCAGCTTGGCAGTTTAAAGTACTCTGAAATTTCCCAAACTCAATTAAATGATTTTATTGATTATCTTTTAGTCTCAGGCAAAAAAGACGGTAATGGCGGTCTTTCTAAAGGAACAGTTAAAGATATTATAACCTTAATGAAATCAATTTCTAAATTTGCACATACCGAGTTTAATTTAAAGAATATCTGTGTCAATCTAAATATTTCTAAAGTAAAAAAAACGAAATTCAGATTTTATCAGGCAGCGAAAGAAAGAAGCTTGAAACATATTTGCTCAGTAATTTAAACCTGCCCAATCTATGCATCTTATTATGCCTTTACACCGGATTAAGGGTAGGCGAAATCTGCGGTCTTAAATGGGAAAACATAGACATAAAAAACGGATGCCTATTTGTAAACAGAACTGTTGAAAGAATATCATTAGAAAACGGTAAAACAATGATAGTAATAGAACCTCCTAAGACAGAATCTTCAATCAGAAAAGTATATATACCTCTTTTTATTGTTGCTTTGCTGAAAAAGTATAAGGATAACTCCGATAAATATATTCTTTCGGGAAAATCAAAACCGACTGAACCGAGAGCATTACAATACAGATTCAAAAGAATTCTCAGCAAAACTAAAATCAGAGAATTATCTTTTCATTCTTTAAGGCACACATATGCTACATTATGCATTGAAAAAGGTATGGATATTAAAACTTTAAGCGAACTTTTAGGTCATGCAGATGTAAAAATAACGCTTAACACATATGTACATTCTTCGGATAGTCTGAAGAAAAAATATGTTAAGCGTTTAGCCGGATAAACCCGTAAATACGGCTTTTTACATACTTTTATATGTTCATAAAATATTTTATTTTATGAACATTAAGGCATATATCTTTATTGATATATGCCTTTTTCAATTTTATCTTATTTTTAATCAAAACACAATATATTGTACCTAAAATCTAAATATTTTATATTATTAACAAAATATAGGAAAGTTAAGTTAGTATTTTGGAGTACCATATCCCAAAATTACACTGCCGCCCGTTTCATAACTATTTTGCTTACACATATCGTTGCTGTTACCTTCTATTGTATAAACTCTTCCGTTTTCTTCTTTGACTACAATACCAACATGATCTGATATATTATCATAATCCCAATCAAAAAATATAATATCTCCGGGTTTAGGCGTATAACTTCCATTTTGCCATGCGTTTTTTGATTTAAACCAGTCTACTCCTGCCGGACAATAAGAGAACTTAGGAATCATACCACTGTCAATATATCCGCATTGGTCAGCACACCAGCTTACAAAACAAGCACACCATTCTATTCGTGAAGAACATCCATACCAAGACCAATATGGTTTACCGCCTGAATTACCCTCCTGAGTTAAAGCAATTTGTACAATCTTGTCACTGCCAATGCCTAACGGTACACTCCTAAACGGATAATAACGCAGAACATTATTAACATAATTTATATCTCCGTAACTAGCCCAACCAAGTTTTTTAGCCATCATATTTGAAAATTCTATTGCGTTAGCAGCTGAATAACCTCCATGTTCTTTAGCCCATGAGATATAACCGTTACCAAAATTATATCCCTGCAAAGCAAGCTGTATATTTTGCATATCAATAGGATTTTCAGCGCCTGCCGCTTTTAGACATGCAGCAAGGTTCTGAATACCAACATTTATTGAATATTCAGGGTCTGTGATACCGTTTGGGTTATTAGGGAATTTAGTATTGTAACTGCATTCGGACGCTTGCATTGGATCAGTTCCCTGACCGCCTGATTCCTGCATCATAACTGCTTTTATCAGTTCTGTAAATTCAGATATACCATACTGTTTAGCATACTTTTGTATAACCATATCATAATTCTGCACTTGCGAACTTATACGATTAGATGTTCCTGAACTATCATCATTAACAAAACTTAAAATACCCCCAAATAATATTATAATTAATATCATTAATATTACCATCGGTCCAGCCGCAACTAATAAAGAAGCTGATGATTTAACAGCAGCAGTAACAGATTTTACAGTAGCTTTTATAGTTGTTTTAGCTGTTTTTACAGCTTTTTTTGAAACTTCACGGCTTATTCTGTAAGAATTCTGTGCCGCTTTTGCTGTTCGCTTGGAAGTCTTAGCCGCTTGCTTTGAAGTCTTGACAGAAACACGTGCAGTATTTTCCGCAGTTTTTACAGTTTTGCCGGATAGTTTGTGAGCTTCTTTAACAGTTTTATTGACATTTTTTCGTGTGTTAAATTTATAACCTGTATTTTTAATTGTTTTATCAATAGATTTAAAAGGCTGTGTAAATTCCTCACCTTTATTAATATTATATTTTCTATTTTGACTTGCTCTTTTAACATTACCCCTATATTTTTTTACTTGTCCTGCTGTTTTATATAATGTTGTTTTAACTGCATTTTCTATATTACTTTCAGCATAATCAACAGGAGAATGTTCATTTTTCTGATTATGTTCAGTATTATTCTTCATTCGTACATAGTTATGTCGAATATTTTTACCTACCACAGCAGACTTATCTAATATCCGTATATCTTTTTTAGTACTTTTAGTTTTTATCGTTTTGTCCATTAAACTACCTCTTATGTCAATTCTTTAGCAACTATAACAAATCTTCTGTTGTTTAAACCGTTGTCACAGGTAGATATTGTGATTAATTTATCTCCGAATTCTGCCGTTGCTTCGGTTTCATAAAAAGAAAGTTTTTTGCACTGCTCTATAAATTTCATATAATAATCTTTGCTGTCCGCATTTATAAATGTATAGTATTTAAAACCTTTATCATCATAAACGCTTGTCTTGAAAACTGCAATGATTTCATATTTTCCTTTTTTATAACGAGTATTAAACTCTATAAATTTATGATTTTCATAAAACTCTTTATCTGTATAGTCTAGTAATGCTCCGAACATTCTTCCGCCTGTTATGTTGTGACCGTAAATTATTGTGTTATCACTCAGAGGTGCAATACTGCAAGCCTCTGAAATATACGGTACACCGTAATCACTGTATTGCTTTTCAAAATTGTGTTTCAAATAATAATCAGGATTTTTGGGACTGTACATAACAGGATAATTAATTGTAGTATCTTTAATAGAAATCCAGCCTGCAAAGTCCTTGTTTTGATTGTATAAGTCAGAATAAAAGGGTAGTTCTTCCGTTTTGTATTCTTTAGATTTTTGTGTTATATTTTTTTCTGCTATTTCTGAAAGCTTTGAAAATTCTTCGATATATTTTTGATCTTCCTTATAAAAGCTCATTAATTTATAACCTGAAACAATCAAAATGCCGGTGCATATTAGCAGTACTGTAATATATAATTTTTTCATTCATAACCTCCATTAAAAAATAAAAAGCAGACCGAAGTCTGCTTTCGTTTAAATTTAAACTACCTTGCTTGTTCCTTAACGGGAACAGTTTTTTCAATTGTATAATTATGTTGTGACTTTAACGAATCCAGTTCGTTTTTTACTGACTGCTTATCTTCTGTTTTACTGAATTGAGAAGATTTATTCATAGCTATTTCAGCAGCTCCTTCCATTTTAGAAACTATATTCCCGCATTTTAATAATGATTTTCTAATAGCAGAAAGTATTCCTTTATCAGATTTTTTGTCTGGTTTATAAGCCTTTGAAAATAAAGTTCTGAATGCATTTTTAATATGATTTTTAGCTGAATCGACCTCATATTTCACTGTTTCAATTTTATTTGCCTTGCGGTATAAATTGTTTTTAAGATTACTAAGCTCGATTTTGATTTGTGCTAAAACATCAGGGATTCTTAGCCCTCTTACTGCTTTTTTCAGCGTCTGAGTACTTCGGTTTTTTATTCCTTTGCTAACATTTTTAAAGAAATGAGATAAGTTGCTTTTGACAGTATTTATTTTTGATAATGACTTCTTAACAGCTTCTTTTGCTTTGTCTGTAATTTTTAATACTGTTTTACGTATTCCCTTATCCTGAATTTTTTCAAGCTGACATCGTACCTGCTGTAATTCGTCTAAAACATTTGTAAATTGCTGTTCCATACTTTCTAAATAATGTACAAGACCAACCACTTCATTACGTTCCTTATCTAAACCTCTTTTATCAAGTTCATCAATAAGCATATGGTAATTTTCATCTTCACTTAACTTGTAATCCATATCTAAACCTCCTTGTTATCGTCTGTTAGCGCTGTCCTCGCCCGGTTTGGTAGTCATAAGCTTATACAGACGTGTGTTTTTAGGAAATTTATTAATAAAAGGTACAAGCGAGCTTCCGTACTTGATTAAACCGCATCCGGCGTCTGCATTTGTAATGTAGCTCATCTGCTCATTTGAAATATTTAAAAGTTCCGCAAGCTTCTGACGGTCAGAAGCCGCCTGATTGAGCATAACAATGTACTCTGAGTTTGAAAGCATACTGCTTGCCAGAACAGAATCAAGCAAATATTCTACATTTTGAGTAATAGCGTTTGGGAAAGCGTTTCTTTTTCTGAATCTTCTCCACGCAGAATTAAAGAAAGCACCCGAATATTCATTTTCAAATACAACATGAAATTCGTCTAAAAAGATATGAGTACGTTTGCCTTTCTTCCAGTTTTCCGTAACTCTGTTTAGCATTGCGTCAGTAATGACCAGAAGTCCCATAGTTTTTAACTGCTTTCCTAAATCCATAATATCATAAACTATCATTCTGTTATTAACATCAACATTACTTTCATGTGCAAAAGCGTCAAGACTTCCGCTTGTAAACAATTCAAGTGAAAGAGCTAAATCCTGTGCTTCTTTTTCCGACTGTTCAAGCAGCTTTTCTCTTAAAGTACATAATGTCGGGACATTTCCGCCGTTTTTGTAATCCTCATAAACTGCGTCGGTACAACGGTCGATAATTG
>OLIW01001821.1_pt1 | contig 17627 bp, 17 predicted proteins | sample 1601321 | NCBI WGS metagenome assembly OLIW01 (sample SAMEA2452114, study PRJEB22498) | human gut metagenome
ACGATTAGAAACGCTGCTGCATTCGGGTTCTGCATGGATTGAAACGTTTGTATTGCCGAGTTTTGACTGAATATCGGCTTCAATTCTGTCGCAAAGTTCGTGGCAGTCATAAAGGCTCATATGTCCCGGACAGCAAATCGTAAATTCAACATTTTTTAATGCGCCGCTCTTGCGTGATTTTAAACCGTTCCAGCCGACAATACCACAGCTTTTGTATTGGTCAAGAATATCCTCAATCGCCTTTATGTCAGAAGCCGGAAGTGCTCCGTCTAAAAGGTTATTTAACGTTTCTTTTGATATTGAAAATCCTGCCTTTAAAATTACCGCCGCAACGATCATTGCGATTACAGGGTCGAGGATAGGAAGATTTGTAATCTTTATCAGCACAAGCCCCGCCAAAACCCCTGCTGATGAATACACGTCAGTGCGTAAGTGTTCAGCGTCGGCGTAAAGCGAAATGGAATTGCTTTCTTTGGCGACCTTAAAAAGAAAACTGCTTACAAGAATATTTGCTATAACTGCGATTGTCATAACAATTATGCCAAGCCCGGTGTCAAAGCCTTCACTGAGGCCAAATAGAAGTTTTTTAATTGATTCAAATATTATGAAAAATCCGGCAAAGATTATTAATCCGCCTTCTATAAACCCTGACATGTCTTCGTAGCGGCCGTGGCCGAAAGGATGGTCTTTGTCTGCGGGTTCGGAGGATTTGATTACGGCAAAGAACGTCAACACGCTTGCAAGGCAGTCGCTCAATGAGTGAATAGCCTCTGAAATTATACTTATGCTGCCGGAAATGGCGCCGGCTATAAGCTTAAAAATAATTATTGCACAGTTTGAGGTTATCGAAAGCCCCGCTGCAAATTTTTTCTTTGCTGTTAAATCCATCATTTCTCTATTATAGCAAGAATTTTGGAACGTGTAAAGACGTTAAGACGCGGCCTGCCCCAGCGGCATTGCTCAGCCTTGGACTTTAACTCCTAATCCATAAAAAAACGCCCGCGACGAAAATCATTTCAAAGTACAGGAGCACACTACGTGTGCCGTAGGGTATTGCACTTCTTTACGGAAATCGTGAGAAGACGTTTCCCCACCCCAGCGGCATTGCTCAGTTCTGGACTTTAATTCCTAATTCTATAAAAAGCGCTCATCACCAAAATAGCCCCAGAGTATAAGAGCACACTTCGTGTGCTTGTGGTATAATTTGGGTATGTATAGAATTGGTTTAGGATACGATATTCATACCCTTTGCGTCGGACGGGACTTAATCATCGGCGGGGTTAAGATTACTCATGAAAAAGGCTTGCTGGGACATTCGGACGCGGACGTGCTTGTTCATGCGATTATCGACGGCATGCTTGGGGCCTTGTGCCTCAGCGATATTGGAACGCTTTTCCCTGACACTGACAAGCAATACAAAGATGCAGAAAGTATTTTACTGTTGAAACGCGTTTACGAAAAAATTCAAAAAGAGGGTTACGAAATCGTAAATATCGACAGCAACATCATTGCGCAAGAACCCAAAATGATGCCGTATATTCCGAAAATGCGCGAAATTTTGTCTGATGTTTTGAAGACTTCGCAAAATCAGGTTTCAATCAAGGCCAAGACAAACGAAAAAATGGATGCAGTCGGCCAAAAACTCGCAATAGAAGCCCATGCGGTTGTTTTGTTAAAAAGAATTGGCGGGTAATTATATGCAGTATTTTTCAATGGCTTTAACCCAGCCATCGTTGTCGACGGTGTCTGTAATAAAGTTTGCGCATTTTTTCAAATCTTCAGTCGCATTTCCCATTGCCACTGCAATTCCGCCGGATTTCAAAAGCTCAATATCGTTATCCTGATCGCCGATTGCAAGAACTTCATCTTTAGAAATTCCGTACTGTTTGCACAAAAAATCTACGGCAAGGCCTTTTGTCGCCTGCTTATCAGCGATTTCGCAGAAATACGGTGTTGATTTTACAATGTAAAGTTCAGGGTATTCTTTGCGGAGGTATTTAACCCATTTTGTTACAGTGTCAGCGTCGCCGTATTTGATTGCAAGAATTTTGTTGACATTTTTAATCTCCAAATCGTCGAATTTGCACACCTTATAGTCGATGAATCTTGCGTCTGTATATTGTCTGACGGTTTCGTTGTCGTTTTCGACGTAGAGAACGTCATCCATATAAAGATTTATGTGAACGTTGTTGTCTTTAGCCCACTTTATAATTTGGCAGGCTGTTTCAGGTGAAAGGTCTTTTTGATAAAGAGTTTTGCCAGTATTGTCCTTGACCAACGCGCCTTGGTAAGATACAATCGGCGTGTTAAGACCGAGTTCCTCTGAAACACCAAGCGCGGCCCTGTGCATGCGTCCTGTTACAAGTACGACTTTAATATTTCTTTCGCACATTTTTTTAATGCATTTTTTAACCTCAGGTGAAAACTGATAATCCCACTTGAGAATAGTTCCGTCAATATCAGTGGCTATCATTTTAATCTTATTCAAAGCAGCACCCCCTGGCAAGTGCACAAATTGTTTTTGCGTCATTAATTTCACCGATTTTAATTTTTGTAATAATGTCTTTTAAATAAAATTCGCAATCTTGCAGAATTTCATTTTCGTCGGGGCATTCACCGACGAATTCAAGATCTGAGGCTTTGTAGAGGTAAAGTTTTTCGTCGCTGTAGCCGGGAGATGTATAAATAAATCCGAGAGACTGCCAATTTTTAGCAACACAGCCTGATTCTTCTCTTAACTCTCTTTTAGCGGCTTCAAGGGGGTCTTCACCGGGTTCAAGCTTGCCTGCCGGAAGCTCAAGGAGTGCTTTAGCCGCCGGATATCTGTATTGTTTAACCATCAGCACTTTGCATTCTTCACATTCGTCTCGAAGTGCAAGGATAACAACTCCTCCTGAATGCTTAACAACTTCGCGGATTGAAGTTTGACCGTTTGAAAGCTCGACATCGTCTTTTAAAACTTTTATGATTTTACCGTCGTAAACCGTTTTGCTGTCTAATGTTTTTTCGATGAATTCCATATAACCCTCTTTTTTATCAATAATAACATGAAAACCCGCAAAGTAAATTTTATTAACAAATTTGATTATTAATAATAATTCCGTTATTATAAATTTCAAGGGTAAGTTCCAAAACCTCCTCTGGCACAGATAATGTACGAAGACAAAGGCAGAAAGGAGGTGAAGATATGAACAGAAAGATAATTAAAAGCGCTCTAGTGGTGCTAGATGCGCTTTTAAAAATAATTATCATTTGTTTATAGGGAACGAAGAACGGGTTGGATGTAAACGGCATTCCAATCCGTTTCCCTATATATTCATTATAACTCTTTTTTCTATTTTGTCAATCTTTAGAGTGCGCGGATTATTGACTTGATGTTTTCGTCTGTAATCTTTATCAGCGCAATTGTTTTAGCTGTGTCGTCCAAGCTGTTCAGAGATTTTAATACTTCAGCCGTTTTTAAAATGATTGTTTGGTTGTTGCATTTTAGAAGTTCGCGTATTGCAATTACATCGTCTGCAAATTCCAGTGCTGTATATACAAAAGGGCTGTTTTCATTAAGCTCTGCATTAACAAACTTCTTTAATTCTTTTTTATTCACATTATGCAAAAGTTTTTTGATATCACAAACTTCTTTTTTAGTGTCTTTTTCCTCATCAAAAAGGTATTCGTCGTTTTCTGTAAGAGTATCAAACTTTTCAATCGCATTCAGAAGGACAACAGCGCTTTTGCTGTCGTCAAAATTTGTGATAATTTTTTCAAAAACCTCGTAAATCTCATAATCAAAAACTGATGAAATCGGCAAAATTTCACCAATTCCGTTTATTATGTTGTTGAGAATTAAGAGCCCGTCGGTATAATTATTTTCTAATATAGTGAAAATACTTGTTAAATAAGGGATTTCGCCGGCAATGTTCTCTGCTGCTGCGGAATTTTTCATAGCATCAATTATTGAAGGCAAAGCTTTTTCATCCCCGTATGAGACAAGAAATTTCACAGCCGACAACTTCTCAAATTCATCATCGGAATTTAGCCTTTCAATAGCATTATTAAATGAAACTTCGTCTTTCATAGCACCGAGCGCCGCTGCGCAATTTGAATTCAAAAATTCGTCTTCTGTTTTGGAGTTTTTCCTCAAAAGCTCGATGGCCAAAGGGTCTTGAATATATGTAAAAAATTTTGCGCAGTAAGTTTTTTCATCATTTGAACCGGATTCAAAAATTTCAAGCATTCTGTCAGTCAAATCCTCATCCGCGTATTTAACAAGCGTTGAAATTATGACTTCCTCATAAGACGGCGAATAGATTTTTAAAAACGAAAGTATGTTTTTGTAATTGGTTTCGTCAATTGCGTTTGCAATCCTTTCACAAACATTTTGCTTGACAAAATCAAAAAGGAAATCGTCTTTTGCAACGAGTGCCTTAAACATTTCAACGTCAGCCGTATTCACAAGATGGCAGGCCGCGGCCTCAAAATCCTGTTTATTTTTGCCCGTAAGTTTTTTTATTAAATCTTCAACCATTTTTCCGCCTGCAAAATGCTAGTCAAGATAGAACACAGTAATAACTTTGTGTCCTTCTTCAGCGTATTGAACCGCATTGTGTAGAGTTTTGCTTGTATGAGAAAGGAAGCAGATTAACTGGTTGCAATCGTCGATAATTTCACGGTTGCAGACACGAGAAGCGTCAGCAAGCGTCATCATAGCGCGATCAGCGTGTTCAACGATATTCGGAACACCGATTAACTGATCTTGAACGTCGCTGGGCTGCTGGCCGATGGTTTGCGGCAAGATAACCTTTAATTTATCGGGATTAGCCTTCATAGCGCCTCTGATTGCGGCTGCATTTGTACCTGAAGAACCGCCGGATGTAATGATAGTGTTGCCCTGTCTAACAAGCGCTGTTGCAAGTGTTTCAATCATCTGCTGGTGTGTAATCGGTAAATTGCGGCTGCCGATAATCGCAATTTTTTTAGCAGACTGTCTAATTGTCGCAAGTTCCTGGGCTAATTCGTCAACTGTATGCGGTGAATCCGCGCTTACACTGTCCATATCATCCAACGGAACCATAATTGACGGCTGTTCATTATTTTTGTTTTCATCAGAACTCATTACAATATTTTCTTTGTCTGCCATTTTTCCTACTTTCTTCTAATAAAATTGCAATAAATATTTTTTTCAAGTATGCTGATTATAACACAAAAAAATAATTTTGGGAATAGGCAACATGGAAAATATATTGGAAAATCTTAATAAGGAGCAGAGAGAAGCTGTAGAAACCATTAAAGGCCCGCTTTTAATACTGGCAGGTGCTGGCAGCGGCAAAACCAAAGTCTTAACAACACGTATTGCGTATTTGGTTCAAAGCGGCGGATTGCGAGCTGAGGCTGGAGGGCTTCGCGGAGGCGAAGACCGAAACGCCGTTACAAGCGAGCAACCAAGCGGTGTGCGTCCGAAAGACATTCTGGCCGTAACCTTTACGAACAAAGCCGCAAAGGAAATGAAAGAACGTCTTGGCAAAATTCTTGGCGAAAACACTGTTAAATACATGTGGGTCGGAACTTTCCACGGAATTTGCGGAAGAATTCTTCGCGAAAACATCGACAACTACAACTTCCAGTCAGGCAAAAAACTAGATAAAAACTTTACAATCTACGATGAAACAGATTCAAATGCAGTAATCAAGCAGGCTGTGAAAAAACTCAATTTAGACGACAAAATCTATGCACCAAAGCTTGTTAAATCAATTATTTCCAATGCAAAAAACAAAATGCAGGACGCATATACTTATGCAACTTTTGCACGCGACTTCAAATCCCAAAAAATCGCCGCAATTTATGAAGAATACGAAAACACCCTCAATAACAACAATGCAATTGACTTTGACGACATGCTGATGCTGACCGTTAAGCTATTAGAACAAAATGCAAAAGTGCGTGAATATTATTACAACAGATTTCAGCATATTCTGGTCGACGAGTATCAGGATACAAACCTTGCGCAGTATCGTTTGGTAAAAATGTTATATACCAATAATCTTGAAGAACTTCCTCCCGAACGTTCGCTTTGCGTTGTGGGTGATGTTGACCAATCGATTTATAGCTGGCGCGGTGCTGATTACACGATTATTTTGAACTTCCAAAAAGACTTCAAAAACACAAAAGTTATCAAGCTTGAACAAAATTACCGCTCGACCGCAAATATTTTGAACGTTGCAAACGCGATTATCGAAAACAACACCGAACGCGTTGATAAAGTCCTTTACTCAAACAAAGGCGAAGGTGAAAAAATAGATTACTTTGAGGCGCAGGACGAGGCGGACGAGGCAAACTTTATTGTCAGCAAAATCAAACAGAATTCCGGCGGCGATTACAACCGTTACGCAATTCTTTACCGCACAAACTCGCAATCCCGTGCGCTTGAAGAAGCCTGCATGGCAGCGGCTGTGCCCTACAGAATTTACGGCGGCCTCAAATTCTACGATCGCAAAGAAATTAAAGACATAATCGCGTATCTTCGATTGATTTACAACACGGATGACAGCCAGAGTTTCCGCCGAATCGTGAATGTTCCAAAACGCGCAATCGGAGACACAACAGTTAAAAATCTTCAGGAATACGCGGACAAACTAGACATTTCGCTTTTTGATGCCGCGCAAAGTATTGATGAAAACAACGACATTCCGCCCCGAACGCGCTCGAAAATTAAAGATTTTGCGGAGTTGATTTTGAAGTTCAAAGACGCCCTGAAAAGTTACTCTTTGCAGGAGTTTGTAACCCTTGTAATCGAAAAAACAGGCTACCTTGCCGAATTGCAGGCGCAAAACACCCCCGAAAGCGAAGCGGATATTGAAAACTTGCAGGAACTTGTTAACGTTGCAGGCGAATACGAACCTGAAGACATGGATAACATTCTTGGTGAATTCTTACAGCAAGTTGCGCTTGTATCGGACACTGACAACCTTGACAATATAGCAAACAACGTTACCTTAATGACGCTTCACGCTGCAAAAGGTCTGGAATTCCCGGTTGTATTTCTTGCCGGCTGCGACGAGGGGATTTTCCCGCACCAGAGAACGCTTAACGTGCCTTCTGAAATGGAAGAAGAGCGCCGTTTGATGTATGTCGGGGTTACTCGTGCAGAGGAAAAGCTTTATCTAACATCCGCAAAACGCCGTCAGATGTGGGGTGAATACAAATATTACAACCCGTCGAGATTTTTGGAAGAAATTCCGCGCCAGCTTCTTGAAACAACTTCTTTTGAAGGTTCAACAAGCGGCTCTTCAACTTTCCAAAACGCGGTTTCAAAAGCACGCACCGGCGAATCTAAATACAATTACGCGGCCGCTCAAGCCGACAGTTACGGTTACATAAAGCCTTCAACTGGTTTTGGTAAAGGTTTTGTGGCGCCTCAGAACAGAAATAAAGTTCAGCAAAGTCAGCCGCAAAGAAGCCCAAGCCGAACGATTTTGGTGAAAAATAAGGTTAACAAAGCACGCGACGAGGAAAAAGTAAAAGAATTTTTTAAAGACAATGCTATTAAAAGAATGCTTGAAGAACGCAACAAGCAGCGCATTGAGCAAGAGCAAAAAGCGCATGAAAAACTTGAACGTGAACAGAGCACGCCGGTTGTGGAATACATTTTTTCTGAAGGTGAAAGAGTTTTCCACGACAAGTTTGGAATAGGCCACATAAAAGAGGTTACGCAAATCGGCGAAAGCATGATGTACACAATAGACTTCGGCAAGCAAGGCATTAAAGCCATGGACGCGGCTTATGCAAAACTCAAAAAGTTCTAACCCTATCGCCTCCCTTTGGCAAGGGAGGCATAATTTACTTAAACCTTCGCATCATTTTGAGGGCTTTGTTCATGGCGTGCTTGCCCATTTTGGGGTTTAGGCCGCCGGGCATTTTGCCATGTGTCGGCATTCCGCTGCCCATCTTACCAAGCATGCCCTTCATATCATGCATGCCTTTCATCATCATGCGCATTTGCTCAAATTGTTTTATGTAGCCGTTAACTTCCGAAAGCTCCATACCGGCGCCTTTTGCAATACGTTTTTTGCGGCTTGTGTTCATAATCTCCGGTTTGTTGCGTTCCTCGGGCGTCATTGACGAAATGAATACTTCCATTCGTTTAAACTGTTTTTCGCCTTCGTGTGAAATCTTGTCGCGGTCGTCTTTTCCGATTTTTAACCCCGGTATCATGCCCAGAAGATTTCCCATTGAGCCGAACATTTTCATCTGCTTTTGAAGCCCCAGAAAATCGTTGTATGAAAACTCTGCTTTTGCCATTTTGGCTTCTAACTCGAGCGCCTGCTTTTCATCAAAAACTTCTTGCGCGCGTTCAACAAGCGACACAATGTCTCCCATGCCAAGAATTCTTGTTGCCATGCGTTCAGGGTAGAAGTCTTCCAGCGCGTGGAGCTTTTCGCCTGTGCCTGTAAGCTTAATCGGTTTTCCCGTACAGTAAGAGACACTTAATGCAGAGCCGCCGCGGCTGTCACCGTCAAGTTTTGTCAAGACAAGGCCGCTAAGACCAAGCTGTGCATCGAAATTTTCTGCAACATTAACAGCTTCCTGGCCTGTCATTGCGTCTATTACGAGAAGCTTTTCATCCGGATTGAAAACTCTGTCAATCAATAGAAGTTCTGCCATCATGTCCGTGTCTATTTGCAAACGTCCGGCTGTATCGATAATTAGCACATTAAATCCATTGTTTTTTGCGTGTTCAATGGCTTTTTGGACAATGCCTTGAACGTCTTTAGAATCCGGAATGGTGAAGACTTCTGTTTCAATTTCTTTCCCGAGGGTTTGCAGTTGCGTGATTGCAGCAGGACGATAAATGTCGCAGGCTACAAGAAGCGGATTTTTGCCTTCTTTTTTCAATTTAACCGCAAGTTTTGCGCTGGATGTTGTTTTACCTGAACCTTGGAGCCCAAGCATCATTATCAGTGAAGGATGACTGTTAAGCTCAAGCGGCTTACGTTCTTTGCCCAAAAGTTCTACAAGCTCATCGTGGACTATCTTCACAAGCTGCTGCGAGGCATCGACTCCGGCAACAATATTTGCCCCTTCGGCTTTTTCACGGATGTTTGAGATGAAAGACTTTACAACGCGCAAATTTACGTCGGCTTCAAGGAGTGCACGTCTGATTTCGCGCAAAGCTTCGTGCATATTCTCTTGCGTAAGTTCTTTATCTTTTGTCCCGCTTATTATACTTTGTAATCTGTCGCTTAAACTATCAAACATTTTTATCCCTTTACAATCTGTGTTATTAATCAGATTATAGCATAAAAAACGAAAGATTAATCGGCATCATTGTTTTCTTTTTGCGGGTATGCTGAAGTTTTGCCGGCAGCTCTGTCGCGCCATCTTTGGTGGCATTCGGTCAATTGTTCCGGCGTTTTGTAAGAAGGTATCGGCTTTTCTACTGGCGGGTAGAATTCGTGATAAAGACCTATAGCCAATTCTTTAAAACCTCTTCCTACTTCTTTCCAGTTAGTCGGCCCGTAAAAATATATGTCATCGCCCATGATACCTAGACCGGCGGGGGTGAAAAATTGTCATAAGTTCTTTGTTTTTCTATTTCAGCGAGCATGTCATCGTATTCTTCGAGCTGGTCATATCTTTCTCTGCTCATTCCGGAATCCATGAAGTTATAGTTCTCTGCATAATCAGAATCTTTATCGTTATTCTTAAATAAAAATTGATCTTCTTCTTCGTCGCTGCCAAGAGTTATGTTATTGCTTTTGAAAGTAATATTATTTTTGTAAGTATTTGTATTTTGTATTGGTCTATATGTGTTGAATGAAACTCGCATGTCAGCCCCTTTTTTGTCTTTTTTCATGCAATTTAAACATGAAAAACATTTTTTTGTGCTATTTTTGTAATAAAAAATTTACATTATTTTACATAGTTTAAAATTGAAACATCATAAAAATGAATGATTTCATTTTAGAGGTGCTTTGCTAATATAAAACCATACTCCTTAGAGACTAAGATACACATATCCCTAATCAACAGCTATGCACCTCATGTACATAGCTTTTTTTTTGTGCTACGCACGTAGATATCTGCGTAGATAGTTGAGTGCAAGTCCAGTTCCCGTTGAGGGTGCTACGCACGTAGGAATCTGCGTAAACACCAGATCGCAAGTCCACTTCCCGTTGAGGGGGCTACGCACAGGAACCCTGCTAATCTTATGGCCGTCGTGTCGGAAGGTAGGATTGCGGGTAGTTGTAATCCTCTTTGAAACCTAAATGGCGGTACATTTTTAAGGCTTGAAAATTGTTTGTTTCAGTGCAGGTGTTAACTTCAAGTATATGTTTTTCACCGCTGTCGACCCATTCAATAAGCTTGTCTACTGAACGTTTCAGCATATGCTTTGAAAGCCCGCGGCCTTGATGTTCTTTTTTTATTGCGACAATAGGAATATTTGCAATCTGTCCGCCGGTAAGGTTCATGAAACAAAATCCTATCGGTATTCCGCTGCAAAGAAGTACACTCGTTGCTTCGGGCAAAAATTCCGCGTATATATCTTTTGTAATTTTTTCTAAAATATCTGCTGTGCCTTCAATTGTTTTAAAACGCGGATCAAAAAGCGCATCTGCACTTGTATCAAAGGCTTCTCTCACTACCTGAACTGCGTAATCAAAGTATTCATCAGACCAAGGCTGAAGCGTGTAGCAGCTATTTAATTCAGCCAGTTCTGTAAGGTTTAATATTTCCCTAGAATTTGTCCCATTCATCATAAATCTCAAAACTGCTATCCCTACAAATTTAAATCCAAAGCGCGCAAGTTCGCCGATTAGTGTTTTTTGCGCACCAAGCATGGGATAGCAGACGATTTTTTGTCTGCGGTCGTTTCGCGTAAGGCTTAGGAATTCTTCGATTAAAAGTTTGCTGCGATTAAGCATGTTTTCCATTTTCATCGAATGAATAATATTCAGCTCAACGGCCTCGGAAATCGCTGTTGTGTACACCAAAAATGCACAGGGAACATCATCTTCTTTTAAAATTATGCAATTGATTAAATCCTTTTCAACAGCGTCGATAAAACCGTTATAATCAAGCGGTTCAAGCTCAAATTTATATTCTATGACAGCTCTTGTTCTGAAATCATTATATACAGCCGCAAAACTTTTGTAGTCATCACTTTCTAACAATTTTGCTTCATATGTAGTTTCAGTCATTATAAATCCTCTGTTTTACAGCAAATGCTGCATTTTCTCCTTCTTCGTTCTCATATATTTTTCATTATAAGAATTTATTTCAGGAGTTAATTTTACAATATCATTTACGGTTAATCCATAGCCCTTTAGGGCAATAATTTTTTTTGGATTGTTTGTAATGAGATTGAATTTTGTGTACCCTAAATCGCGAATAATCTGGGCGCCCACGCCGTAATCACGCAAATCAGGCTTGAAACCTAAAGATAAATTAGCTTCAACAGTATCTTGTCCTTCTTCTTGGAGCTTGTAGGCTTTAATTTTGTTAACTATGCCGATACCGCGGCCTTCGTGGCCTTTCATGTAGACAAGTGCGCCGACGCCGTAATCTTCAATCATGCGTAAAGCTCCGTGAAGCTGTGAATTGCAATCACATTTGAGGCTGTGGAAAATATCGCCGGTCAGGCATTCACTGTGAACGCGTACAAGAGGAATTTTGCCGCTTCCGTCGTCTTTTACGAGGGCGACATGCTCCTGGCCTGTTAAGTGATTTACGTAACCATAGATTTTAAAGGTGCCGAATTTTGTTGGAAGATTAGCCTCCGCTTCGCGTGTAACGAGCTTTTCAGACTTTAAGCGGTATGCGATAAGCTCTGCAACAGTTATAAATTTAATGCCGTGTTTGTCCGCAAAAGCCCTTAATTCATCACGTTTAGCCATATGACCGTCAGCGCCCATGATTTCGCACATAGGGCCTGCGGGGATGTGGCCTGCGAGTTTTGCAAGATCAACAACGGCTTCAGTGTGTCCGGTGCGGGTTAGAACCCCGCCTTTGCGCGCAACACAAGGGAAAAGATGCCCCGGCCGCCGCAAATCAGACGGAACAGCATCTGGTGCAAGCGCGACTTCAATAGTTTTTGCTCTGTCAAATGCTGAAATTCCGGTTGTTACGCCATACTTTTCGTCAGCGTCAATGCTCACGGTGAAAGCTGTTTTCATAGATTCAGTGTTCTGCTCGACCATTTGCGAGAGGTTTAGCTTTTCGGCTATTTCAGGGGCAATTGCAAGACAGATTAAGCCTTTCGCGTTTTCAGCCATAAACTTTATGACTTCCGGCGTAACAGCTTGCCCTGAACAGATTAAATCGCCTTCATTTTCGCGGTCTTCGTCGTCAGCGACTATAATCATTTTACCGTTTTTGAAATCTTCTATTGCGTCTTCAATTTTGTCAAACTTAAAATCTTCCATCATAAAAATCCGTTCTCTTTTAAAAAGTCTTCTGTAATATTATTATGTTTTGTTGATAGAAATTTTTCAATATACCTGCCGAGAATATCGGTTTCAATATTCACAAGGTCGCCCGGGTTAAGGTTTTTTAGGGTAGTATTTTCGAGCGTATGCGGGATAATCGCTATGCTGAAAGAATTTCCGTCTTCCTTAGCGACGGTCAAACTCACGCCGTCGATTGTGATAGAACCCTTGTAAACGACATACTTTATAAGGGCTTTGGGCAATTCAAAGGTGGAATTACCGAGATACCTTGCCGTACCGTCGACGTGGCCTTGAACGATGTGTCCGCCCATGCGTGTTGAAGGTGTAAGCGCGCGTTCAAGATTTACTTGGGTGCCGGGTTTGAAGCCTTTTGTAATTTCAAGTGTTTCGCGGCTAACGTTTGCGGAAAAAGAATTTTCACTCATAGAAACGACTGTCTGGCAGCAGCCGTCGATTGCAATGCTGTCGCCGATTTTGGTATTTTCTAAGACTTTTTTGCATTCGACCATAAGGTTTTTACCGTCAAACGATTTGATAAATCCGATTTCTTCTACAATCCCTGTGAACATAGTTTTATTTTAGCATAAAATTATTTTTTAAGAGAATTAACTATTTCAAGTATTTCATAGAGAGTATGATTAATATTAGCGGTAGTGGAGTTAATGTATTTAAGAAATTTTCATCTTGTTTAGCAAGTGCAAAGTTGTTTTTGTTTTATAATCAAGTCTATGGAAGATGAGAGCGGACTTACATTTGAAAAGTTGTTTCAGGCGTACTTGGACTGCCGCAGGCACAAGCGCGGTACAATTAATGCGCTTCAGTTTGAGTTTAACTTGGAAGAAAATCTTTTTAAATTATATGAAGAGTTGGCGGACGGCAGTTATAAAATAGGGCGCAGTATCTGCTTTGTGGTTGTCTACCCAAAGCCCCGCGAAGTCTGGGCGGCAGACTTTCGCGACAGAATTGTGCACCATTTGGTATATAACGAAATTAAAACAAGATTTTATAATCGTTTTATAAAAGATACATATAGTTGTATTCCGGACAGAGGCACGTCCAACGCCGTAAAGAGTGTCCGGCGTTACGCTCAGGATATTACACAGGATTACAAAAAGCAGGCTTATTTTTTAAAGGCGGATATTAAAAATTTTTTTGTAAGTATTGATAAAGGAATTCTTTACGAAGAAATCAAGCGATATGTTGATGAAAAGTGGCTTTTGGATTTAATAAAAGAGATCGTTTACAATGATGTGAAAGAGAATGTTTGCGTAAAGTCTTCTGATTATAAATTCAAACTTTTGCCGGAATATAAAAGCTTATGGCATACTCCAAACGAGAGGGGGCTTCCGATAGGGAATTTAACGAGCCAATTTTTCAGTAATGTTTATTTGAATGTTCTTGACCAGTACGTGAAGCAACATTTGAAATGCAAATATTACTGCCGGTACGTGGATGATTTTATAATAATGCACGAGAGCCCAAAGTACTTGTCGGATATTCATAAAGAGCTTACGATTTTTTTGAAAGACCGGCTTGCCTTAGAGCTTCACCAGCATAAAAAACTTATAAACAAACTGGATAAAGGCGTAGACTTTGTCGGGTTTATGGTAAAGCCTCACAGGATTATACTAAGGCAGAGAACCATTAAAAGGATTTTTAAAATCATACGCGAGCAAAAGAATAATGATAAATGGTTTTATGAAAAGGAATTGGAAAGATTTGTTTGTACAATAAACAGTTATTTAGGAATGCTCAGGCAGACAAACGGGTATAATTTAAGGAGAGAAATCTGCGCAAACTCGATTAATCTTTTTATAAAATGCGATGAGGAGTTTACTAAGTTAATTGTTGCTTAGAGGTATGATATAAATATATTGCAAAATCATCATCAGTTTTAATTTTGTCAATCAAAATTTTTTTTATTTCAAATATATTTTTTTCTTGATGAAAGAGAAATAGCTTGTAAGGTTCGATTTTGAGAACATCGCAAATTGCTGCCAGAGTTTCTGGAGCAGGGTATGTTTTGCCGTTTTCAATAAAACTAACACTTCTTGGACTCAAGCCAATTTTTTCAGCAAAGTATTCTTGTGTTAAACCGCGTTTGTTACGCAAGGCCTTTATTTTTGCGCCTAGGAGTTGTTTTATCTTATACATATTATCACCAAAGCTTATTATCGGTAATATTCATGTAAAAATTAATGATACATTAGATAATAAACTATTGACAATATTACTTAATATATCATATAATAAAAATATAAACTATTGAATATGGGAGTATAAATATGAAGTTAGAAAAACAAAAAGGGCAGGCATTTACCTTAGCGGAGGTACTAATAACACTAGGGATAATCGGAGTAGTGGCAGGGCTAACGATGCCGACAGTAATAAACAATATAAAAGACCGAGAATATTCAACAGCGAAGAAGAAAGTGCTGTACACAATAAGCGAAGGGACGAAAGGAATAGCAAGCCAGGGCTATACCCGGGAATCAACAAACGCAAAAGAATTCGTAGAGAACCAACTAAAGAAGCAAATAAAAATAATAAAAACGTGCGAGAATGACAACTTACGATCATGCGGGATAGAAACGACTGAAAATAAAGTATACAATATAGCCGGAACCCCAATAACCATGCCAATAAAAATAGGGGACTTAGCAACAGGCATGGATAGTAGTGGAAACGTAGATACAGATTCAACAAGCTATGGATTTGTAATGGCAAATGGGTATTCAGCACACCTATTTTACAATCCAAAGTGCAAAACGGATGACAAAGACGCAAACCACTATGGCCAAGATAGAGTATGCGTAAACGTAATTTACGATATGAACGGGTTAGCTCAGCCAAACCAAGCAGGGAAAGACATAGGCTTTGTAACGATGCTGTACCCGGATATAACAGTACAAGTAGTAGCGCCGGATCCATATAAGAAAAATGCGTCAAGCAGCGACTTTAATAGAGCGGATGCGTCCTGCAAAGCGCAAGAAAAAGACCTATCGGTCCCAACCCGAGATGAACTTCTATCAATGTATTATAATTCAGCGCTTTTAGGAACTTCCTCAGGCAACTATTGGTCGTCTTCTGAGGCGTCCGAGGAGCTGGGTTGGGAACAGTATTTCACCAATGGCTACCGCAACAGGGACGCTAAGTCGTATAGAAACGATGTGCGCTGTGTGAGGAGATGAGTACACTGGATACAAGTGTTTGCAAAACCGGAAAAATGTGTTAATGCTGTTAACCCATAAGCTTTCGCGTCTGTTGCACTGAACCTCATACTTTATAAAGGTAGCTTCCCATTTTACAGAAAGATTTCATAAAATGGGAAGCTTTCACTTTACATCTTTTAGAATTAGAGTGGATATGTGCTTATTTGTATTTTCTTGTAACCAAGAATTCATTCAAAATCGTTTCTAAATCTTCGTTGTTATAATGCTTCTGCTTAATTGTTACGTAAGTCATCCTTTTGGTGTCAACGATAAAAAGCGCTGGCAGTTTTTCTACTTTAAAAAGCTTTGCAAGTTTTGCGTTGGCTTCTTTTTCGGTGTTGAGAATAGAAAAATTAAAGTCGTGATAAAAATTATTGTAGATGAATTTTCCAAGCGGAACGGTTTTTAAAATTGTGCTTACATCTTTAGAAGATGCGAAAATAAGTAAAAAAGGGCGGTTTTTTCTTAGGGCTTTATCGTATGAAAGTCCGACGTAGGCCCTGTTCAGGTAGGATGACGGTGGAACTTTCTCTGCGGCCGCAATGTTTTGGCAAAATATAACTGCTATTAGCACAATTAAAATTTGTTTCATATATTAATAAAGTATGAAAAATGTTAAAATTTGCCTGAAAATATTCTTTTTTATTCAACAAATGTAAAATTATTTCCTAGCATTGTTTTCAACTCTTTCAATATGTCGGCGGGTTCTACTTCAAGCCCTTCGCAAACACGCCAAAGCGTGCTTAACTGCGGGTCTTTAATCCCCTTTTCCAAATCCGCCCACATTGATTTTGTCATCCCAATTTCTGCTGAAATCAGACTGATAGATTTTTTCAACTCAAGCCTGTGTTTTTTTACTAATTTGCCTAGCTCTTTTTGAAACAGAATTTTATTTTCGTAGATTTTATCTTGCATTCCAAATATTTTAGTGCTAAATTAAGAACAAATTGTGCTAATATTAGAACAAAAGAAAGGAGTGTTATGAAGAAATTTGCCTTTACTCTTGCAGAAGTTTTAATCACCCTTGGAATTATAGGGGTAGTCGCTGTGATTACTTTGCCTGCTGTCATAAACAACAGCCGCAATAAACAGCTTGAAGCCGGCTTGAAACGGGCTTATTCCGTAACCAGTCAGGCCCTTGACGTGTATCAAGCTGAAACCGGGGAAAGATATACTCTGGAAAACGCAGAAAAGTACACCCTAAAACCAATTCTAATGAAATATCTAAAAACAGTTGAAGACTGTGGTTTCGGAGCTAACAAAGTGAACGAATCATGTATTCCAAATACTGGCAACAGCAATTACGATCCAGATAACAATAAAGCCAGGGCCTCGTATAAAACCTACAATGGCAAAAAAGAAATTAATATAAATTTTTTTGACGACGGCCAGTTTGTCATGAATGATGGCAGCCTTGTTTTACTTGAAAATGAAATTACAACAAGGGCATACATCTCCATCGACGTCAACGGCTATAACAAAAATCCTAACCGTCTCGGTCATGACCTTTTCATGTTTCAAATAGATGACAAAGGAAAACTTCTACCGATGGGTGTAAAAGGTACTGATTATTACAGCACAATCGACGCCTTTTGTTCTTCAACAGCAACAAGCAGCATGAATGGCGCCGGCTGCACGTATCACGCTCTTACAGATAAAGACTATTTTAAAAATCTTCCAAAATAAGTTTTACGATACTTTTTTTTGTGGTATTTTGTTGTTAAGAGAGACAAATTAAAGGATAAGGATTAAAAATGACAGATACTGCAATAAAAATCGAAGATTTACCAACGGTTTACGACCCGAAAGCAACGGAAGAAAGCATCTACAAATTCTGGGAAGAAGGGGGATTTTTCAAAGCCGATGCAAAAAGCAAAAAGCCGCCGTATTCTATTGTAATTCCGCCGCCAAACGTAACCGGAGTGCTTCACATGGGCCACGCGCTCGATGAAACTTTGCAGGATATCTTAACGCG
>OLIW01001822.1_pt1 | contig 17623 bp, 12 predicted proteins | sample 1601321 | NCBI WGS metagenome assembly OLIW01 (sample SAMEA2452114, study PRJEB22498) | human gut metagenome
GGGGGGGGTAGAATTAGTATTAATAGCCATAGTATAAACTTTTTAAATCTTTGTGTTAGAACCTTTGAATAGCACACCAAAACGCGCGTTCGCGCATATGAAAACAAATAACTGCGTTTTTGCAAGCATTTTTAGAAAAAATATGTTACTGTAAAATTTCTATAACCTTGTTAGTAAGATTTTCTAAAAATAGGCTCGGGGTCAGTTTAGTTTAAATGGCACTATTTTGGAGGAGATTACATGCGCAAATTGAAATTAATGGCGGGGCTTTCGATAGCAATACTCGCGGCAAACCTTTCGCTCTCGCAGAGCAAACTCTACGAGCAGCACTTTAACCTAAGTGAAATTACACTGGGCGATGGTCCTTTTAAAAACGCCCTCGATATAAATAACAAACTCCTGCTCGAGTATGATGCGAATCGCCTGCTCACGCCATTTATGCGCGAGGCGGGCTTTAAGGACTGGGAAGAAAAATACCCTCCATTTAGGAACTGGGCAGAGGGAGATTTCAGGCTGGACGGACACATAGGCTCGCACTATATCTCAGCTCTCGCACTGGCCTATGCCTCAACAAAAGAGCCGGAAATGAAGGCAAAGCTTCTCGAGCGCCTAAACTATATGGTCGATATGATAGACAAGGCACAGAGTGCATACGACGGCGATAAAGATGGCTTGCGCGGATATGTCGGAGGCATTCCCTGTAAGCCGATGTGGAGGAATATTTACAAGGGGAATGCAACTTTTAATTTTGAAGCAGACGGCAAACAGCAATACGGCGTAGTGCCGTTTTACACTATGCATAAGATGTACGCAGGTCTTCGCGACGCCTACGTTTACGCGGGGAATCAAAAGGCAAAAAAATGCCTAAAAAAGCTCTGCGACTGGGGCGTTAATCTGATATCAAATTTAAGCGACCAACAATTGCAAGATCTGTTAAATATCGAACACGGTGGAATAAACGAAAGCTATGCCGACGCCTACAAAATTTTTGGAGATAAGAAGTATTTAGAGACGGCCAAGAGATTTTCGCACAAGCGCATGATAGATGGCATGCAAAAGCTCGACACAAAGTTTTTAAGCGGGATGCACGCCAACACTCAAGTTCCCAAATACGTAGGCTTTGAGCGCATAGCGCAACTCGATAAGCTGCCGGAAGATGAGCAACTCATGCAAAGCTACAAGACGGCGGCACAAAATTTTTGGGCAGACGTTGCGCAAAATAGAACTCTGTCATTCGGCGGCAACAGCGTTGACGAGCACTTCCTGCACGCCGACCAAGGTATGCGCTACATAGAGCGCTGCGACGGACCGGAATCTTGCAATACAAACAACATGCTCAAACTCTCGGAAATGCTGTTTGACTCTACGCACGAGGCCAAGTATGCCGACTTTTACGAAAAGGCAGTTCTAAACCACATACTCTCAACCCAAAACCCCAATACCGGCGGTTATGTTTACTTTACGAGCGTAAGGCCCATGCACTACAGGATGTACTCGCAAGTAAATCAGGGGATGTGGTGTTGCGTTGGAACGGGTATGGAAAACCACGGCAAATACGCGCATTTTATATACACTCACGACAAGGATACGCTGTATGTAAATCTGTTTATCGCAAGCACCCTCATAAACAAAAACTTTGCCATACACCAAGACACGAAGTTCCCATTTGAACCTCGCTCTACCCTTACCGTCGGCAAGAAGGGTCAATACACGATAGCAATAAGGCACCCCATATGGTGCAAAAGCGGATTTGCAATTAAAGTAAACGGCAAAGCCATCTCGCTAAAAAGCGAACCCGGCTCTTACGAAAAGATAGAGAGGTTCTGGAAAAAGGGCGATAAAATCGAAGTTTCAACCCCAATGAAACTTGCGATAGAAAGCTGCCCGACAAATGACGACTATATTGCATTCACATACGGTCCTGTGACACTAGGAGCAATTGTAAGCACAAAGGATTTGGACCTAATGTTTGCAGGCGAAGGCAGAATGGACCACGCCCCGGGAATCGGCAAGCAGTGGAATTTGCTAGATGCCCCTATAATTCTTGGCAACAGAAGCGATATTCTAAAGCATGTAAAGCCGAGCGATATATCGAAGCTCGAATTCAAAATAGATTCCTCATTGTATTCGGATAAGAAATATGCCGACTTAGTCTTGCAGCCCTTCTTTAAGATACACGAGGCGCGTTACATGCTCTACTGGTTCCAGCCAAACGCCCAAAGGTGGCAAGAGCATAAAGACATGCTAAAGAGAATTGAGGACGAAAAGCAAAAGTTGGAGAGCAGAACAATTGACTTTGTCGCGACCGGAGAACAGCAAAGCGACGCCGGTCACGCGCTCGCCGGACAATTCGGAAAGGGAGAATACGGCGGTGAAAAGTTCGTCGATTCATGGAATAACGGTTGGTTTAGCTATCAGCTTGCCACCAAGGGCAAGAAGGACCTAAACCTCAGATTGCGCCTCGCAAGCGGCGACAGAAACCGCAAGTGTACAATTTCTGTAAACGGCAATGTTCTCGATGATAACTTCTCGCCAAAGCCTCCGAACGACAACGACAGGTTCTTTGAAGTTGAAATCCCCATTCCCAATGAATTTTTAAACGATGAGGAATTTGCCACGGTAAAATTCGAGGCAAACAAGGGAACGCCGAATCCCGGCCTATACTATCTAAGAATTGTAACAAGGCAGTAGTAAAAATTCACATCAAAACAAAGCGAAAGACCCACATTCTAGGCGGGTCTTTTTTGTTTTTTATCGGAAGCTAAAAGATGCGAAGCAAGCAGTTAATCGACCCACTCCGGGCTTACTAAAGTCGCAGTTACAAAGTTCTGAGATATGCCGCTATCGTCGCTCAACAGGCGCCTTAAAGTAAAGACGGCGGCCTCGCCAACCAAATCGTTTCGCTGGTTCATTCCGCACCAGCGCGGATTGAGCCCTCCGCGATACTCAAGCTGTATAAAGCCTATATCTTTGGAGGCATCGACTCCTATTTCCCCGAGCCAGCGCACGGGCGAATTGTATAGTGAGATTATGCAGTCGGGCTTATTTTTCTTGAAAAAATTTCTGAATATGGAAATGTCCTCATTCGCCTGTTGAACGTCAAAAAATGGATCTATTCTATCAGCCTTATTTAAGGATAAAACTGCCTTTAAAAAGCCTCCCGTAAAGCGCCCCTCTATGAGGTCGTCAATCTTTCTATCCAAGACCAACGCCGGGCGTTTATATCCATTTTTTATAGCGCGCATTGTTGCGTGGTAAGACACCAAAAAATGATCAGTACACACGTAATTTAAAGTTGGGTTGTAGGTGCGCACTCCCGTTACTACGAACTTAAAATTGCGCCATACTGCATCAAATCTGCCGCTTAAATTGTTATTTTCCATAAGCCCCACTATAATTCCGCCCTTTATGCCCCTAAAGCGCAATACCTTCATTAGATTGCGCGCATTCAACTCGGGATCATTTAGCCAGAATTCACTTATGGAAAACCCCTCATTGTGCGCAGCTTTTCTTATGCCGGATACGTATTGCGGAATAGTCGGGAGGTTTGTGAAAGCATCGGCGCGTTCATTTGCGTTTATCAGGGCTATATTCTCCCTTATATGACCAAGCCCCTTCTTTTTCATAAGCGACATTGCCTTTGAAAATAGGTAACTCGGTTTGTATCCCATCTCTTTAGCAACCTCGCATATCAACTTTCTGCGCTCCTTTGATACGGACTTGCTACCGCGCAAGGCGAGCGAAACAGTCATTTTAGACACAGACAATCTGTCGGCTATGTCTTGAAGCGTAACTTTTTCCTTCTGATTTTCCATGTTAAAATTAGATTCCGCACTCAAAAGCTTACATAAAAAAATATGGAAGAATTGAATTATCAGACGCGCCGATTATCAATTCTTCCATAGCAAACCTCCTATTTAAAAAATCTCTAACCGAGCCAGAACGAGAAGTATATGTAAAGAGTTAAGCACCCCACGAGAATGATTCCCGTAAAGCACTTATTTGACAGAGACCAAGAGGCCTCAATTTCCCTACAAGCTGCCGGATCAGACTTAAGCCATGCATAAGTAAGCCCCCTTGTCTGACTTTCGCTCGGCTCTTCCGTGAGCTTTGAAGCCACTATAATTACCACTGCGCATATCACAAACAAGACACCGCCCGCGTAATATTGATTAAAATCGCCAATCCAAGCTAAGAACGCCGGATTTTCAATCTTGCCGTGTCCAAAAATAGTCTGCGCCGTAAGCTTTAGCATACCCAGCACAAAACCTGTTAAAAGCCCCCACATTGCACCGGTGGTATTCATTCTCTTCCAAAATATACCAAGCAGGAATACTGAAGCTATTGACGGAGCCAAGTAGCTTTGCACGCCCTGCAAGTAGTCGTACAAACCGCCGTCGGATATTTTGCGCATGATAGGAATCCAGATTATACCGAGACCAACCACGACAGTCGTAGCAATTCTGCCAACATTTACCAAATGCTTTTCGCTTTTTCCCGGAAAGAGCTTTTCGTAAATATCAACCGTAAATAGAGATGCGCTTGAGTTAAATAAGGAAGCCAATGAACTCATCAAGGCCGCCAATAAGCAGGAAACTATGATACCGCGCAAACCGACGGGCAAGAGGGTTGTAACCAGCATCGGGAAAACCATATCGCCCTGTATAGAGCCGTCGGGATTTGTAGCAAGAACGTACAATTCCGGAGCTTTCTTAGATAAGGCCCAGCCAATCATTCCGGGAATTAGGAATATCAAAACCGGCGTAATCTTTAGAATACCGCCGAATAGAGCACCCTTTCGGGCTGTCTCCAAATCCTTAGCGGAGAATACGCGCTGTACGATATATTGGTCGGTGCACCAGTACCAAACACCGACGATTATACTTGAAATCATAACTGCAGGCCATGGATACTTTGCATCGCTAATGGGGCGCCATAGAGCAAAGTTACTGGCGTTTTCGCTCGCGGTCTGTACAAGTGTATTCCAGCCCGCTATCACGCCGCCGTCGCCTAGAGCCTTAAGCCCCAAGTAGGTTATTACAGCGGAACCTGCAATTAGCAAAACAGCCTGTGGAGCTGCCGTATAGAGAATGGCTCTCATACCGCCAAAAACGGTGTAGATACCTGTGAGAATAACCGTTGCAAATGCGCCAACCCAGAAGGCGTTGTCGGGGCTTCCGAAAGTGTCCGGAAGCAGTGCGCTAAATACGATAGCGCCCGCGTAAACCGTCACGCTTACCTTTGTGAATACGTAAGCCACCAATGACACTACCGACAAGAGCCACCTAACGTTTGAACCAAAGCGCCTCTCTAAAAATTCCGGTATGGTATAGACGCCGGATTTATAGTAGAAGGGGACGAAGAAGTAGGCCAAAATTATCAAAACCCAAGCCTGCATCTCCCAGTGAGCCATAGCCATACCCATAGATGCTCCCGAGCCTGCCAGCCCCACTATGTGCTCAGAACCTATGTTGGCGGTAAAAATTGAAGCGCCTATCGCAAACCAGCCCACATTTCTGCCCGCGAGAAAGTAGTCCTTTGTTGACTTTTGATTGCGCCCCGTCCACCAGGCGATAAAGCCTATGAGGACGAAGTAAAGAAGTATTACAATCCAATCTATGTAGTGCATATACTATATCTTTCGTCTAATGTTTGACCTGTCCGTAATAAGAGTTTGCCCCGTGTTTGCGCAGATAGTGCTTATCCAAAAGCTCTTGCTGCATTCTCGAAACTTGAGGGTTTAAAAACAGCGTATCTAAGGCCATTTGCGCGCAGAGTTCCAAGGCTGTTGCATTCATCACAGCCTTTTTTCCGGAGTCTCCCCATGCGAAAGGCCCGTGCGAATAAACTAAAACTGCCGGCATATTTTCAGGCTTTATACCGAGCTCCTTAAACCTCTCAACTATGACTTTGCCGGTCTCTGCCTCATAGTCGCCGGCGATTTCAGAGGCTGTCAGTTTTCTAGTTACAGGCACATCCCCATAAAAATGGTCGGCGTGCGTAGTGCCCAAGCTGGGTATTGCCCTACCCGCCTGTGCGAAGGAAACAGCTACTTTTGAGTGGGTATGCACAATCGCGTTTACCCCGAAATTCTTAAATAAAACAGCGTATGTTGGAGTATCGCTCGAAGGCCTAAGATCACCATCTACAACCTTGCAATCCAAATCTACCACCACCATGCTTTCCGGTGTGAGAAGCGAATATTCCACACCGCTTGGCTTTATTGCAAAAACGCCCTCGTTTTTATCAAACACGCCTACGTTTCCAAAAGTCATTGCAATTAACCCGGAAGCGGCCAAGAGCTTATTGGCTTCGCAAGCTTCATTTCTTATTTTTTCAAATTTCATTTTAAAGCCTTCTGTTGCTCCTTTATTCTCAATAGGTCTTTCATAACCAAGCCCAAATCGGAAGTCTTTACACCGCCAAAAGCATCGTGGAGCTTTTTATATATCTCAAAGAGTTCCCCATAGACTTCCACGTTCTTTTTGATGGGCTTATAAGAAACGCTCTTAACGCCCGTCATTTTCTCTTGCGCCTGCTTGTAATCCGGATAAACACCGCCCATCACAGCACCTGCGATAGCAGCTCCCAGAGCGCAAGTCTGAGCCGAGCGCGACACAAAAATTTCGCGGTTTGCAATATCTGCGTAGATTTGCATAGTCATAGGATCTTTCTCGGCTATGCCGCCGCAACATATTATCTTTTCGATTTTTACACCGTACTTTTCAAATCTCTCTATAATCATGCGCGCGCCAAAGCCGGTAGCTTCTATCAAAGCGCGGTAGATTTCAAAATCCTTAGTGTGCAGAGTCTGCCCCATAATTAGACCCGTGAGACGCTGGTCGACCAATACTGTCCTATTGCCGTTATTCCAATCTAGAGCAATAAGCCCGCTCTCGCCCGGTAGCATTTTTGCCGCTTCTTTCGCCAAAGTTCCGAAAGTGGAGGAATCGCCGCCCAATACGACTTCAATCCACCACTTAAATATATCGCCGACAGCCGACTGTCCGGCCTCAAGACCGTAATAATTCGGAAGGATTGCTCCATCTACTATGCCGCAAATACCGGGTATATCGGGCAGATTTTCATCGAGAGGCCATACTGTGCAATCGCAAGTAGAGGTACCTACGGCGCGAACTAAAATCCCCTTGTCAACACCGCAACCGATTGCACCGTAATGCACGTCAAATTCGCCTATTGCAATCGGTATACCGGCGGGAAGACCCAACTTATTTGCCCACTCATCGCAAAGCTTACCGGCAGGAGTATCGCTCGAATACGCGCTATCGTAGAGCCTATCTCGCAAAGCGGCGATTTCGGGAGCTAATTTTGCTAGAAACTTTGCGTCGGGCAAGCCGCCCCACTCCTTGGAAAACATTGCCTTGTGCCCCGCCGCGCAAGCGCCTCGCACAATTTTTTTTGGATCGCAAACGCCGGCCAAAACAGATGGGATCCAGTCTGCCAGCTCAACCCAAGAATACGCTGCGTCAAAAACTTTCTTATCTACATTCAGACAGTGCCAAATCTTGCTCCACCACCACTCCGAAGAATATACTCCACCGCATTTTGCAATGTATTGCGCCCTAAACTGCGCGGAAAGCTTGGTAATTTTTGCAGCCTCCGCATAGGATGTGTGGTCTTTCCACAACCAGCACTGCGCATTCGGATTATCCTTAAATTCATCTAGCTGCCCCAACGCCACATTGTTTTTATCTACAGGTATGGGGCTTGAACCGGTGGAATCTACACCCATTCCGACAAAGTCTTCCTTCTTTATAGATGGAAAATTTTGCCTCGCCTTGGCAATGGCGCCAACAACGGTCTTCTCCAGACCCTCTATGTAATCCAATGGGCTCTGGCGCGCGACATTCGCGTCCTTTTCGTCAATAATGACACCTTGGTGCCCGCGTTTATAATTGAAGACCTCGGAAGCCAACTCCTCGCCATTTTCGCAATTTACGACAATGGCTCTGACTGAATTTGTTCCGTAATCTATGCCTATGCTAAGTTTCATACTCCAGACACTATTTTCCACATTTTTTTCTTCAAGAAGTTAAAAAATTGCGCTTCCCCAAAACACTTGTTTTTCAGATTTTATCAATTTTATAACATATTGAATATAATGTTATTAAAAAAATATTTTTCCTTAATTACTGTAACTTTAAATCGTCGTTTCAGATTTGCGGAACCTGCACTAAAAGCACGGAGAAAGTTAGAGTTTGATTTGGATATAATTAGAGATCTTAATCCTTAAGTAAGGTAAAAAAGCCACAAAAAAAACCGCCCATCAAACTTTCGAATGGGCGGTTTTAGAAATTTGCAAACTAAAAACTACTGTTTTTCTATGTAAATTGAGCTGCTCGGGAAAGCGAATGAAAGCCCCCTAGCCTCTACAGCGCGCATTATAGATAGATTAACGCTCTGCATCGTCTCAAGATAACCCGCTAAATCGGTATTGTAAGTGTAGTATATGAGCTGAATATCCAAAGACGAGTCGTTGAACTTTACGAAATTTACGAGCTCTGAGCCGTTTTCAACTCCGGAATTTTTGTTTAGCAAATCTTTAAAGTCTGCAATTATGGCCTCAATTTGATCGGCGGTAGTTGAGTATGTCAGGCCTACAGTCATAACAACCTTTCGGGTCGGCATTTTTGAGTAATTGTCAACCGATTCATTTGCCAAGACGGAGTTAGGAATTGTAACTAGGGTTTTTTGGAAGGTTCTTATGCGAGTGGAACGCACACCAACATTATCCACAATGCCCTCTACATCGCCAACCTTGACCCAATCGCCAAGCACAAAGGGCCTGTCCGCAACAATGGATATGGAGCCGAACAAATTTGCTATTGTGTCTTTAGAAGCAAAAGCTAAAGCGGCACCGCCTATACCTAAAGAGGCTACCAAAGCGCTTATCTTTACGCCCATGTGGTCAAGGACAAGCAAAATTGCGATGAAAACCAGCGAGTACTCAAAAATTCTACCAAGCAAAAATACCAAGTGCTTTGCCGAAGAATTTTTTGCCTCCATCCTCTTTGCGAGGGCTTGGAAGGAAAAATCGACGACAGTCAAAACCATCCAAAATATCAAAGCAAGCCCCACTGCTGCAAAGATTCTGCCCGCTACCAGCAGCACGGCTGAATCGTGAATTAGCGTGAAGAAAGCAATATTTAAGCCTATGAGTATAACGAAAAAGCGCATCGGCCTTCGTATTCTATCCAACATTTTATTTATGTGCGAAAAATGCACTTTCTCGAAGAGGCTCCTAAATACTTTAAAGATTACGTTTACAATCAACCTTTGGAAAAGCCAAGTAAACAGGAGAACCAGAACTGCAAAGCATATTGCAATCACCCTAGTTCCCATAAACTTTGCGACCATAAAATCTGCGAGACCCCCGTAGCCGTTGTCGCGCAAATATTTTATTATAAATATTCTTACATCTCGCAAATGCTGAAATTTTGTAACCGATATCTCATCTACTTTTGCCGAGGACTCGCTCTGAGGCAGAGCCTTTTCTGCCGTCTTAATTTCCTCTATCTCTTTTTCGATGCGCGCCTTGCGAAGCTCTGCCGACTTCATTTTCTCCTTTAGGGAATCGCGCGTATCGGCGGACTTTTCTGCATCTGCAGGCTCAATGGCCGCCGAATCTTTAGCGGCTGCACCCTCCTTAGTTTCGACTTTTACCTGCGTGGCAGCCTCGGCCGCCTGATTCTGCGCTAGCGCCCCCATTGGCAGGACGCACACAAGGGCAAGTAAATATATAAACTTTGCAATATTAAACAGCTTCATAGTTAAAAAAATTAGTATTCTGCAAGCGGCCTGGACGGCTCTATTGAAAGAGAGAAAGCGGAAGATTTTGCAAGCGCCGTCGGATCTATCCAGGCGGAGAAGGCTATCATCGCGGCGTTGTCGCCGCAATACTTCTTCTCGGCCGGAAGGAACTTGCAATGCGCTCTTGCAGCCGAATTTTTGAGAGATTCCCTAAGCGTGGAATTATTCGCAACTCCGCCCGATAATCCGAAGCTCTTGTATCGCTTGTTTCCGAGGAAGTATTCAACTCTCTTTCTCAGCTGCTCAAATACCGCATATTGATAGCTTGCGCAAATATCCGCCAGGTCGCTACCCGCGCCCCCTCTGCGCTCCAAAAAGTAACGCAGGCTGGTCTTTAAGCCCGAAAAGCTGAAGTCCGGGTCATCTTCGGGTTTGCGGGCGCTTCCCCTTGGAAAGGGGAATTTTTTTCTATCTCCGCCCAAGGCCGCCCTTTCCAACATGGGCGCCCCAGGATATGGCATTCCCAAGAGTTTTGCACCCTTATCCAAAGCTTCTCCTGCAGCGTCGTCGAGGGTTTCGCAAAGCGTGCGCATCTTGCCGTCTTTTGATATCTCAAACAAAATGGAATTTCCGCCTGAAACCAAAAGCCCCAAGTGCGGCAAAAGCTCGTCAAAATAAAGCCGCTTAAAATCGCCGGGATTTTTTGCATGCTCGCTTATAAAGGGCGAGTACGCGTGCCCGCGCAAGTGGTTTGCGCCAAACAGGGGTTTCTTTAAATAAAGCGCCAAAGCGGCGGCTGAAGCTATCCCCATGGCTAGGCAATTCGCAAGTCCGGGACCGGACGTGCATACAATTTTATCTATTTTGCCCGCCTCAAAGTCGGAGTCTCTCACAATAATTTCCAGAAGCAGTGGCAGATTCTTCAGATGTTCGGAACTTGCCAAATCGGGAACTACCCCGCAGTAGAGCGCATGCAGGTCTATCTGCGTGTGCACTAAGCTTTTTAAAACTCCGGCTCCGGCGTCGAATATCGCGATTGCCGACTCGTCGCACGAACTTTCTATCGCTAGAACTGTCTCATTGGGATTCATTGGACTTTCAATACTTTTTTGCGGCTTGCAACCGAAGATTCGTAATACTGCTCCTGCGAGGTGGAGTCGTACAAGACATCGAACCTGCCATCGCGCCTGAAAGAGAAGAAGGAATTTTTTGCTATTATTATATGCTCTATAAAATCGAGCTTTATGGGGCGGCAGGCGTTTGATAGATTTCGCGTAAATTCAATGTCTGCAAGAGATGGCTTGGCATCGCCATTTGGATGGTTGTGAGATAAAACTATTGAAGAAGCTCCCAACTTTATCGCACACTCAACTATGCGCCTTATATCGACATTGGCGGTGTTTGCGCTTCCCTCAAATAGCCTTATTGCCCCCTTCGGCAATAGCCTCAGTTGAGAATCAAAGCACGCCATCTCAAGCACTTCAATTTTCTCTGCTCCAATTCTTGCCCTAAAAAACTGCACAAGCTTATCAACCGAATCGAGCTCTAGCGGGCTTTCCTCCAATACTTGCATGTGGTATAGCGGTATTATGGAGCTTATAAAGTTTATCATTGTGGCGCTGGCCTCGCCCATACCATCAACTGAAATTAGCTCCGATTTTTCGGCCTTCAGAATATTCTTAAAATTTCCAAACTTCTTTAGTAGGGCTTTAGCTATTGGCTTTACGTCCTTTCTAGCAATGGCGTATGTCAGCATAAGCTCAACTATCTCATATTCGGCCAGAGCCGATATGCCGCCGCTTTCAAAGCGCTGCCTAAGGCGCATTCTGTGTCCGCTCTTATCGTTTTCCAAGGCCATCGCTATTTGAAACTCCGTGGTTTATAAATTTGACGCCTCCCAGAGAAAGCGGATTTTCCAGAGCGCTGTGCAAATAGGCGTGGGCATTTCCGCAGGCGCTTTTCAAATCCCTACCCAAAGCGAGCTGAGCTGCTATTGCAGCGCTCAGAGTGCAGCCGCTTCCGTGAGTGTTTACACCTCGAATTTTGCGGCTTACAAATTCGCAAATGCCATCTCCGTCAAAGAGCACGTCAACTACATCTTCACCGTCCTCCAGATGCCCGCCCTTTAGCAATACGGCAGTATTTAGGAGTTTTCCAAGCTCTCTTGCACACGCGCTCATTTCTGAAAACCTAATTTCTTTGCGCGAAAGTATTGCGCAAGCCTCCGGCAAATTAGGAGTCACTAACCTTGAAAGCGGAGCCAGCCTTTTTAGCAAAACTTCCGACGCGTCATCACTCAACAAGCGAGCGCCGCTCGTGGAAATCATAACGGGATCCACGACGAGCGCTATATGCCTATTTTTTGCAAAAAAATCTGCGCAAACATCCGCAAGCTCTGCTGAAAACACCATGCCCGTCTTGGCTGCAGATATGTCAAAATACGAACCGACAGCCGCAAGTTGCGCCCTCATAAAGCCCGCACTTACGGGCTCTATTGCAGCCACAGTGTCGGGATTCTGGTCAGTTAGCGAGGTTATTGCACTCGTGGCAAAAACCCCCATTGCAGACATCGTCAATATGTCGGCCTGAATGCCGGCTCCTGCGCCGGAATCGCTACCAGCCACTGTAAGCGCAACCCTCATATCACCTGCCGCTTATCTTTGGCAAAAACTCGCCCGCAATTTCAACAGCCTTAGCTCTGTCAAAGCCCGACGCGCACATCTGCCAAAGCAAGTACATCCTTCCAGCCTGCCCCTTTGGAGACTTGCAAATGGCGGCTGACTTTTTGAAAAACCCCTCTGCGTCCTCACTTTTTCCCTTAAGTGCCGCATATGCTCCGAGATCCGCAAATATCCTACCCATATTTGACGAATTTGCCCTCAGAACAGCCTCGTAGGCAAAGTCCTGAATCTTTCTAGATTCCATTGAGCAATTCAACATGACAAGACATATGCGCGACACGTTGGACTCAAGCCCCAGCGACTCCGGATTTTCAATCAACTTCTCTGAGAGCTTCTCAACCCAAGCCCTAGTCAACTGCGGATCAAAGCCCTGAAGCTTTTCAAGCACCGATATCGCATTCTCAAAATATGCTGCAGCTCCTTTTTTCAATGAGGGCTGAACACCAATTTTTGCGCAAAAATCGGCAAAGCTATCGGAGCTTAAAAGAGTGAAATCGACTTGATTCATGAATCCGGCGGCGGCCTTTGGATCGCTCTTCCAGCGGAGAGCCGCCACATCCAAGATGCATGCACCTGCCGCAGCCTTGTCGGGTATGGATTTTGCCAGAGCCATGGCATCCTCAAAATCTCCGGCATTTGCAAGCGCAACGGCAGCTCTGTTTAGACCAGCCTGCCTGCTGAGCCCCTCCGGCAGCATATTCGCAACTTCAACCGCCTTTTTAAAATTCTTTGAATCGGCGTAGCGCACCGATATGTTTTCCAAACACTTTTCTCTGAGAGGCAAGTCGCCCTCAATCAGAGCAACGCCCGATAGCGCCTCGTCTATCAAAGACGAATTTGCAAGGGCGTTTATCACATTTGAAAGAGCCTGATTCTTCAGCTTTCTAGAACTTATTTTTTTTACATTTTCAAAAGCTGCGAGCAAGTGCTTTTGGAAATCGGCAAAAGCGGGATCGCCCTTTGAAATCTCCGTGCTTGAGCTAAGCAAGCTCAATGATGCCTCGAGGTTGTAAACCGCCATCGCTGCATCTCTATTTGCCCTCTCCAAAAACTTCTTTGAATTTACATACTTCTTGGGCTCTGCAATATTTTTGGTTGCGGTCTTTTGCAAGGCGGGTTCGCTGTGGCTTGCTAGCTTCGCCGCCTGAATAGCCTGCGAGAGCTGCAAACTGGCCTTGGGGTCCTTTATAAAATCCATGCACACAAGCAGCATCTCGTCTACCCGACTCTCTGGAATTTTATTTGCATTCTTTGCGCCTATCCTCTCCAAAGCCTTCATTTGGCTTTCGTAATAGGCTAGGTATATGCCAAACTCCAGAGCCGCATTTGCCGAGTTTTCCGGAGCTGCAACTACAGAGGCCCACACGATGTCAAAAGGCGACATCTTTGGATCTGCTATCTTTGCTATCTGCGGCAAAATCCGCTCTCTAAAATCGGAATACTTGCAGAAACCTATGCGCAAATTTTCGTCGGTTACTATTTGCAGAGCTATCTGGCTTTCAGGATAATTTTCCAGTATTTTGCGGACCTTGTCATTCGCAGCATTTGCAAGCTCCAAGGATTTTTGGTAGTTTGCAGCCTTAAATTCCTTTACGGAATCTTCGGCCAGCGCACTTGCCCTTACGTATTCGCTATTCGCCCCCGAACTGCCGTCCGCAGAGCACGAAAACATTAGAGCTCCGCACGCCAGAACGCAAACTCGCGAAAACACTTTCAAAACCGAGCCAATCATAAAAAACCTTTCTTAGCTTGCAAAATAGCCGACTAACCGCGACTAGAGCGTCTTTAAAAACTGCTTTAGAGTATCCGCTACCTTCTCCAACTCCTCCTTTTCAAGTTCGGGGAAGATGGGAAGTGCCAGGCACTCCTTAGAAACTTCCTCTGCCACGGGGAAATCTCCGTCCTTGTAGTTCAAGGCGGCAAAGCACTCTTGCTTATGGAGGGGCAAGGGGTAGTAAATTTCGCAATTTACACCGTTATTTCTGAGGAATTCTATGCAGGCGTCGCGGTTCTTGACCCTTATTACATACTGGTTGTATATGGAGTAGTTGTCGGTGTCTATGTGCGGGGTTTTCAGATTCTCAAGCCCTTTGAGCGCCTCGTTGTAAAAGGCAGCATTCGCTCGCCTCTTCTCATGCCAAGAATCCAAGTGCGGAAGCTTAACCAAAAGGCCCGCCGCCTGGAGGGCATCAAGTCTGAAATTGCCGCCTACGCTGCGGTGGAAGTACTTGGGCTGCATTCCGTGATTGCGCATTCTCGACACCTCGGAAGCAAAATCCGGATTGTCTGAAACCACCATACCGCCGTCTCCAAAGCCTCCCAAATTCTTTGTCGGGAAAAAGCTGAGGCAGCCGCAAAGCCCGAAAGAGCCGGCCCTCTTTCCCTTTCTGGAAGCTCCTATTGCCTGGGCGCAATCCTCTATAACCGGTATGTTGTGAGCATTCGCAATGCTCATTATCCTGTCCATATTTGCGCACTGGCCAAACAGGTGAACCGGAATTATCGCGCGTGTTCTGGGGCTTATCTTGGCCTCCAAATCCTCGGCCGACATATTGAAGGTAAACGGATCTATATCGACAAATACGGGCTTTGCTCCAACTCTCCAGACACAGCCTGCGGTCGCAAAAAATGTGAAAGTCGGAACTATGACCTCGCCGGCGTTCTCTACGTCCAACGGGCTTCTGTAAACTCCGAGCGCCATGAGGGAGGCTATGAGCGCGTCCGTTCCGCTCGATACGGCAACCGCCGACTTCACTCCGCAATACTGCGCGATTTTTTCCTCTAGCTGCGAAACTTTCGGCCCGCCTATCATCATTTGCGAATCCAGAATCTCGTCAAATGCCGCGCGAGCCTCGCCGCGCAAGGCCGCGTACTGTTTTTTCAAATCGAATAATGGAACTTTTTTGTCGTACATATGCTTAAAATTACCTCGGGAAAATCACATCCTTATTAAAGCGGACTGCGTCCACAACCACATTGCCAAAGAGCGTTTTATTTACGTAAATGGCTCTATTTTTCGGGTAGAAAATACCGTCCTCAAACTCCGTGTAATCGCTGTATTCAACCCTAGCCTTAAATCCGGCAAAATCCACGTCCTTTTGCACAATGCGCTTAGTTTTGCGGCTGAAGAAGTAGGAAATTTTTAAATTTTTTTCAGGGCGCATTTCTATAACGTCGCAGACATCGCCCGATACGTCCTGCGAACCTGCGTAAATATAGGGCTGCTTATTAACCTCAAAATCGACAAAAGCCGCCCTGTGGAGTAGCTCGTCAAAGAATACAATGCCGTTTAGCTGCAGGGTTATCGATTCGGAAACAGGCGTGGAATCTCCGGTTACAGAGCTTGATGCAAGCTGCTTTGCAAGCCCCGATACATTGAGCAAAAACACCCTAGGATACACCGGATTATTGAACTTTAAGTAAGCCCTCATTCCGCGCTGTATGCAGTAGAAGGACTCCACGTTAATGCCCGCATGCAAGGAACCAGTCAGAACCTTGTTTGAAATTTTTCCGGTTGAACTTATGCCGCCTATGCTGGCGTAAAAATCTTTAACAATGTCATTTGCCTTGCCCTCAGGCAAACTCCACGAGGCCGATGCGGCGCGCTCCACAACCTCGTAGGTGGCAAGCGAGCGCTGTGGCTTAAATATGTCAAAAAACTTATAGACCCCAAACGTAATTGCCGAAAGCAACAACAATGCTAAAAGCGAGTAAAAAAGAAGTCTGAAGCGCTGCTGAGAGGCGTCGACGCGCGCCTGCTTCTGAGCGGCCTCAAAGCCCTTGCGCTGCAGCTCCAAAACGGTCTCGTCCTCAAGCGACACAGACTTGCCCTTTGGCTCCGGAATTTTAGGCTCCGGAGTAAACTGCGCTTCAGGCGGAATCTGCGGAACTTCCCCATAGCCGCGCGCTGTGTCTTCGGGTACTTCGCCCTCCTCTACTTCATCGTCCTCATAGACATACTCGACTAAGTTTCCGTCCTCATCATACTCCGCATCTTCAGGCGGCGGGTACACTCCAAACGGCGGCGGAGGTGGAGGCGGATACATTCCAAATGGAGGCGGTGGAGGAGGCGGTGGAAAGCCCTGCTGAAAGGGCGCGCCTCCCATAGGATTTCCGGCCGGAGTGGACGCGCTTTTCAGACGCCTATTAACATAGGCCGGATTTGCATAGGCGGGCTTGTTTGGCGAGTGCGCAGCCGAGGAATCGGAAGCCTCCGCGCTTCGCGATTCCAAGTCTTTGCTGTCGCCATCTCTCTCCATTTGTCCTATTGCAATCCAAGCCTGACTTAGGCGATCTCCTCAATAGTCACGCTGTGCGAAACGCCGTCTACATTTACGGTGAACTCGCCCTTGCCCTTGCCAGATAGGGCGGACTTCGGAGCGGGCTTCTTAAGCTCGTAAGCCGAGCGCGGTTTTTTGTAGAGATCCTCAAGCTGCTGCGGGAACATCGCATATATCACGCAATGCTCGTCGTCGTCTTTTAGACCCTTCTCGCGCAAGGCCTTGCGCAAGTCTTCCATACCCGGCTTTTTGAGGTCTGCAGGCCTTACTGTTATGGGCTCTTTGCCCGACATCTTTGCGGCCAAGGCCTTGACTTCCTCGTCAACAGGAGCGGGAGTTCTGCCATAGTAGCCCAAAGCGATATCCATAGCCTGCGGCGAAAATACCTTCCAGCGGCCGAACTTCACGTTCAACATAGCCTGGGTTCCAACAATCTGGGAAGTCGGGGTAACTAGCGGAATCCAACCCAGCTTTTCGCGAACATAGGGAACCTCCGCGAATACCTCGTCAAACTTGTCCTCCATCTTCTGCTCCTTGAGCTGGTTGCGGAAGTTTGAAAGCATGCCGCCCGGAACCTGATAAATCAGAGCGTCTGAATCTATTACCTCGTTTTTCTGCATCGTGTATGCGCCGAGCTGCTCATAGACCTTATTGAGATGCTTGCGAACCTCAGATAGAGCCTTTACGTCGTAATCCGGACGGCGCTCGTGATCCGTAAGCAGCGCCAACATCCTGGCGGCGTCCGGCTGGCCCGTGCCGTTGGCGAAGGGGGAGATGGAGACATCGCACGCGTCCACTCCGGCATCAATGGCGCTGAGGTAGGTGGAGGCGCCGAGGCCGGCAGTGTCATGCGTGTGGATCCAGACGGGGATGTTCAGGTCTTTCTTCAGG
>OLIW01001831.1_pt1 | contig 17556 bp, 25 predicted proteins | sample 1601321 | NCBI WGS metagenome assembly OLIW01 (sample SAMEA2452114, study PRJEB22498) | human gut metagenome
CTTGATTAAAAATTGCATTAATGGCTACCCCTGCTAATATTAGTAATATAATTATGGTTATTACCAAAGCAATTAAAGTAATTCCTTCATTCGTTTTTTGTTTGTTTTTTAACATTTTTTTCTCCTTTGTTTTCATGCACCTTTTGTACATGTTTGTATTTATTATAATTATATCTTTTGTTTATTATTTTGTAAATATATTTTTTATTTCTTTATTTAAATAACATACATCAAAAGAAAAATAATTGAGTCCGTTTATATTAAAGCACAAACAAAAACATCCACTATTTTTACATATACCTTTACTACCTTTCTGTCAAGTGTATAAAAGTAGAAATTTTCTAGCTTTTTGCCCATTTTTATTCTATAATTTATTTTCTTTTTGTCAATATTCTTTTATCTTCCTTTACTAAATTTTTAAAAAACTAAACTGTTTTTTACATAATATATTGACTTCTTTGTATTTTTATTGTATAATAATTACAAGATTAGCTTAAAGAAGCAAGTGGTTTGCTCTTATAAGTGAAATCTATTATATAGATACTCTTCTATTTTTTTCAACTCTCTAACTTAAGTTAAGTAATGTATTTGGTTGGATAAGATTAAGTTTTAAGAAGAGTTGAAGTAAGAAAATCTTAATAAGGAGGTTGTATGGAAGAGAGTATGTAGAACCAGAACACAATTGAAAGATTAGTGTTCTGGTTCTTTTATGTGTCTTTGTATATTTATCACCTTTTATATTCTTTGTAATATGTTTATTTTCTCTTGTCATTATTTATCTATTAAATCATATCTTTTAAATATAGTAATAATCATACTATAAACTAATTTTTTTCCTAATAATTCTCTAAATTTTGCTGTTTTAGATTTTCCATCATTTCTATATTTTTCTAATTCTTTTCCCAAATTATCATATTCCAATAAAATATCTGCTAGTGCTTTTTCAAATCTTTCTAATTTTTCCATTAATCAATTTCACCTTCTACATTTTCTTCTAAAATCAATGCTTTTTTAGGACAAAAGTTAGAACATTTACCACATTTTATACATTTATTGTAATCTATCGTTGGGGCATTATTTCCTTCTTGTGACAATGCTCCTACTGGACATGCTTTTACTGCTGGACATTTATGATTTTGTGGACAATTTTTAGTTATTATTTTTAATTTTTTTTCCATTGTTGTTTCCTCCTATTAAATTTATTTATCTTGTTATATTATTTTGCATATATATGTACTGTTCTTCCATTTACAGCTTAAACATTCTAGTTTTAATGCTACCGCTAATTATTAATATGTTGATGTAAATAGTTTTTCTTTTCTTATTTTTCTATTTGATCTTCCCTTTCTTTTGAATCTAAAATTGCTTCACCTATTGCAAGCGAAATAAACTTAGAGAATACTACTGTGCTAGATATTTTGCTACTTGGAGATAATCCTGCTCGTAATTCATTAATTACTCTTTGTTCTTTTTCTGGTATATCCATAGGAATATTAAATATCTCATCTATGTTATTCTTATTGCAATCATGCAAAGTAACTGCAGATAAATTTTTTAGAACATATTGATATACAGGAGAAATATTAAATCCATTATTTTTCATTTCTTCTAAAAAAACATCAACTTGTTTGCCATTTCCTCGTATTGATTGTGTCTCGATATCACCTTCCATGCCAGTTCTCGTTACTAAACTCAAAAGGAGGTCTCCAAAATCTTGATGATTATCTGCTAATTGATTCATTATATTTTCAATATCTTCTGGAGTTGTAATTAAATGGTTATCTCTACATAATTTACTTAATGATACTACTTTATTTATATCTGTCAAAAGTAGTTCATCTTCATAGAAATATGTATAATGATGTATACCCTCTTTAATACCTTCTCTTGCCATTAGTTCGTAAAATTGATGTGCACTTTCAGGATCTTGCCAGTTCCACATATCAACATCTTCAGCACGATATCCTAATTGTGTTAAAAATGGTTGTGAAAATCCCTGTACACTTTCTCCCTCATATCCTAGCACATGCACTTTTGGATTAAAAATCTTTAATCTTTCAACTTCATTTTTAGGACATAAAATCCATGTATGCTCTGACAGTTCTATACTTCCTCGTGTAAAAGTATCCATTGGTGCTACACGACCAATTTTTTCATTTGGTATATCATCAAAAGGAATTAAAACTGCATATTTACAATCATCCCAAGAACCATATATATGTGATGAAACTTCATCATTCATAGCCATATGAACAGTATCTCGTGCAAATATAAAAGAGTATTCATATTTTACCCCATTTATTATAACACTACTTTTGCCTTTTGCATTAGAATCTTTTGATGATTTTATCATATTAGCAGTTGGTGGATACTTTGTTTTATGAACTCCTATTAATGATGATTTTGAAGAATAATCTCTAGGGTGCACAAATACACATCTATCTAGTTCAGAAAGTACAGGCTGAATTCCTTTACTCTCTAAAAGTTCTATTGCATCTGTTGGAGCAATTCCCATCTCATAAAGTGTACTTGCGTCTTCTATTAATTTAATCTTTTGTTTAATTTCTTTAAGCTTTGCTGATATTCCTGATGTTTCTAATTCTTGTTTAACCATTTCTCTTGCTTCATCTAGTTCTCTTTTAACTTCACTAATTAATTTTGGAAGTTCTGAAAGTCTTTTAGATTGTGCTTTAAATTTTTTATACTCATATCTTCTCGTAATCCATTTTTCTATAAAAGAAAAATCACCTCTTATAGTTATTCCTTCTGATTGTTCCCACTCAAGATCACATAGTCTATTGTGTATTGGATCTAACCCTTGTGTAATACTTCTTTCTTTTTCTTCATATTTCACTTTTTGATTATTTAATTCTTCTAATTTTATTTTCTTTACTTCTTCTATCATTTTTTCTCTTCCTTAATCAGTAATATATTTTATATTAATATTATATATTCCTTTTAATTCCAAAGGATTTCTTAATATTATTCCAAACTTTTTATAACAAGCAATTTCATCAACATCTATTTCTTTTATATAATCGTAAATGTTGCTTAGTATAGCATTTTCATCTGTAAAGTTTAAATTTTTATATGGATTCGAACTTAAATCTAATTTATTATAGCCTTTTACATTTGGAATATAATCAGCCATTATTTTTTGCTTTCTAAATATAATTAAATATTCTAAATCTCTACCATATTTTATATTAAAATGTATTATTATTTCATTATCTTTTTTTTCTTCCATAAAATAACAGTTTACATTTTTATCAAAATCATCACGAAATTTTAATGCACTTTTTTTTATTATTTCTATTATTTTATTTACACTATCTTGTTTACTCATTACTTTTCTCCCTTAACTAAAGCATTTATATTATTATATTATTGTTTTATTTTTTACAAGATACTACTATTACCAGTTTTATAATCAATATTTATTCCTGGTTGTACATTATAAAGATAAACATTAAAGCATATACTTTTTCCAAGGTCTTTAATTGAAATAGCTTCCATTTGAACTCCACTTGCAACTAAATTGTCATTTTTATAGATTGGTGTAACTCTGTATAATACATGATTGCTTTCATCCTCTTTTAAATATTCTAATACTTCACTTTCAAACTTTGTCATATTTGTGTTAAGGTATTTCGTTCCTGTTATAAGATTTTTCTTATTTGCATTTTCTGCTGATAAACTATGTGCTATCAAATGGCAACGATTATATAAATATCTCCCACTTATCATATTATATTCTTTATTATTCCAGCCTGTTGGTTCTATATGACTAATAGATGTTCTACCTTCATCATCTTTTGGCATTGTGTCTTTACCTAGATTTGCAAATGCTACTCCACATCTACCATAATTATCTAGATTACTATAACTTTCAAAACAATTACTATTAAAATATTTTTCTTCGAAAATTGGTTTATTATTATTTATTACTACATAAGGTTTATTATTGTATTCTGGTATATTATATATTTCATAAGAAACTATATTATTAAATTCTTCATTGATTGTATTGTTTTCTGTTATGATATTCCCAATAGCAACAGCTACTAATACAATGAGCACAGTTAATATTTGTTTCATATGATTACTTTTTTTTATATTATTACCCATAAGCTACACCTTTTATATTATTACAAATCTATCATTTACTTTTTTTACTGTATCTCCAACTTTAAAATTTGGGTATAATTCTTTTGGTCTTGAAATAAAACCTCCACCATCTTTATAATTAAAAATCACCTTGTTATTTGTTACTTCTTTTACTATAAATTCTTTGTTTTCATCAGCTTTCATTGAGGCATATAAATCATCTAATTTATACCATGCATCATCATTTTTTATATTTATTTCTCCATTATAAATATTTAATTTTCCATTTTCATAAATTAGTTTTGTTCCAAAATTCCATTTATAAAATGTATCTTTATCTGTTTCATAAATATTATCCTTAATACCTTTTTCTTGCCACTCTTTTTTGTTAGTTTCTGAAGTCGCTACATATATTTCTTGTTCTTTTCCAGTTTCAGGATTTAGCAATGTAATTTTTTCATCATACATACCATATATAATATTTATATCTCCTTCTTCAATGCCTACTAACTTATTTTCTTTTTTTAATGCATTTGAAAGCTCTTTTAAAAAACTAGAAACTATATTTCCAATTTTATTATTATTAATTTCTTTACCTCTTTCTTTAAAATCATATATATTCAATATCTTATTATCCTTTCTATATTATTTGATTTAAAATTAAGGGAATTTTATTAAAGCTAAAAATATGGAATTTAAAAATTTTATTTTAATAAATTGATACGAAAATTTTAATGTATACTTACTATAACATGTTTTCTTAATTTTTGCACTATTTTTAAAAAATTTTATCTAATTTTTTTACAGATTATTTAAATAATATTAATTATATACTTTTTAGATGTTTTTCTAATACTACTGTTATAAAAGTAGTATTAGCTTTAGAAAATTTGCATATAAGTTCAATTCGTTGTTTTAGACATTCCTCAAATTGTAATTCTCTCTTAATTATCTTCATTTATTTGCACCATTCTTTCGTTTGAATTATTTTAATATTGTCTTTAGACAACAAAAAAATCAACCAGATTTTATTTTCTGATTGATTTTGTATCTATCTATTCAATTTAGTTCGAACAGATACGTCATTGGTGCAGATGGTTTAAACATTTTGCCATCTATCCCTTATATTCAAAGTGTTTTGAGGTTTATGCTTTTTTCCTAACCAAGTTAGGAAATCCTTTTATTCCTCTTAAAATCACTATACTTTCTATAAATTCACTACTTCTTCTCTTGAATTCTTTTCAATTAATTTAAATCTTTCTTCATATTTATTCATTTGTTCTTCTAAATATCTTTCAGCTTTTTCACTTTCCGAATTTTGATAATAACTAAACACATCTCCATAAATATTTATTGTAGTTTGAATGTCAGAATGTCCTAAAACATCTTTTAAAACTGTACTTGTCATACCTGCTTCAATTCCTCGTGTTGCAAAAGAATGCCTTAACATATGAGTATTTACATCTGATGTTTTTTGATTTACATAGTAAAAGCCTTTTTTATCTGAGTACTTTTTATGCTTTGAATTTTTTACTCGTATTCCAGCATTCATACATATTCTTTTAAAAGCTGAATTGACTTGTCCATCTTCATAATATTTATTATCACGTCTAATAAATAACAGATTATCTTTATTAGGTATCATTTCTTTTATTGCATTTTCTAAAACTGGTTTGGCTTGGGATAATACTTTTATTTTTCTCTTTCCACTTTTCGTTTTAGGATTACTTCCAATTATTATTTTATCATGTTTATCTTTAGTCATTGTTTGATTTACAGATATATAATTCAAATCAATGTGAACAAAGGGACGGACTTTTTGTTCATAAAAATGTAGTGTTACAATTGATGTGAAACAAAAAGAATAGAAAAAAAGTGATTCAAGTAGTATAATTGAATTGTTCAAAATAAAAACTATACGAAAGGCCTTGAATCACTTATGTATAGTATAACACAAAATTCAAAAAATACCAAGAGATATTTGCCACATGATTTAAAAACAAAAGAAAATGCAGTAAAAACATATCTAAATAATGGAGATATAGAACATACATGTAGAAAATATCATATATCAAGAATTTCATTATGGAGATGGGTAAAAAAATATGATGGGACAAAGGAAGGCCTTGAGGACAAGAGTCACAAGCCTAAAACACGTCATCCAAAATCACATACAAACCAAGAAATACGCTGGATAAGGAATTATGTAAGAAGAAATCCAAGAATAACATTATGTGAATTGTGGGCAAAGTTAAAAAGAGAAAAAGGATATAGAAGAAAAATAACATCATTGTATAGAGTAATGAAAAGGCTAAATATAAAGTTTTACAAAGGAATGAACATAAAAAACACATCCAAAAAGAAACATAATAATAAGTATGAAACACCAAAAAAGATAGGAGAAAAGTGGCAAATAGATGCAAAATATGTGCCAAAAGAATGCAAAGTAAAATTGCCAGAAGATAAACAATATTATCAATATACATGTATAGATGAAGCAAGTAGAGAAAGATTTTTATGGTGGTATGAAGAGCTAACACCAACAAATACAGTAGATTTTGTAAAAAGATGTGTAGAATACTTTGGATATAAGCCAAAAACAATACAAACAGATAATGGAACAGAATTCAGTTACAATTAAGCAAAGAAAAAGAAAGAACACCCACTGGATACATTATTGAAGAAATTAAAAATAAGACATTACAAGATAAGGCCAAGAACCCCAGAACATAATGGAAAAGTGGAAAGAAGCCATAGAAATGATAATGAAAGATTTTATAGCTATTTAAAATTTTATAGCTTAGAAGACTTGATAAAGCAAGGAAAGGCATATCTAATATACCAATGGCAGTATTAGGATATTTAACGCCAAAAGAAAAAAGAGCAGAACTAGAATTAGAAGTAGCATAAAATTTGGACTTACAAAAATGTATAAAATTTATTTTATATATTTTTGTAAGTATTGGTGCGAAGCATCAATAATAAAATTCAATATACTACAAATTTTTTTATAAAAGTTTGTTTCACATCATTGACATATATACACATATATTTTGACTCCTAACTTTTTATTAGGTGAATTAGAAAATGTATACAGAGAAGATTTTCTTAATCTAAAATTTATATCTAGAATGACTACTAAAAGTATAGCTGACTACAAACTAAAAAATGAAGAAGTTACTAAATGGCCTTTTATACGATTTACACCATATGTTGAAAGATTAGGCTTAATGCTAGTACGATTTTTAAATACTGATTTTTCAGACTTTATAGATTAGTATGATAATTTTTATTATGCTTATGGAACAGAATTACTAGAAGGATTTTCAAAATCTTTCAAACTTAAAGAAAAGTATTCTGATGAGAAAATTTTACTAGATGACTTTAAAGACTTTCATAAGCATATTAAAAAAGATGTGACAGTAATTCAAAAAGATTTTAAAGAAGCTGTAAATTTTCTTTATAATTTAAAAGGAAATGAGGAATATAAAAATAATACGGCACAATCTAAATTTATTGCTTCGATAATTAAGAAAAAAACAAATTTATATAAATATATTAATAATACAAATATAATTAATTATACATATTCTGATAAAGCAGAAGATTATAAAAATTCTTCTTTTGAAACAGTTCTTTCTGATTTATCTTATGATATATCTATGCTTAAAGTATCTAATATTTATACTAGTAACGAGTTAGGGGATATACTTTTTATTATATTGAGTCAGTTAATACAAAACAATGATCAAATAAGAACTTGTCAGAATTGTGGCAGATATGTTATTCCTAATAAATCGAATGAAATTTACTGTGATTTTATACATAAAGATGGGACAACGTGTAGAGATAAAGGAGCTGGACAGACATATAAGAAAAATCTTCAAAATATACCAGGTTTATTAGAATATAGGAGAACGTATAATAAGAAATTTAATGCTGTATCAAGAAATAGAGAAAATAAAAAATTGAAAGAAGATTTTGATAAGTGGAAAAAATCTGCACAAGCAGAAATAAGAAAATTCAAACAAAACCGTATAACAGAAGAAGAATTGTATAACTGGATGATTAAATATAAATAGAGTAGAAAATGAATAGTTAAGACTTAACAAACGGGAAGTTGTTGTTAAGGCAAGTAGAAAAACGCTTATTTATTTTCGCATTCCGCTATTATAAAGAAAAATAAAAAAGAGGAAAGACCTCTTTCTTTATAGTGGAAAACTCTATTAAGAAAGAGGTTTTTCATGTCAAAAATAAAAAAAATAGTTTTGTCAGCAATGTTACTTGCATTATTAATAATACTTTCAAGATTTGTATCAATAAAAACAGAAATTTTAGTAATAAGCTTAAGTTTTATCCCTATTATGATGTCTGCAATATGGCTGGGATATAAATATAGTATGCTAATAGCATTATTAGGTGATTTTATTGGTGCTGTCTTATTTCCTTTTGGACCATATTTTCCAGGTTTCACATTAAGTGCAGCAATTTCTGGAGCAATATATGGACTATTTTTACATAATAAAGGTAATCAATTAGAAGACAAAAAATTAATAATAAGATTACTTTTAAGTAGTATATTAGTGTTATTAGTTATAAATATCTTTCTAACATCATTTTGGATACATATATTATATGGTAAAGCCTATGTCGCAGTTATGACTAGCAGAATTGTAACTCAATTTGTAATGTTACCAATTCAAGTTATAACAATATATATTATAGAAAAATTTACAAGACCACTAATAAACACATATATATTGAATAATAACGAAAAGGAAAATGAATTCAATGATTGAAATAAAAAACTTAAGCTATATGTATAACAAAAATGATATAATATTAAAAAATATAAATCTAAAAATAGATAATGGAGAAATAGTAAGTATAATTGGTAAAAATGGATGTGGTAAATCTACTCTTTTAAAACTTATTGCAGGACTAATGAAGCCGTCAACAGGAAATATTTTTATAGATGGTATTGATATTTTTAGAAGAAAAGATTTTAGAAAAGAAATGGGAATAGTTTTTCAAAATCCTGATGCTCAAATACTTTTTCCAAAAGTATTTAATGATATCGAATTCGCACTAAAGAATCTAAAAATAGAAAATAGAAAAGAAAGAATAGAAATTGCACTAAAAAAAGTAAATTTAATCGGCAAAGAGCAAGAAAACACATATAATCTTTCTTTGGGGCAAAAGCAAAGAATAAATATAGCTAGTGTTTTAGCCATAAACCCCAAATATATATTATTAGATGAACCTACTACAATGATTGATTCTAAAGAGAAGGATACTATTTACCAGATAATGAAAGACTTAAAGAAAGATAACAAAACAATCATTTTTGTTACAAATAACATTAATGAAATTCTATTATCTGATAGAATTATAATATTAGATAATAAAGAAATTAAGCATACCATAGAAAAAAATAAATTATTAGAAAATATTCAAATATTGCAAAAATGTGATATAAGAATCCCCGACATTATTCAAGTAATTTTAAGATTAAAAGAAAATGGACAGAATATAAATTTGAAAGAATGGACAATTCAAGAAATGGTAGATAAAATTGTAAGGATGTGTAATCCGTGAAGAATGTGTTTAAATTATTATTTTTCGTTACTTATATTATAGCTATATTTAGTATAAAAAATCATGAAATCCTTGCTATATACATACTAGTTAACTTTATAATTAGTAAAATGTTTAATACTAAATTTTTGGGATTTTTAGAAAATATCAAGATACTAATGATATTAGTTATTTTTACTACAATAATTAATATGATATTTGGAAGTATTGAAGATGGTATTGTTTTAGGTATAAGAATTTTAATTGCATATAACTTTACTTATATTTTTTCTTGTACATTTGATATTTTGGAATTTACACAAACAATAGAAATAATCTTAAAACCATTATATTTTTTAAAGATAAATGCTAAAGATATTAGTATTATAATATCAATAGCATTATGTATGATTCCAATATTAAAAGAAGAATTAGAACAAACAAAAAATTCGTTAAAATCAAAAGGATACAAATTTAAACTTAGTAATTTAGATTTATATATTAAACCAATAATGATTTCAATATTAAAAAGAACAGATGAACTTGAAAAAGCGTTAATTGTAAAAGGTTATTTAGAATAGGAGTGTAAATAATGGATATAGAAAAATATTTATCAAATTTTTTTAGAGGAACTAAGAATCCCAGCTTAAAAGCAATGAAATTTTTAATGGAGGAATTTAACCATCCAGAGAATAAACTGAAAGCAATCCATATTGCAGGAACAAACGGAAAAGGTAGTGTAACAGAAATGATTACAAATGTATTAATAAAGGAAGGGTATACTGTAGGAAAATTTATAAGTCCTCATTTAATACATTATAATGAAAGAATAAGCGTAAACAATAATAATATCAGTAATATTGAAATGGAGAAATTAATAAATATAATTAGTCCTTCAATAGAAAAATATAATTCTGAAAATGATATACCTGTTACATTATTTGAACTAGAAACAACAATGGCATTTTTGTATTTTAAAGAAAAAGGTTGTGACTTTGTTGTATTAGAAACAGGGCTTGGTGGATTATACGATTGTACAAATATAATTAATCATCCGCTTCTAAGTGTTATTACCTCAATTGGTTATGACCATATGCACATACTTGGAGATACACTGCCAGAAATAGCATATCAAAAAGCAGGAATTATAAAGGAAAACTCTAATACAGTAATATTTAATCAAGAATCAGATATTAATAATGTATTTATTACTGAATGTAAAAATAAAAATAATATTTTACATATTATTAAAAAAACGGATATTTCTAATTATTCTTTTGATAATAATTTCCAATATTTTGATTATAAGAACTTTAAGAATATAATTATAAATTTAAAAGGAAAAGTTCAAGTTCAAAATGCTTGTTTATGCATAAAAGTATTTGAAATATTAAACACTTTGGGGTATAATATTAATCTTGAAAATATAAAAAATGGTTTAAAAACAGTTATACACAAGGGAAGAATGGAACAATTAAATGACAAACCTTTAATTATCTTTGATGGTGCACACAATGAACCAGCAATAAAAAATTTGCAAGATATGATAAAAATGTATTATAAAAAAATGAAAAGAGTTTATATTATTTCAATATTAAAAAGAAAAGATTACAATAAAATGTTGAAACTAATTTCTAAGGACAAAGAGGCTATATTTATCTTGACTTCAGGAAATAATACAGATAATTATGCATCAAGTGATGAATTGTATGAATGCATGAAACAATTCACCGAGACTGATAAAATATATAAGAAAAGATTAGGTGATGCTATAGAAGATGCTAAGAATGCTAACTTGGATACAGTAAATTTTATCATTGGTAGTTTTTATACGTATGGAACAGTTACAGAGATATTAAAAAATAAATAGTTTGGCTATTATAAAAATTATTACTTTATTAGCCAAGAATGATGATGCTTTATTCTCACAAAATAAAATGCAACTACAAGAAAAAAATGATGACGAATGCGAAAGATAGTTTCTTATGCATACTAGAAAAACAAAATATTAGGGAGTGAATACGCCCTTATTCACTCCCTAATGATTATAAAAATTTTAAAATATTTATTAATTTTTATTAATATTTTTTATATTTTTTTAATTTTTTTAAATATTTTATTTAATTTTATATTTAAAAATATTTTAAAAAATTTTTAGATATTTTAAAATACTATAAAATATTAAGGGAGTGTTTTGGGAGTGAATAAAATAAAAAAAATGCCAGTTTTTATTTATATATCGGCGCTTTGCTGGAATATGCATATTCACTCCCATTTTTTAAAAGCCTTGAATTTTAGGGAGTGAATTGGGGAGTGAATTAAAAAAATTGCTAGAAATTTATAGCAATTTTTTACAATTTTTAGAAACTAAAAATCGCTGAAGCCTTACGGTTTCAGCGATTTCAATGGTCGGGGTGACACGGATCGAACGTGCGACCTCATGGTCCCAAACCACGCGCTCTACCAACTGAGCCACACCCCGTTTTTTTAAGACTAATATATAATAACATATTATTTATTCATTTGCAAGATTTTTTTTAAATTTACTTGAATTTCTTTGCTTCTACTATTATAATAATATAGTATATTTATTATAATAGTCCCCCATAACTTAAATGAATAGATTAATTCCCAGTAAAATGTTAATTAATAATGGCAAAGGCTATTTATATAAATTTAAAAAATGCAACATAAGTACTAATTATAGTGATTGAAGTCTTATTAAAATTATTTTATAATAATTATATATGCGGCTATAGTTCAACTGGATAGAATGCAGGCCTACGAACCGTCAGTCAATAATAGCGAAAGCTATTGATATATAGGCAGTTTGGGAGTTGGTTTTTTGTTGTTCCCCCAAAGATGCCCCCACAAATGCTTAATTTTAATTTATAATACTAATTGAAATTTTGCAAAAATTGTTTTATAATAATTATATACGCGGCTATAGTTCAACTGGATAGAATGCAGGCCTACGAAGTCTGAGCTTGGGGGTTCAAGTCCCTCTAGCCGCACCAAATTAGGCATTTGTGAGTTTTTTGATTTAAGCACTTATTGGCGTAAGTGCTTTTATTTTTCGCCTAATTATCTTCTTTCCTGTATATCCTGCTTTTTTCTTATTTTCAGTATTTACAGTATTCGTAGTAGTTGTATTATCCATACCTTTACTCTCATATAATTTGTCAAATACTTCTTTGTTTGCTTTTGCATTTGCCTTATTAAATTCTTCTTTCTTTCTCTTGTCAGAGATATAAATATAATAAAAATCTGTTGTTTCAAAATCAGCATGTCCCATTATCTCCCTTAAAACTTCTTTATCCATACCGTTTTCGCTCATTAAAGTAGCAAAAGAATGTCTAAAACCATATACTGTCATATGTTCTAAATTATATTTTTTTATTATAGATTTTAATTTTTTGTCTAGCCTTTCAGGTAAGTATGGCGTACCAATAGTATTTAAAAAAACATGTTCCTTTGATGGATCAAACTTTTTATGCTCTTTTTCTCTTAATTCTTTTCTTTCTTTGTATATAGCTTTGAGCATTTTCTTTAATCTACTACTCATAGGTATTTCTCTATAACTTTCGTCTGTTTTTAATTCATCATCTATATATTCATGACCAATGATATTAAATTCTTCATCATATATTGTAATGTCTTTATGAGCATTACCTACATAAATCATATCTTGGTCAAATAGAATGTTTGAAAGTAATAAACCACAACCTTCTTCTGGTCTCATACCTGTTTGTAATAAAGTAGCAAATAATTTACAAAATTCTCTACCATCGTTTTCTAAAATATCTAGCCATATTGGTTGTCTATCTGCTGGAAGATATACTAATTTAGTCTTTTTTGACCTCTTTTTCTTTGGGAATTTTAATTCAAAATCAGGTATTTCTTTTATTAAATCTCTTTTTTTAGCATATTGTAATATTTGCCTTATCATTAGGAAAACATCTTTTGCAGCACGAGGATAGACTTTACGAAGATTTGAAACATATTCTTCAACTATTTCTTTTGTCATTTCTGGAACTGTATATTGTGCAAAATTTTCCTTTATATGCTTTTTTAGTGTATAAGCATATGTTTCCACAGTTTTAGGACTTATTGTTTTTCCACTACTGGGATTTACATATTCCTTTTTATAATTTAGCCACATTACTGCAAAATCATAAAAATTTATACAAGAATGTAGTCCTTTATGCAATATCACATCTTCTTTTGCATCTCTATATTCAGAGAAACTTTTTAAGTTTTCCTCGCAGTCATCAGAAAATACACTTTCCTCCACAATTTCATAATTTTGCTTTACAATATAAGTGTCTATAATTAACTGTGCTAACCTTTTTCTTGCAATTTCTTCTGTTGTTCCTGACCTTGATAATCTAGGATTTTTTTCTGCTCCTTTCTTTAATTCTAATCTGATTCTTGCTTCAAAACTGTTGCCTCTTTTTCTTACTGTTACTGTCCCTTTTTCAGCTTTTCCATTGTTTTTATTACTTTTTATAACAACTTTACTATTTATCTTTTCCATTCTTTATTTCTCCTTCCGAATGGTTTAAGATAAACAAAAAAGATTTATTATAAAACTGTTCAAATTATATAATAAATCTTCTATAAAAATCAATGTTATTAGCAGTTAATATTTCCCGTATGTACCATAGTTATTATCAAACCATTCTTGCAATTTTGCACCATTAATTATGATTTTTCTTTTAAAACGAATTGCTGGAAAACCTGGAACAGTTACAAGTTTTAACATTAGATTTCTTCCTATTCCCAACTGTTTTCTCGCTTCATCAACACTAATACCAAACCTCATTGTTTCTTCAATATTATTTTGCATTAGTATCACACTCACTTTTAGCTTGGGCTAATTTATTTCTTGCCCAATCTTGTGCATTGGCGACACTCTCTATAAGATTTCTAGGATATAGCTTAAAGCATTGTTTCATTTCTATTCCTAATGTTACAGGGGTTATTTCACCTTTGTATTTAGAACTTTGCATATAATCAAGTGCTACTTGTGCGTATGCAACTGCTTCTTTCTTATTCATTATTACTTGCACCTCCATTTACATAGTTTTCAAATAAATGAACTGCATTTTCCCAATTTATAAGAGAGCCTTGTTTTAATTGCATTTCAACTTTTTCTACATATTTGTATTCTTTTTTTGTTCTAATGCAAATTTCTAATTTTTTACCATCATCTCCTGAATAGTGTATTTCTGCAAATACTTTGTCTTGTTTTTCATTTAGCTCATCTGCGAGTTTAATAAGTTTTAACAAATGTTTTTCCATAAATTCATACCTTTTGCAAATAGAATTTGCTTACCTTTCCTTAATATATTTTGGTACATCTGCGGCACGACCTAAACTTTCATCAAACTCGTACCTATGTTTTGAAGGGTTATATTTATAAGCACTTGTATTCCATTTTCGGTAATTTTCATCTGTTAATTTCTTTGATTTAGATAATTCAATAGATGCTTGTATATGTTGCGATTGAACAAACTCATAATTATCTTCTATTCTTTTGTTTTCTCTTTTTTGCTTAATAAAATTATTTTGAGCCAACTTTCTTTTTTCTTTTGATTTTTCTTTTCTAAAATTTTTTTCTTCCTTATACCTGGAATCTATTTTTATAACTTTTGTTACATAAGCAGAAGTTACACTTGTTTTTTCTGCTATTTCTTTCACTTTTAAATGTTCAATATAAAACAGGTTAAGTATTTTATCTTTTTGGGTTTCCATGTAATACCACCTTGTATTTTTTATTGGTTAATTTTTTGTCGACACTTTTTAGATATGATAAGACTATTAGAGAAACTATTTAATCTCTAATTCTTTCATTTTTTTAGCAAAGGCATCTTGTCTTTTTTTCTTTTCTTTTAGCTCTTTATGTAATCGATATTTTAATTTTAGTTTTGGTAGTAAAATATCAAATACAAAAAGCAGTACTACAAGGGATATTCCTAATAATAGACATCTGACAAACATAATCTATATTTTCTCCTTTCGTAAATTTAGGTAAAGGACAGATAAGAGCTAGTCCAACCTGTCCTTTGTTTAATATAGTGCTTCCTAAAATTTGCCCTTCACTATATATACAGTGAGTAAGTCAGCAAAATTCTCCCCTAAATTTCAAAAAATTTTAAAATTTATAATTTTTTATTCCTTCGATCAGCTTTAAAATAATAAACTGATATCTGTCTTCGTCCCCAAAACTATACCTTTTAAGCATTTTCTTTTTTCTTTCAATAATTTCTAACATTGCCATATCATCACCTGTCTGCGCCATTTTTCCTAATTCATATAAACTTTTATTTTTCATTTTCAGAACCCTCCTTAAAATATTTCTTTAATTTGTTAATTGCCCTGATTTTAATTTTACTAACTGTTTTTGAATATACTTCTAATATTTCTGCTGCTTCTTTTTGTGAAAGTTCTTCATCATAGAGTAAAAAAATAACTGCCTGCTCAATAGCAGACAGCGACTTTAAGGCACTTTTTAATTGTAGTGATACATCCACATCATCTGTACTTAAAAAACTAGAATTTAAAGTAACAAAATCATCCAAAATGGCAGAATAGTCCATATCATTTATCATAAGTCTTTCTTTATCTATGATATTCATTTGTTTTTTGAAGTAAGTTCTTGCTGATAAAATAATAGTTTTATTTAGGAAACTATCAAACCTTTCTTCCTTGTAATCGTTTTCACTTTCCATAAGTGTTCCTCCCAAATTTTGAATTTGGGTTTGATATTCCTATCTAAAAGGAACACAAATTGAAAAATAAAAACCTCCTTCCCAAAAATATATAAAAAATGAGCCTATTATACCTATTTAGTAATAAAAAACATAATCATTCGTACTTTTAAATAAAATACTCTTTTGTCAAACCAACTTATGTTCTTTTAAATAGGTATATAAACCCACAGGAATTATACAAAATCGAAAGTGCAAAATTTGTCGAAAACTGGTGTTACAAAAACCCTTTTGTCATTTTGAGAAATATTGTGTTTTTTGAAATGCAGTATTTTGTTGTTTTATGTCGTTTTAATGTTCCTATTTGTCATATATTTTGTCAGTAATAAGGAGTGTAATATTCTTAAAAAGGGCGATAAAATAGTAATAATAGGAATAAGGAGGCTAATTATGGTATTAAATCCATTAGAAATTGGTATAAGAATTAGAAAAATTAGAGAAGAATTATACCACGAATCAAGACTGCTTTTTGCAGAGAGGTGTGGCCTAAGTGAAAATCATTTAGGAAAACTAGAAAACGGAACAATTATAATAAGCATAAAGGCTTTGAACAAAATTTGTACTGCTGCAGGTGTAGATGCAAATTATCTTTTGTATGGAGAATGCAAAAATAAACACTTATCGACTAGGCGAACCATAGATAATTTTTTAGATAAGAGTACAAAAAAAGAATTAAAGATGTATCTAAAATTTATTTCAACACTTAAAAGCTACTATTTTGATGAGGACTAGCAGAAATTTTTTATTCTGCTAGCTTTTTGTTTGTTGAAAAAAGTATTTCCTTGTGATATATTTCTGCTTGTATAAAACAATAAAGGAGATGCAGAAAAATGAACTTAGGAACAGATTTATCAAAAAAAAATCAAGAGGTATTACAAGAAATAGGAATAAAAAGTGAAAATAGGGAATATTCAAAAGAAGAAATTAAATCATTTAGTAATATCATAGGAGAACATATTTATAGTCAAAGCTCAAAAAATGGAGATATGGCAAAAGCCCTTACTATATATGGAGATGTATTAAATATTTTTGTAAGAAACGAAAAATAGTAATTTGTAAAGGAGGTATTTATGGGAATAGAACATTCGCAAAATTATTT
>OLIW01001833.1_pt1 | contig 17547 bp, 19 predicted proteins | sample 1601321 | NCBI WGS metagenome assembly OLIW01 (sample SAMEA2452114, study PRJEB22498) | human gut metagenome
ACAGCAGGCAGTGCCGCCGCAGCCGACATGAGTGTTACCGAAGTCAGCAGCACAGCGGCGGCTTTCTTCAGACTGGTTAAGTTTCCCATAATTTTTCCTCCAACAATGAATATTGTAACTTTTCATTCATATTTATTATAAGTTTAACATATTTTCATTCATTTGTAAACAGCAAAAGCCTATTTTAAAACTTAAATACTTCACAAATTTTAAATTCGTTCATTGGTTAAAATGTAATAAATCCTCCCTATTTACTATAGAAGTACGAAAAATGAATAAATTACAAATGATTAAAAAACGGTAACAAGAGCTTTTTTGGACAGTTGAAAACTACAGTTGAAAACTTTTGAAAATGTTGAAAACTATGTTGAAAATGTTTAAAACTCATGCTATAACAGCAATTTGGTGTTGAAAATTATAAAGTTTTCAACAATCGTCCGTTTTTTTACCCTTGTCTGTAACCAAAATGTAATCAAATCATTACATTGGGATATCCAAAAAAACGTACTTGAAAGAGTTGAAAATGTACAGAATATTATTTGATTTGTAATCATTGTGTAACGTGGTTTACTTTATCTCACAAAGTAAGTGAATTTTGCATTCTAACGCATAAATAATAAAAATCATGCCTGTTTTGGTGAAAACCGCTATTGACATCGTGCCATAGACAGTGTATACTGTTAGTAAATCATATTTACATAACATCACATGACAAATGTCAATTGACAGTTGGAACGTGGTGTGCTATACTTGATTTATTCACAAAAAATACAATGATACAGACAAAGAAAGGAATGGGAAAACGATGGAAACCGTTTTACAGGTCAAAGGGCTTTCAAAGCAGTACAAAAAAGGCATTTACGCCTCCCATAACGTCACTTTTGACGTTGGAAAGGGCGAGATATTTGCGCTGATAGGTCCAAACGGTGCAGGAAAGACCACGACCATAAGAATGATATCAACACTTTTGCAGGCAACAGAGGGCGACGCTATCGTGGCAGGTCATAGTATACTCACTGAACCTGATATGGTAAGAAAAAGCATTACATACCTCCCTGACGAGGCTGGTGCGTATAAGACCATGACAGGCAGAGAATATCTGGAGTTCATGGCTTCTATCTATGCCGACAACGGAGAACAGGCTTACGAGTTTGTTAAGCGTGGCTGTGAGATATGCGAGCTTGGTGACAGGCTTAACGATAAAATATCAAATTATTCCCGTGGTATGGCAAGAAAGCTTCTCCTTGCAAGGGCGATAATGCCGCTTCCTGCGCTGGCTATTCTTGACGAGCCGACTTCGGGACTTGATATAATAAACGCCCTTGAAATAAGAAGAATGATAAGAAAGCTTGCTTCTGAGGGCATGAGCTTTCTGCTTTCTTCCCACAATATGCTTGAAATAGAGTATGTTTCAGACAGAGTGGGTATAATTGCAAAGGGCGAGTTGCTGGAGGTAGGCAAGCCTGCGGAGCTTATTGAAAAATATGGCGCTCAGAACCTTGAAGAAGTCTTTGAAAGGGTGGTGCTTGACCGTGAAGTTTTATAGTCTTTTCCGCAAGGAATTAAAGGAAATGCTCAGCCTGCAAACTATTATAACAATGATAGTCACAGTAGTGGTGCTTGTTATGGCGGGTCAGGCAATGTCAGGGGCAATAAGCGACAGTTCTGAAAAGGCTTCCGACCTTACTATCTGCGACCTTGACAAAACAGAGTTCACAGAAAACGTTTTAAACTCTCTGAAAGCTACCGCAAAGGCTGGTGACGGCAAGATAACAGTTGTAGATATAAAGTCTGACGACTATGCCGCAGAGCTTAAAAGGCTCGATCAGGACAGCGTTGTGATAATACCAAAGGGCTTTACAGAGCAGGTAAAACAGCACAAAAAGGCAGACGTTGGATATATTCAGAGAATGACCTCTCTTGCGACCATGTCAAATATAAACACAGGCTCAGACACTGCCCTTGCAGTTATACAGCAGGCAGTAAAATCAACTATCTATCAGGATAAGCTTTCAAGCGGCGCAATGACAGAGGAAGAAATGAATCAGCTTGAAGACCCTGTACTGCTTTCTGAAACAACTGTTGTTGGCGACAAGGCAGATAAAGTGAGCAGTTCTGTAGTGATGTCCCTTTGCTCGGCACAGAGCATGGTAGTGCCTATAATAATGTTCGTTCTTATAATGTTCTCGGCTCAGATGATACTTAGCGCGATCTCTACCGAGAAAATAGACAAGACCCTTGAAACGCTCCTTTCCGCACCTGTTTCAAGACTTTCAGTCCTTACCTCGAAAATGCTTGCAGCAGGTGTTGTTGCGGCTTTGCAGGCTGTGGTCTATATGTTCGGCATGAGCAAAATGACAGGCGGTCTTACTGAGGGCATGGGAGATACCTCAGCATATGAATCTGCAATGGAAAACCTTGGTCTTACTATGAGCATAGGACAGTATGTTCTTGTGGGAATACAGATGTTTGTGTCTATCCTTATCTCATTGTCACTCTCAATGGTATTAGGAGCACTTGCAAAAGACGCAAAATCTGCCCAGACAATGCTTTTGCCTATAACCTTCTCCGCAATGATACCATATCTTCTTGCAATGGTAGTTGATATCAGAACGCTTTCACCTGTTATAAAGTATATCGTCTATGCTATACCGTTCACCCATACCTTTATGGCAAGCGAGAACGTAATGTTTGGCAACTACAGCCTTTATGCAGGGGGACTTATCTATCAGATAGTGCTTCTTGTAGTGTGCATGACTGTCGCACTGAAAATCTTCATGAGCGACAAGATATTCACAATGTCAATAGGCGGAAAGCAGAGAACAAGAAAGTCATTTGCTTTTATGAAGAAATAATATCACATAAAAGCGTATAATAACGCCACTTATATGTAGGGGAGCGACTCAATTTCTGTTTAACAGAAATACGGCGTTCCACCATATAGGTTTTATCGCAAAACAAAAAACCGCTGCGGATCTTTCTCCGTGGCGGTTTTGCTTTGTGCTATTTAATTTTCTGAAGTTTTAAGCCCCGTGTCCTCGTCAACAATGCCGTTATCCTGCGTAATATTGAAAATGCACCATTTTCCACTGCATTTTCCAACGTAGATGTAAAGCTTTGCGTCCTCACTGCCCTTTGAGCCTTTGAAAGTCACGTTCGTTACTATCTCATAAGCCTCTGAAACATTCGGTGCAGAGCCGTAAAAGCTTTTGTATTCGCTCAGGTCATATTCAGATTCTTTAAGCTTTGTTTCTCTGCCGAAAGATACGTCAATAGTGTAATCAGAACCATAGCTTTCAATGAAATCACCGTAAAGGACTTCTTTCATAACTTGCTCTTTGCCATATCCGCCTTCGGTTCGCTGCTGTTCATATTCGTTCTTCATCTCATTCGGAAAGCACTCCACGAATGAGTCGAAATCGCTTGTCTGTATGGACTTGAAGTATTTTTCTATTACCTCTGTCTTTGTGGAGTTGAAAATAACTCCGCTTTTGTATAGCACAGCCACGATAACGCCTATAACAACTACCGCCACAATGACAAGGGTCTTTTTGCCTGCGTTGGGATCATAGTGACGCTTTATCTCAGTGTCCTCTTTTTTCTCCTTTTCCCACTCGGCGTAAAGCTCTTTTTCCTCCTCGGTCCTGAAACGTTCAGGCTTTGTGGGCTTTTTGTATTTGTCGGCGGCGTGGGTCTTTAAGTTTGGGTCGCCATAGCCACACTTGTCGCAGTGATCTCCCTCATAATAGTTTCCACATGATTTGCAAAGTTTTGACATTTTTGTACCTCGTGTCTGTATTTGTAGATGTATGGTATGAGCATAAAAGCATATTGGGCGAACACTGTCCGCTCTACAGTTTTACTTCTGCTTGTAGTCTTTGAGGAAATCTCTCATTTCATTCATGGAGTATTCAAGATCCTCAAGCTTAGGAAGATAAACTATCCTGAAATGGTCAGGCTGCTCCCAGTGGAAACCGCCGCCATGAACAAGAAGTATCTTCTTTTCACGGAGAAAATCAAGCACGAACTGCTCGTCATTTGTGATGTTGAAACGCTTTGCGTCTATCTTTGGGAAGATATAGAATGCCGCCTTAGGCTTTACAGCCGACAGACCGTCAATGCTGTTAAGTGCGTTGTAGATATACTCTCTCTGATCGTAGATACGTCCCCCCGGCAGGAGCAGATCGTCAGTTTTTGTGTAATCACCAAGAGCATATTTGATTATATACTGGCTCGGTACATTTGAACAAAGCCTCATGCTTGAAAGCATATTAAGACCCTCTATGTAGCCTTTTACTCTGCTCTTATCACCGCTAAGGGTCATCCAACCTACACGGAAGCCTGCGATACGATGTGACTTTGAAAGTCCGTTAAGAGTGATGCAGAAAACGTCAGGGCAAAGTGAAGCGATAGAAGTATGCTCAACGCCGTCCATAAGAAGTCTGTCATATATCTCGTCTGAGAATATGATAAGCTCATGACGTCTTGCCATGTCTGCTATCTTTTCAAGTATCTCTTTTGGATATACCGCACCTGTCGGGTTGTTAGGGTTGATGATAACGATAGCCTTTGTCTTGTCTGTTATCTTCTTTTCCATGTCCTCAAGGTCAGGATACCATTCGGAGCTTTCATCACAAATATAGTGAACGGCAGTACCGCCTGCAAGAGTAACGGAAGCTGTCCACAGCGGATAGTCAGGGGCAGGAACAAGAACCTCGTCGCCGTTGTTGAGAAGACCCTGCATTACCATTGTGATAAGCTCGGAAACACCGTTTCCGGTGTAGATATCGTTAAGACTTTCAACAGGTATGCCCTTAAAGTGTGCATAATCATAAATAGCCTGTCTTGCTTCTGTTATGCCCTTTGAGTCGGAATAGCCCTGAGCGTTTCTCAGATTGTCTGTCATTGCCTGTATTATCTCGTCAGGGGCATTGAATGCGAACGGAGCAGGGTTTCCGATATTGAGCTTGAATATCTTCTCTCCCTTTGCTATCATTTCATTTGCTTCGTCCATAACAGGACCTCTTATATCATAACACACGTTATCAAGCTTGCTTGATTTTGAAAAAGTTCTCATTTTATAAAGCTTCCTTTCGCTTTTTGGTTTTCTTTTTATCTTTACTCTTTGTAAGCTCAAAGCTTCTGAGGGTAAGATCTTCTATCTCCTCTGTTGGCACGTCGCTGTCGAGATACAATGTTATCCAGTGGACCTTGTTCATGTGATAAGCTTCCGTCACGCCCTTGTAGATATCCCTGTAAAACAGCACTTCTTCGGGTTTTAGCTTTAAGTTTACTATCCACCTGTCATTGTGGAGCATCAAAAGCCCGAACCACTTTTTCGTGTCCCAGTGGCGCAGTGCAGTGGACTGAAAGTCCTCGTTGAAAGGCTGGTCATATGTCGCGCCTGCAATAGAGCCGCAAAAGTCAAGATATTCTTCTTTTGTCATAAAATCACCGACCTTTGCAAAATAAAGAAGTGTACTCGTTTAAGGCAATACCGTCAGGTGAGCTTTGTGCGGTGTTGCCTTAATAGTATACCTTATTATAATAACACTGCTTTGACCCTCTGTCAAGAAGAAAGTCAAGAAAAAAGCTGTCCCGATCTCTCGGAACAGCTCTTTCCCTGAAGTAAAAGAATATGAAAAATATGAAGAAAGCTTTGTTATTTAGAAACCATAGCTGTAATTATAGCCGCCAAGACCATTGCCATAGTTTCCATAGTAATCGTTGTAGTCGTCGTTGTTATTGTTATTATTATTGTTATTGTTGTTCTGGTCATTGTCATTTGACTCAGAAGTGTCCTCTGTGGACTCGCCGAGAACAACGTCAACATTTATCATTTTCTTGTTTCTGTATATAGTAAGCTGAACAGTGTCACCGACTTTGCACTTGTTCTTTATCTCATTCAGCTCGCTGATGTTTGATATAACAGTTCCGTTTATGCCTATAACGATATCATTTTCCTGAATACCAGCCTTTTCAGAGCCGCTTCCCTTAGTAACGCTCTTTACAAGGAAGCCCTGTGGGATACCATAGTATGATGAATATGCGCTTGTGATGTCTGTGCCTGAAATTCCAAGGCTAGGTCTGCCTGTAACGTAACCGTTCTTCATAAGGTCCTCAACAATAGGGAGCGCCTCATCGATAGGGATAGCAAACCCAAGTCCCTCGCCCACAGATGATGATACCTTTGCAGAGGTGATGCCTATTACCTGACCATATGCGTTGATGAGTGGTCCGCCTGAATTACCGCTGTTGATAGAAGCGTCTGTCTGGATAAGATTCATTGTCCTGTCCTCAACAGTGAGCGTTCTGTCTGTTGCGGAGATTATACCTGCTGTTACAGAGTTTGCAAGTGAGAAGCCAAGTGGGTTGCCTATTACGATAGAAGCTTCACCTACCTGAAGATCTGCAGATGTGCCGAACTCAGCGGCTGTAAGTCCCTTTGCGTCTATCTTCAAAACTGCGATATCAGTCTGAGTGTCTTTGCCTACAAGGGTAGCTGTGTATGTGAGGTTGTCCTCATCGTCATCAGAGCTGCTGTCAGAGCTTGATTTGCTGTCATCTGATTTGCTTGAAGTATCGTTGTAGCTGTCAGGAAGCACAACTGAAATAGACTGTGCACCATCAACAACGTGTGCGTTGGTTACGATGTAGCCGTCCTCGCTCATTACGATACCTGAACCTGTTGCAGTGCCGTTTGAAAGGATACAGGAGATGCCTACAACAGAAGGTGAAACCTTCTTTACTATCTCAGGGATAGTCAGTGCGTCGGACGGAGTTGAGAGCTGCTGGATAGTTGGCAGATTTGAACGGTCAACAGTGCTTTTTGCACTGTTTGATGAGCTGTCGTCCTTTGAAACAACGGTGCCGCTGTTTGAAGAGCCTACAGCGTTCTTTCCTGTAACAAGATTATAGCCTACAATGGAAGTAGTTCCGATAGCTGCAACGCAAAGCACTGCAATAATGCCTGAAAGCACTTTCTTGCCCTTTGACTTTTTCTTATTAGGATTGTATGTGAACTCATTCACGCTGCCTGCCTGAGCCTGATATTGATTATATCCGTTTTGCTGTGTATAGCTATTCTCAAAATTGCTATTATTGTTATCATTGAAGTTGTTGTTTCTGTATTCATTCATGATGAAAACCTCCTGGTATGTCAGCGGCGTGAGCCGTGGTAATCAATTTTAACCGCCCCTTGTGGGGCTTTCTTGTTTCGTTATCTAATATTATACTTGTTTATGTGAAAACTGTATGATAAATAGGACAATGTTTAATGTTTTTTACGGGAATATTGCGTCATATTGCAGGCTTATTTCTTTCACATTTGGCTTTTTTTATAGGTTCAAATTGCACAAATGCCTTTTTGTATAGTTTTTTTTGCCTCCTTTTACATAATGTTAAGAACAGTTTTGCTTTTGCATATTTTAAATAAATATATCAAATGTTTTTTGTGCATATCGGTAGAAAATTTTCGGATTTTATTCTTTAAAATGTAAAATTATTATTAATTGAAAGCTGAAATCTTGACGGCTACAGAGTTTTCAACCTTTTTTGACAAGATTTATTGCGAAATGCACAAAAAATGATTTTATAGTTTGTTTAAGGTGACTAAATCCTCCGCAAGCCTCGTTTTTATGTTATCTTAAACGTTTAATATCCTTGACAAAATACAGAGAAATTGATATAATTAAGATTAGCTAAATAAGCCCATTTTGGCATTTTACATAAAATTGTGGGCTGATTTGCATAATTTATTGCCCGAAATTTGAACATATTGTACAAGAAATACAATATGTTGTGGTCGTTGTGTGCTTCTGACACGATATGTGAATAATGCACAAATATTTTAACCTTTGTTTGAGTATATTACATAGGTCAAAATGACCAATACAACGGCTGAGATGAGGGCGATGATCCTGTTTGATGTGATAAAGGAGCCATGCGGTATGGACACTATACTTTCAACTGAAGATCTGTGCCGTGACTTTAAGATCGGCGACGGAAGCGTTGTGAATGCGCTGAAAAATATCAACATTGAAATAGAAAAAGGCAAGCTGACGATCCTTAGAGGACGTTCAGGAAGCGGTAAGACTACTCTTATCAATATTCTTGGAGCGCTTGACAAGCCAACAAAGGGCAAGGTCATGTTTGGCGGACGGGATATTACAAGGCTTTCTGAAAGAGCCAGAGATGATATACGGCGGTATAAAATGGCGTTCGTGTTCCAATCTGTGGCACTCATGTCGGGAATGACCGCTTATGAAAACGTTGACTTTGGTCTAAGACTTGCGAAATATCCATATGAAGAAAGGGATAAGCGCACAAGGGAATGTCTGCGAAGCGTGGGACTTGAAAAGCGAATGTTCCACCGACCGGGGGAAATGTCCGGTGGTGAACAGCAGCGAGTTGCTATAGCAAGAGCTATCGCACATAAGCCTGACATAATTTTTGCGGACGAGCCTACTGCCGAGCTTGATACGGCAACTGCGCTCCACGTTGTAAAGCTTTTCAAAGAGCTGGTGGCGAGAGATGAGATGACTATCATAATGACCACTCATGACCCCAGCATGATAGATATAGCTGATAAGGTTTATACATTAGAGGACGGTGAGATAGTTGAGTGATGAACTTGATACTATTGTAGCTGCCGACAATGATAAATATATGATACGGTGTGAAAATCTGGTGAAGATCTACAAAACTTCTGATGTTGAGGTGGTGGCGCTCCAAGGACTTGACCTGGATGTGGAGCGTGGAGAGCTTATGGCAATCGTCGGAAACTCAGGAAGTGGTAAATCGACGCTGCTCAATATGCTTGGAGGACTTGATAAGCCCTCGGCGGGAAACCTTTATGTGGACGGTAAGGATCTTCTGAAGTTTACTGATAAGGATTATATGGAGTATAAAAGGAACACCGTAGGCTTTGTGTGGCAGAATAATGCAAGAAATCTTGTGCCGTATCTTACGGCTGTGCAGAATGTTGAGCTTCCTATGCTGCTCAACGGCGAGCATAAAAGACGGCAGAAAGCACTGGAGCTGCTTGACAGAGTGGGACTGCTGAAAAGAAAAAACAGCAGGCTCGACCAGATGTCGGGAGGCGAACAGCAAAGAGTTGCAATAGCTATTGCATTGGCAAACGATCCGAGATTACTGTTGGCTGATGAACCTACAGGCTCGGTTGATACAAAGACTTCCAATATGATACTTGATATATTCAAGGAGCTTAATAAAGATGAGAAGATCACCATAGTGATCGTTACCCATGACCTTAAGCTTGCCGACCATATCGACAGAGTGGTGGCTATCAGAGATGGAAGAACAAGCTCTGAGATCGTAAGAAAGCGTTCTTATGTGGAGGAGCTTAACGAAATGGGAGATATCGTGCTGGTGGAGAACAGCGAGGAAACGGCTCATGAAGAGCTTATCGTCCTCGACAGATCCGGACGGCTGCAGCTCCCGAAGGACTTTATGGACGCTCTTGAGATAAAAGGCGGCGATAAGGTCAAGGTCGAACTTGATGAGAACGGCGAAAAGCTTGTGCTGTTCAGATCGGGGGGGACTTAAGCTTTATTTTCTTTATTTCCCGTGGGGGATCACATAATGAAGAGGTTCTATACTATTTATATTAGAATGTAATTAAGTAGGCTTGATTCTCGCAAAACCAAAAGCAATTTATTTAGAAACTTTAGGAAATCCTAATAGTGATATTCCTGATATCGATGCAATTAGTGCAATCGCTAAAAAACATGGATTACCAGTTGTTGTTGATAATACATTTGGCACACCATATCTATTTAGACCAATTGAACATGGTGCTGATATCGTTGTTCATTCCACGTCAAAGTATATAAACGGCGGAGGAAATTCCATAAGCGGCATTATAATCGACAGCGGAAACTTCAAATGGGATTATGACAAATTCAGGGGTCTGGCAGAATATAAGAAATTCGGGAAGTTCGCTTATATTGCAAAGCTGAGAAACGGCATATGGAGAAACGTGGGCGGCTGTCTTGCTCCAATGAACGCATTTATGAACAGCGTGGGACTTGAAACACTGGGTCTTAGAATGGAGCGATGTTGCCATAACGCTTTGAAGCTTGCGGAGTTTTTTGAAAGCTGTGAGGGCATTGAAGTGAACTATCCTGCACTGAAAGCCAGCCCGTTCTATGACCTTTGTCAGGAAGAACTTGGCGGCAAGGGCGGTGCTATACTCACCATAAGAGCAGGCTCAAAGGAAAGAGCCTTCAAGCTTATAAACGGCTTGAAGCTTGCAACAAATGCAACTAATATCGGAGATACAAGAACGCTGGTCATACACCCTGCAAGTACGATCTACGCTCACGGAAGCGAGGAGCAGAAGATAAACGCAGGCGTGTTCGGCGACACAATCAGGATAAGCGTCGGAATAGAGGACGCATCGGATCTGATCGAGGACTTTAAACAGTCCATAGAAAAACTTTAGGAGGAATTTACTATGGCAGTTGACTACGCAACACTTAAAAAAGGCGGTTTCATGCGCCAGAAGCAGAAGAATAATTTTTCACTTAGACTTAGAGTTGTGGGCGGAAACCTTACGGCAAAACAGCTTGCAACTATTGCAGAGGTGTCTGATAAATACGGCGAGGGCTATGTTCATCTTACATCACGTCAGAGCGTTGAGATACCTTTTATAAAGCTTGACGATATTGACGAGGTAAAGGCGGCTCTTGCAAAGGGCGACACAGAGCCGGGCGTGTGCGGACCTAGAGTAAGAACTATCACAGCTTGTCAGGGAGCTGCGGTCTGTCCAAGCGGCTGTATAGATACATACGCTCTTGCAAAGGAGCTTGACGAAAGATATTTCGCAAGGGAGCTTCCTCATAAGTTCAAGTTCGGCATCACAGGCTGTCAGAACAACTGCCTTAAAGCGGAAGAAAATGACGTTGGTATCAAGGGCGGCATAAAGGTCGAGTGGCGTGAAGCTGATTGTATCGGCTGTGGCGTGTGCGTAAAGGCTTGCCGTCAGGGTGCGCTTACAATGGAGGACGGAAAGATAGTCCTTGACAAAGAGAAGTGCAATTTCTGCGGACGCTGCTTCAAGGCTTGTCCAACAGAGGCGTGGGATACTATCCACGGCTATATAGTTTCATTCGGCGGACTTTTCGGCAACCATATCAACAAGGGCGAAACTGTTATCCCATTTATCGAGGATAAGGAAACTCTTATGAAGATTTGCGATACCGCTATACAGTTCTTTGACGATAACGCAAAAGCTGGCGAAAGATTTAAGTTCACTATCGACAGAGTGGGCAGAGAGAAATTTACAAATACTATACTGGAGGTTTATAACAATGGCTGATTTTAAAATAGACGATACAGTGGACATCACCACAGTGGTTTGCCCGACAACATTTGTCAAGGCAAAAGTAGCTCTTGAGGAGCTTGACGACGGACAGATCCTTTCCATTAAAATGAATGACGGCGAGCCTGTTCAGAATGTTCCAAGAAGTATTAAGGAAGAGGGTCACAAGATATTGAAGCTCATTGACAATGAGGACGGCACTTATGACCTTATCGTACAAAAGGTGGGAGATTAATGTCAGTAAGAGCAAATAAGGATACTTTCGAGAGCGAGATAAACGAGGCAGGAAAGCTTGTTATCGCAGATTTCTATTCAGATTCCTGCGTTCCATGTAAGCGAATGTCACCGCTTCTTGCTGAAACTGAGGAGGAGAACCCTGAGGGCATAAAGCTTGTGAAACTCAACATCAACTTTGACGGGGAAACCGCTCAGAAGTATAACGTCACAAGCGTTCCGACACTTGTGTTCTTCAAGGACGGAGCAGAAAAAGCAAGACTTACGGGAGCTGTAAAGAAAGCACAGCTTGCCGAAACAATAAATTCTATAGATTAAGGAGAAATGGATATGACTATAACAGTAGCAGGCAATAAAAAGGACGTTGCAGAGGGACTTACAGTGGCACAGCTCGTTATCGACGAGAACGTTGAAACACCACAGTACGTTACAGTAACTATCAATGACGAATTTGTAGAGAGCGGTGCTTTTGAAAGCACAGTTCTTAAAGACGGCGACGTTGTAGAATTTCTTTACTTCATGGGAGGCGGACAGTAATGGCATTTACAGACGAACAGCTCGAGCGTTACTCACGCCACATCATTCTTAAAGAAGTTGGCGCAAAGGGACAGAAAAAGCTTCTTAACGCAAAGGTTCTTATCATAGGCGCAGGCGGACTTGGTGCACCTGCCGCTATGTATCTTGCCGCAGCAGGCGTTGGCACTATCGGCATTGCAGACGCAGACGAGGTAGATCTCTCAAATCTGCAAAGACAGATAATCCACACAACTCAGGACGTTGGCAAGGCAAAGGTTCTTTCCGCAAAGGAAACAATGGAGGCTATCAACCCTGACGTCAAGGTGAATACATACCGCACCTTTATCGACAGTGAGAACATCATGGATATAATCAAGGACTATGATTTCGTTATCGACGGCACTGATAATTTCCCTGCAAAGTTCCTTATTAATGACGCCTGTGTAATGGCTAAAAAGCCATTTTCACACGCCGGTATCATCAGATTTAAGGGTCAGCTCATGACCTATGTTCCAGGTCAGGGACCATGCTATAGATGTGTGTTCAAGAACCCACCACCGAAGGACGCTGTTCCTACTTGCAAGCAGGCAGGCGTTATCGGTGCAATGGGCGGTGTTATCGGAAGTTTGCAGGCAATGGAAGCTATCAAGTATATCCTTGGTGTAGGCGACCTTCTCACAGGCTATCTGCTTACTTATGACGCACTTAAAATGGAGTTCAGAAAGGTAAAGCTCCCACAGGATACAAAGGGCTGTGCAGTATGCGGTGAGCACCCTACTATCACAGAGCTTATCGACTATGAACAGGCAGAATGTGACGGTGTACATCTATGATAAAACTCAGCAAAAGCGATTATGAAAAGATACTGCATCACGCTGAAAGCGAGCTTCCAAACGAAGCCTGCGGTCTTATCGGCGGAGTAAAAGAGGGCAGTGACAAGATAATAAAAAAGGTCTATCTTCTCACGAACATAGACCACTCAAACGAGCATTTTTCTCTTGACCCTAAGGAGCAGCTTGCTGCTATCAAGGACATGAGAGCAGAGGGACTTGTTCCTCTGGGCAACTGGCACTCACACCCTGAGTCACCTTCTCGTCCTTCTGATGAGGATAAAAGGCTTGCTTATGACAAGACAGCAAGCTATATGATACTCTCACTTATGAACAGAGATGAGCCTGTGCTCAATTCTTTCCATATCGAGGGAACGGATTCCACAAAAGAGGAACTTGTGATAGAATAGCAAAAAGTAGGGGCGAACAGCGTTCGCCCGCAATTCGTCCTCTCTCGTTTCGTAAGACACAAACAAAAAGCAGTACCCCAACAGGTACTGCTTTTATTATTTCATCATGCAAATCAAACGGGCGAACGCTGTTCGCCCCTGCAAATGTATCAGCATATTTGCGTGTGAAAAACTTATGAAGCCTTTGCGCTCTTTCTGACCTCTGTGTAGCCTGCCGGTGAAGGTATCTCGTAATCGTCTGTGGAGTTTATGGCTCTCATCATGCCTGCGATAAGGTCAGGCTGTGTGATAGTGTAGTCAAATCTGTTTATGATGCCAAAGCCCTTGTTGCCGTTGTAGCCGTTGTCCCAGTATACACAGACAACACCGTTTTTCTTTGCCGCCTTGATAAGATATTCAGACCAGTAGCGTCTGAACTCATTGTAGTCTGCAAACTTTTCTGTCTTGTCCTGTGCGCCAAATTCGCCGATAACAACAGGATAACCTTGACTTACAAACTTCTCGTTAAGAAGTGCCATTTGGCTGTCAACATAATCCTCCTGACCCCAGTTGTCATAATTCTTTACCGCATATTTGCCCCACTGAGTTTTTGCGGTCTTGTTCTCGTCAATAGTGAAATTGAATGGGTCATAATAGTGAACTGATATCATGATACGCTTGCCGTCAGCCTTGCAGCCGTTGTCGGTCGGTATCTTGAAGTTGTAATCATCTCCTGCTGTGTAATCAATATTGGTGTTCCAGCCAGGGAGAAGCAGCCAGCGCTTTTCATTGTTTGAACCTGTGGCTCTCACTGAGTCAACAAATATCTGATTGTATGCGTTGATGTTATCATATGCTTTTTCGTCAGGCTTGCCGTAATCGTTGTTGAATTCCTCATTCATGGACTCGAAGATAAGGTGCTGGTCATAGTCCTTGAAACGGTCTGCTATCTGAGTCCAAACCTTGCCGTACTTGTCCTTTATCTCGGTCTGCTTGTCATCGTCTTCAGCACAAAGCAACCAACTGTGGTCAACAGTGTAATATCCGTCACCATGCATATTAACTATAGCGAACATATCGTTGTTAACAACATAGTCAACGACCTCCTGAACTCTGTCCAGCCAGTCAGTGTCTATCTTGTAGTCAGGACCGTCGCCTATCATGTCAAGATAAGAAACAGGTATTCTTACTGTCTTGAAGCCCTGCGCCTTGACAGTGTCGATAAGCTCTTTGGTTATCTCAGGGTTGCCCCAGCAAGTTTCGCTGGGAAGTCCGCCGCTTGACGCCTCCAGCTGATTGCCTAAGTTCCAGCCAAGCCCCATGGCTTCTGTTATCTGTGTTTGGTCAAGCTCTGTCCACTTCTTTGCTGTGTCTTTTGCCTCGCTGTCGGAGTTTTTTCCGCAGCTTGCCACAGCCGCTGTCATAACTCCTGCTAGCAGCAGAGCCGCAGCTCTCGATACGAATTTTCTCATTTTTTATATAACCTCTTTCCTTTTTGCGTATGTAAACGATTAATGCTAATGACTATTATAGCACACTGCACAAATTTTTTCAATAGTGAAAAGAAAATTTTATTATGTGGTTGGAAATGAGAAATAAGTGGCTGCATATTGCCTGCTGCGGCGAATATCCATATAAATAAGCATTTGCACTTGATTTTGTAATATTATGTGTTATAATAGTAGATAAACTTATAAGTTTACTTTGGTAAACAAAAGGGGATATTCATATGGCAGCACTTCTTATAAGATTATTCATAAAAGACAGAGATAACGTGAAAGATAAAAACGTCCGAAAAAAATATGGCTACCTAGGCTCATGTACTGGTATAGTCCTTAATATCATGCTTTTCCTCGGTAAGCTTATTGCAGGATTTGTGTCAGGGGCTGTGTCCGTTATGGCGGACGCCTTCAATAACTTGTCCGACGCAGGCTCGTCTATAATGTCGCTGGTGGGATTTAAAATGGCAGCCAAAGCCGCAGACGAAGATCACCCTTTCGGTCATGGCAGAATGGAGTATATCTCAGGTCTTGTCATTTCGTTTATTATAATGATGATGAGCATTGAGCTTGGAAAATCATCGTTCACAAAAATTTTCGCCCACGATAAGCTTGCTTTCTCGGTAATGACCTTTGTGATACTTGGCTGCTCTGTGGCTGTGAAGCTTTGGATGTGGTATTTCTATAGAAAGCTTGGAAAAAAGATAAACTCTACCTCGCTTTTCGCCTCTGCCGCTGACAGTCTTTCCGATTGCGCCGCAACAGGAGCTGTTATGCTTGCAATGGTATTCTCTGCGTTCACAGACATAAACATAGACGGCTATATGGGCGTTCTCGTTGCTCTCTTTATCTTCCGCTCAGGCTTCATGACCTGCAAGGACAGCGTTTCGCCGCTTCTCGGCTCAAAGCCCGATAAGGAGTTCGTTCAGGATATTGTTGATACCGCAACGAGCTTTCCTGAGATAATCGGTATCCATGATCTGCTCATACATGATTATGGCGTAGGGAATACCGTTATCTCCTTTCATGCTGAAGTGCCATGTGAAATGGACTTTATGGCGGCTCATGAGCTTATAGACGATCTTGAGGATAGCATGAAAGAAAAATATCACTGCGCAGTGTCTATACATATGGATCCGGTGGCAGATCATGACGAGCAAACTATCGAAACTAAAAAGATAGTAACAGACGTTGTGAAGTCTATCGACCAATGCCTTAGCATACACGATTTCAGAATGACAAAGGGCGAAAACCGTGAAAATCTTATCTTTGACGTGGTAGTGCCTTTTGATTTCAGACTTTCAGACAGCGAGGTAAAAGCAAAAATATCAAAACGGCTCACAGAATTTGACGGAAGATACAACGCTGTTATAAATGTGGATAAGGGAGATACATTATAATATATAAGGCAACACCGCACAAAAATCTGACAAAAAAATTTGACTACGCATCTGACGCACGATCTTTGTGAGGTATTGCCATAAAAAAGACTTGCTTTTTTTCGCAGGATTGGTTATAATATAGGTATAACGCAAAGCGTTTGCGGTGCGTGGTCTATCATGATAGGAGGAATATAAAATGGCATTCACAGTTACAAAGGATACTATTATAGGCGATATAATGGACGCTGATGAAAATACAGCACCATACTTTATGGAAATGGGTATGCACTGTCTGTTCTGCCCAGCGTCAAGAGGCGAAACTCTTGAAGAGGCTTGTGCTGTTCATGGCGTTCCTGTTGAGGAAATGCTCGAAAAGCTCAACAAGCACTTTGCAGAATAAGCGTTTGGAACTATTTTCGCCGCCCAGCCGCCTTTTCAGGGGGCGAGCGGCGATTTTTTTCTTTGGAGGAAAGCTTTGGATAAAAGACTTGTGACCTGTGCAAAGCTTTGTACAGGAGATTTTGTATGTGACGTGGGGACAGATCATGGTTATCTGCCCTGCTTTATGATAAAGGAAAATATGTGCAAAAAGGCTCTGGCTTGTGATGTTGCACCATTGCCGCTAAAGTCGGCTGAGGAGCATATCCGCCGTGAGGGGCTTTCAGACCGCATTGGAACGGTACTTTCAGACGGACTTGACAATGTTCCCCAAGAGGGCATAACAGACGTTGTTATGGCAGGCATGGGCGGTGAGCTTATTGCAAGACTGCTTGAAAAATGTCCGTGGGTGAAAAACGGAGTGAACCTCGTTTTACAGCCTATGACAAAATGGGACGTGCTTAGAAAGTGGCTTTATGACAACGGCTTTGAGGTAAAAAAAGAGCTTGCCTGCACAGAGGGTCAGTTTGCATATTCTGTCATGCAGGCGGTGTATACAGGCAAAACGCCGTCTCATGATTGCGACGACAGATATTTGCAGTTCGGCTTTGTTAAGCCTGAGGGCGAGGGGAAAGAGTATATCGCAAGGCAGGCAAAAAGAATTTTTGTCGCGGGCAGCGGAATGATGAAGTCTGAGGACAAAAAGGAGCTGGGAGAAAGTCTCGTTAAGCTTGCACAGAGCGAGCTTGACAGACTTTGACACACAAAAAGGAGCTGACAAAAATGACGACAGTTTATGATATATACAGTTTTATAGAGGATATAGCCCCATACCGCTTGCAGGAGGGCTATGACAACAGCGGTCTTAATGTGGGGGAAATGTCCGCAGAGGTAAGGAGCGTGCTGGTGGCACTGGATTGCACTGCTGAGGTGGCAAGAGAGGCTTGTCAGCGTGATTTTGACCTTGTTCTCACC
>OLIW01001838.1_pt1 | contig 17527 bp, 15 predicted proteins | sample 1601321 | NCBI WGS metagenome assembly OLIW01 (sample SAMEA2452114, study PRJEB22498) | human gut metagenome
CAAAGCTCTTGTCCTCCCTGCCGTCGAACAATATGCAGGAAGCTCCGCACGACTTGAGCCAGCCTGTAGATATGTCAAAGGACGAATCGCTAAACGAAATCGTTCCCGAATCTTCAAAGATAGCCCTCGACGTTTACAAGGTGATAGAAAAGATAGTCGATGCAGGCTCATTTTTTGAAATCCAGCCTATGTGGGCGCGCAATATGGTGACGGGCTTTGCTAGGATACAGGGCGTTGTCACGGGTATAATAGCAAATCAACCCGCTTTCAAGGCCGGTTGCCTAGACATCAACGCCTCCGACAAGGCCGCGCGCTTTATCCGCACCTGCAATGCCTACAACGTTCCGATTTTAAATTTGGTGGACGTTCCGGGATTTATGCCGGGTTTGGCTCAGGAACAGGGCGGTATCATTCGCCACGGCGCAAAGATGCTATTTGCGTACGCTTCGGCTACCGTTCCAAAAATTACGCTCATTATGCGCAAGGCTTACGGCGGCGCTTACATCGGCATGTGCAATGCCGAGATGGGAGCAGATATGGTGTTTGCATGGCCCACTGCTGAAATTGCCGTCATGGGCGCAGAGGGCGCAGTCAAGGTTCTGTTTAAGAAGGAAATTGCGGAAGCTGCAGACCCCAAGGCAAAGGAGGCGGAACTTCGCGCATCTTACCGCGAAAAGTTTGCAAGCCCCTATCAGGCAGCTTCAAAGGGCATGTTGACAGACGTCATTGAGCCCTCTCAGACTCGCGGTATAATTGCTAGAGCTCTGCGCGCAACGCTGAGCAAGCGCCAGACGAGGCTGCCCAAGAAGCACGGCAATATTCCTCTATAATTTACGTTTAGAAGACTATGAGTATATTCTTGATATCGCTACACCCGGAGATCGGCGAAACGATTTCATACATGATAATATGTATGTTGCTCGTCATCGGCGTATTGTGGGTTTTGTCGTTTGCGACAAATCTGGTTGGACTCCCATTCAAGTTGAAGGATGCTGCCAACGCAAAGAAGCAGGCGCAGGCAAAGGCAAAAGCCGAAGCCGAGGCCAAGGCTAGGGCAATGGAAGCCGCTAAGGAATCGGCAAAAGTTGCCACGCTGGTATCTTCAGCAGTTTACGCAACTATGGACGGGGCTCCACACAGAATAATCTCCATTTCTCCCGCGTCGGCGGATGCGGGTGTGAGTAGTGAAGTAGCCGCAGTCATTAGCGCAGCTGTCTTTACCGCTCTCGAAGGGCAGGCCTTCTGCATAAAGAGCATAAAGTACGTCCCCGATTTCAACTGGGCAAACTCAGGAAGAATCGCAATATTTGCATCTAAAACTCCGAAACTATAAAACAAATTTAAAAGAAAGAATTAAGATATATGAAAAAACTACGCATTACACTCGAAGGTAAAACATATGACGTCGAAGTAGAAGTTCTCGGCGAAGTTTCAAAAAGCGCAGCTGCAGCACCCGCAGTGGCGTCGGCTCCCGTTGCAGCCCCCGCTCCGGCAGCAGCTCCGGCCCCCAAGCCGGTTGCAGCCCCCGCAGCAGCAGGCGCTGATACTGTTGCAAGCCCCTTGGCGGCAGTCGTAGTATCCGTAGATGTAAAGCAGGGCCAGCAGGTAAAAGAGGGCGATAAGCTCGTAACTTTGGAAGCTATGAAGATGAATACCTTCGTATTTGCTCCCAAGAGCGGAACTGTATCTCAGATTTTGGTAAACGCAGGCCAGAGTGTAGCGGAAGGCGAAGCTTTGGTATCTCTGTCGTAATTTCTTGGGTTTCGGCGCGATCGAAAATGTATCGGGCGCGCCAGAATCTGTTAACATGACGGCCCAAAAATGCGGGTCGCAAAAAGATTTTATACCAAAATGTTTAACGATTTACTAGATCTTTTATGGGAATCAGGCTTCTTTTACATTGATTGGAAGATGATTGTCATGTGGGTAGTGGTCGGAGTTCTATTCTACTTGGCCGTGCGCCATCAGTTTGAGCCTCTTCTGCTAATCCCAATCGCATTCGGTGCGCTGTTGGCAAACTTGCCTACTGCGGGCGTCATAAACCGCCCTGCGGGCGATATAAATTCGCCGGTGACCGGATACGTTCAGTATGTATTTCTCGAGAAGGGAAACACGGTGACACTACCGCGAGTTGTAAAAACGCAGCCCGAAGCTCTCTGGCGCCTAGTCCAAGACCAGCCCAAGGAAAAGTTCCAGGAACTTGCCCAGGCCTTCTTTGACAGGACTGAGAAGTATACGGCTACGGAAGTTTCGGAATCCACCCTGCCCGAATTTAAGAATGCTCCCGCCCCCAAGTCTGCAATAGAGGCGGCGGAAGATAGAGGCGAGGGCGTTCCAAGCCTCGTTGCAATAGTTCGCCCCACCCAGAAAAATACGGGTGACAGAGAGTGGATGGAAAAGACTTGCAAAGTGACCTTCAAGGGCAAGGAAATCGAAATTGCACCCAAGGATAGGCTAGTGTGGCTAGACGCAAACGGCTTTGTGGCGGAAGTCAAGGCAAAGGACGGCTCTCCGATTATGAGAGATACCCCGATTTTGACATTGGCAAGCTCGCACTCCGGCGGTCTTTACTACTACATACAAAAGGGCGTGTTGCTTGAAATATTCCCCCCGATAATCTTCTTGGGCGTAGGTGCCCTTACAGACTTCGGTCCGCTAATTGCAAATCCGCGTACTCTGCTTTTGGGTGCGGCTGCGCAGTTTGGTGTGTTCTTCACCTTCTTCTGCGCAATTCCGATGGGCTTCTCGGCTCCTGAAGCTGCGTCTATTGGTATTATCGGCGGCGCGGACGGCCCAACGTCAATATTCTTGTCTAACAAACTTGCCCCGAATTTGCTGGCGCCAATTGCGGTTGCGGCATACAGCTACATGGCTTTGGTGCCTGTAATTCAGCCGCCTGTCATGCGCCTGCTAACTACTGAGGCCGAGCGCAAGATAAGGATGAAGAGCCTGCGCAAAGTTGGAAAGCTTGAAAAGCTCATATTTGCAGTCTTTGTAACGCTATTTTGCATTATGATTGTTCCGGACGCATCAGCCCTAATCGGCATGCTTATGTTTGGAAACTTCATACGCGAATCCGGCGTTTGCGAGCGCTTGAGCAAGTGCGCACAGAATGAGCTTATAAACATTGTCACAATCTTCTTGGGCTCCTCGGTCGGTATAACCATGACTGCCGACAGGTTCCTGAACAAGCAGACCCTGTTCATCTTGGCACTGGGCGTCGTAGCCTTCGTAATTTCTACGGCAGCCGGAGTATTGATGGCAAAGTTCATGAACTTGTTCTCAAAGGATAAGATAAATCCGCTAATCGGCTCAGCTGGTGTTTCTGCAGTTCCCATGGCGGCTAGAGTATCGCACGTGGAAGGCCAGAAGGCGGACCCGAGCAACTTCCTATTGATGCACGCGATGGGTCCGAATGTCGCTGGCGTTATAGGCACTGCTGTTGCGGCGGGCATATTTATCTCGACATTGTCCTCGCTGGTAAAGTAAGAGCTATTAAATTTAAATCTCGGAGCGGCTCGCAATTTTGCGGGTCGCTTTTTTTGTATTAAAGCGAAAAGTTTTATGTGGAAATTTAGTCTTATCAAAAACCAATCGACTGAGATTTCAACACAAGGCACTTTGAGCAATTTCTATAAAAAAGCTCTAAAAAAAGTACGATTTTCATTGAGAAATGAAAGATTCGGTCTTTTAATTTAGTCAACATTTTCAATTACAATAGAAAGCAAAAATGAGCTACAAGACAATTACAGCAGAAGAGGCGGCAAACCTCATAAACGATGGCGATACAATCGCTTTTAGCGGATTTACACCGGCAGGAGCCGCAAAAGCAGTTCCGACGGCAATAGCTGAAAGAGCCGAGAAAGAGCACGCTCAAGGCAAGCCGTACCGCATAAACGCAATCACGGGAGCTTCCGGCGGCCCATCTCTAGACGGAGTGCTAGCGAGAGCAAACGCTCTAAACTTCCGCGCCCCCTACCAGTCAAACGCAGATATGCGCGGAAAGATTAATGAAGGCACAATAAACTTTGTAGATATGCACCTCTCAATGACGCCGCAGTATATGAACTACGGTTTTATGGGAGACATCGACTGGGCTGTTGTGGAAGCCGCAGACGTAAGCGACAATGGCGAAATTTTGCTGACAACCTCGGTAGGTATATCGCCAACAGGCCTAAAGCTAGCAAAGAAGGTAATTATAGAGCTAAATAAGTACCACTCGACAGCACTGCGCGGAATGCACGACATCTATGAGACTGCAAATCCGCCGCATCGCCGCGAAATCCCGATTTACACATGCTCCGACAGAGTCGGCACGGAAGTCGTAAAAATCGATCCCTCCAAGATAGTTGGAATTGTGGAAACTAACAGACCCGATGAAGTCGGCGGCTTTAAGCCCGCAACCCCAATTACGACAAAAGTTGGCCAGAATGTGGCAAACTTTTTGGCAGCGGAAGTGAAAGCCGGGCGCATTCCGGCAGAATTTTTGCCAATACAAAGCGGCGTTGGCAACATCGCAAATGCTGTATTGGGCGCTATGGGCGAGAATCCGGATATTCCGCAATTCAGCATGTTCAGCGAGGTTTTGCAAGACAGCGTGATAGATATGCTTGAAAATGGGCATATGAAGTTTGCAAGTGCAACTTCACTCACGGTAACATCGCCAAAGCTTCAGGAGATATACTCAAATATGAAGTTCTTCCACGATAAAATCGTGCTTCGCCCGCAGGAAATTTCAAATAGCCCGGAACTAGTCCGCAGACTCGGCGTCATCTCAATAAATACAGCTATTGAAGTCGATTTGTTCGGCAACGTGAACTCCTCGCACATCATGGGGAAGAACATCATGAACGGCATAGGAGGCTCCGGCGACTTTACGAGAAACGCGTACATCTCAATATTTACAGCACCTTCGCTGGCAAAGGGCGGAGCCATATCGACCTTCGTACCGATGGTATCGCACGTTGACCACACAGAGCACAGCGTAAATGTTGTAATATCCGAGCACGGCGTGGCCGACTTGCGCTGCAAGTCTCCGGAACAGAGGGCGGAACTGATAATAAATAACTGCGTCGCTCCCGAATACAGAGACCTCTTGCGCTCTTACTTGCACTGCGTAAAGCATGGCCACACCCCGCAGACCCTCTCAAAGGCCTACGCTATGCACGAGGCCTTTGTAACAGAGGGCGATATGCACAAGGCGAAGTTCTAAAATAATAGGGCGTTTTTATGTCGAGGTTTTCGGTTGCACTAGTTCTTGCGTTAATCTTCTGCGCGCGCCTGTGCGCCGAAAACCTCGTTTACATCTTTGATGGCCCCACTAACAACACCCACTTGGCAATTTTAAAGGGTGCAAACGACGCGCTAAAGGACTTCAACTTGCGATACGGCAAAAATTTTAAAGCCGTGGATTTCTCTCAGGGTAAAGATGACATATCGCAGGCGCAGCTGCTTAAAGAGGCTGCAAAAGATCCGCAAAATATAGGGGCTGCGGTAATACCACTAGAAGGCTCAAAGGGCGAATTGGAAGCTCAGGTAATCTTACTTGCATCTAAGAAATTTCCGACAATTGCCCTGGCCTTTCCACTGAATCAAGAGGGGGCTCTTCAGACTATTTCAATTTCTAAAGACGATCTGATAAAAAGACTGACTTTAGACTTAAACTCAAAAAAAGACAGGGCTAAATTCCAAATTCTTGCCGTCATAAGCGGCAAAGATGATGCTTTCATAGATGAAAAACAAGCCCTTGAATCGCTAAGCGGCATAAAGCGAGACGTGGCGGAAGCCCTCTTAAAAATAGCCCCCGTAAAATTTATATCGGCCTCGCACTTTTCTGAATTTCAAAAGAAATATGCGGCTGAGCTATTGGCTTTAGACAACTATTCGCTGGTATTTTTAAGCGAACTGCCGCTAAACGACGTCTCGCCCCTTGCGGAAGATTCCGACAGGCTTTCGGCCGTATCAATAGGCGGCAATCCATATATGGCTCAGTACCTAAATTCAAAGCAGATAACTTTAGTTGCGATGCCCGACTACTACGGCTTCGGATACTTAAGCGCAGTAGCCTTGGTTGAAAAATACATGCAAAACAAGTTGCCCTCCGCAAAGCTCAGGAACTTGGATTCATCATTCTTTACTCCTCTTGACGTTGGGGAATTTAACAAGGCCTGGATAAATCTAAATTGAGCGCACGCTTAGGCCTATTAGCTACTTGCACTGTGCGCTAAGCGCCACAATATAAACAAGAGTGCAAGTTTTTTAGTGGGCAAAAGCGCCCAACGAACTAGCGCCTTGCAAAGAAAATAGAAGTAGCGGAAAGCACCATGCACCGAGGTAATCTACGTACGCTAGAAGCTGAGTTTAATTCTGCACAGGCCAATTTTTTAATTTAGTGTAAAAAACTCCCAAGATTTTATCGCGGGGAAACTGCGGCGCCATTTAAGCTTAATCTGCGAATGATAGAAGGCGAAAATTACTAAATTCGTCAAAAGCCCTGTGCAAGAATGCAGCATTGCTGGAAAATAAAAAAGCGGCGGACAAACTCCGACGCTTTTTTAAATTCGTTTGTATGCCTAAAGCCTACTTCTTTATCTCTCTGTGGAGAGTGCGGCGCTTCAAGGCAGGATTGTACTTCATCTTCTCAACCTTCTCAAGCTGCTTACGCGGATTGCGCGAGGTCAGATAGCGCGAAGGCGACTTGCCTTCTTTGCGGGCTTCCGTGCATTCTATGATTACTGTTTCTCTTGGCATTGTCTTTTAAAGTTAAATTGTTAAAGACGACTATGGTGGACTCTAAAAAATAAATTTCAACCTTTTTTTGCGTTTTTTTGTAAAATTGCAAAAATCCCTCACTTAACAAAGTCTGCGGCCTCGTCTATGTTTGGCAAAATGGCAATCACAGAGTCTATATTTGCAACTTTTAAGACGCCCAAAACCAAGCTCTGCGGAGACACCAAAGCGAGCTTCTTGCCGCTTGCAGCAAGGCTCTTTGCCGTCTGCAAGAGCTTTCTTATTCCCAAGGAGGCCATGTAGTCAACCCTGCACATGTCTATCACAAGCCCCCTCCCCATAGCAGATATCTCAGATAGCCTACCCTCAATTTGCGAAACTCCTTCAGAATCCATTCTGCCCTCAAGCTCCACAATAATAACACCGCCTCTTCCTTCGCGCTCACTAAATTTCATAATCATTCCTTTTCCATCTACATCATAATCAAAATACTAAAAAAACAGTCAACTAAAACTTAAAATTTGTAAAAAAACCCCTCACAAATCCAAATCTTCCTGCTTTAACTCGCTTTTATCTTTCGCGCCATCGACAATCTTAGGAAATTTAAGCTCGCCCTTTCTTATGTGTGTAGGCGCCCTGCCCACCCTGCTTGCAATGAGGCTCTCATTCTCCGCCAAAATTTTATCGCACATCTTGCGCACGTGCAGCCTCAGCCACTTATTTGTGGCAGTTCCCTCTGAATAATCATTGGGACCGTAGGAATCTATGCGCTGCGACTGCAAAAGCATGTCGTTTTGCTCAAACTCGGCGTCGCTTTCGCGCGTGTAAACCGCAAAGGTCTTGCCGCCGCCCTTGCGCACGACAGAAAATACGGGGACGTCGCTAGGGCCGTCTGCTATGTAAATCATATTTGAGATTGGCACGCGCCTGTCGCTCTCCTGCATCTGGGCGTTTACGTCTATTGAGGAATTCTTATTTACACCCTTATTTATCTCAAATATAAAGCGCGTCTTGATGGTGTTATCGACTATCATGCCTATCTGGTTTATGCGCGTTGAAAGCGAATTTAAGTCGAACTCAGCCTGCTTTGAAAAGTATGGAGGAAAAGGTTCCTCGATAAACTCGCAGGCAAAAATCCCGTCAACTTTCGAGGCTATGGCACTTCCCTTTATCATCTCGGCAAGCCCGGTACTCACGATGTAATGCTCCAGCTTTATATCGAGCTTTCTATATTTTTCCTCGCTTGTAGGAATTGCCCTTAATTCGTCAAGGAACTCAAGTATGCCCTTGCAGAACTTAATTTTTGCGCCGAGCTTCCGCAATTTCGCATTGCTTAAATCGGGCATTATGCCGCTTTTTACAAAGCTTAATAGATGGTTTAAGTAGACGGTCTCGGGCGAAACTCTGACGCCCTTTTTAGCATAGAGAGCGGGAAGCATATTGACTTCCTCCCAAAATAGGCGCTCGTCTATACCGTACTCCTCAAATATGGGTGTCTGCATGTAAGCCGGAATTAAGGTCTTATCAAAATCCCAAATACAGGCGATTATGTGTTTGCGTCCGAGGTTGTCTTGTTCGTTTTTCATTGAAATTTGTTAACGGCACCGATTTTCCAAGTTGCAAAGACAAATGCAATCCTTATATTTGCCCAAAATCAGGAATTGCGCTCGCGCGCGGTTTTTGCTCAAATTATCAAAATTTACCTATGGACGGAATTCCACCTATCACACCATTTCTAATAAGGCTTAAGGCGCTCGACGAAAAAATGAGCGCTCCAGATTTCTACAACGACCAGCGCTCGGCCTCCGCCATATCGCGCGAGCATCAGCACCTGACTACCCTCAAGGAAAAGTACGAGGAGCTCGAGAAAATATTGGGCGAGATAAAAGAAAATGAGGAGATGATTGCAGACTCCTCCTCCGACCCGGATTTAGTCGAACTTGCCAAGGAAGATTTGCAAGCTCTCGATGCAAAAATAGAGCCGCTAAAAAAGGAAATTTTGCGCTTCATGATTCCGCCGGATGAGACCGACTCAAGGAACACCGTAGTCGAAATAAGGGCGGGTACCGGCGGCGACGAGGCCTCTCTATTTGCTGCAGACCTATACAGAATGTACTGCAGATATGCAGATATAAAGGGCTGGAAAGTTGAGCAGCTAAGCTCCAGCGAATCCCCGGCGGGCGGTTTTAAGGAAATATGCTTTTTGCTAAGCGGCACCGACGTTTACCGCTACATGAAGTACGAGAGCGGCACGCACAGAGTCCAGAGGGTTCCCGTCACGGAGGCAAGCGGCAGAATACATACATCGGCAGCAACAGTTGCGGTTCTGCCAGAAGCGGAGGAAGTCGATATACAAATAGACCCTTCCGAAATAGAAATTTCAATAGCCAGAGCTAGCGGCCCCGGCGGACAGGGCGTAAACACCACAGACAGCGCCGTGCAAATTCTGCACAAGCCCACCGGCATGATTGTAAAGTGCGCCGACGAGCGCTCTCAGCTAAAAAACAAGCAAAAGGCCCTCAAGGTATTGCGCTCGCGCCTCTTGGAGATGAAGCAAAATGAGGAGCGCGAAAAATACGCGCAAAACAGGCGCGAACAAATCGGCAGCGGCGACCGCTCCGAGCGCATCAGAACCTACAATTTCCCGCAAAGCAGGCTAACCGATCACAGAATAGGCCTTACGGTGCACTCGCTCACCCAAGTCATGGACGGCGAGATAGACGATATTGTGCGCGCTCTAGAAGAGGCGTACTACAACAAGCGCATAGAGGCTCTAATTAAAGAGTCGGAGTAATTGTGCAAAGCGTTCTTGAAATTCTAAACAAGTGCGAAGCATTCTTTGCCAAAAAGGGAGTGCCCAACGCAAAGTTAGATGCGCAAATTCTGCTTGCAAAGGCTATGAAATGCAAGCGGCTCGATTTGTTTTTACATTTTGAAGACCCCGTATTTGAAGAAACTCTGGCAGAATTTAGAGAGGACGTAAGAAGGAGAGCCAAGCGCGAGCCCCTGCAGCACATACTGGGCAATGTGGAATTTTTTGGACTTAAATTAAAGTGCGACGCCCGCGCCCTAATTCCTAGAAGCGAAACGGAAGAGCTCTGTGAAATATTAGCCGGCAGATTTCCAAAAGATTCGCAAAACTTTAAAATTTTAGATTTGGGAACAGGCTCAGGCGCGATAATTCTGGCCCTTAAAAGCGCATTTAAAAACGCCGCGTGCCTCGCCTGCGACAAAAGCAAAGAAGCGCTCTCTCTAGCCAGGGAAAACGCCGCCCTATGCGGGCTTTGTGTCGATTTTTTTGAGAGCGATTGGTTTGAAAACGCCTCGGGAACATTCGATTTAATAGTCTCAAACCCGCCCTATCTCACTGAGGGCGAGATTGAACAAGCCCAAATTGAAGTTAAGAAATTCGACCCCTACAGCGCGCTCTTTAGCCCCGAAAACGGCTTGCAAGACTTAAGGAAAATAATCGAACTTGCGCCGAAATTTTTAAACTCTGGCGGAACTTTAGCGCTCGAATGCGGCCTAAACCAAGCGCAAACCTTGGCGGATACTTTCGCGGATAAGTGGCAGAGAGCCGAAGTGCTTAAGGATTTATCCGGACGCGAGAGATTTTTAATTTTGCAGGCAAAGTAAGCCGCCTGCCATTAAGTTGCGAAAGAGAGAAACTTTGCGTATTAAATTAAGCAAAACCTAAGCCTAAAAATAATAGCCACCTCTCTAAAGCTAAAAAACTGCAGCTGCCGACACCTTGGCCTTCTAACTTGGCTTGTGCATCTTAAGTTTATTCTTTTAGCCAATGCGCCGGCAAAAGATGTTTTTTTAACGCTAAACTCCCGCTGTCTTTACAAAAAAGAAGAGGGGGCGCGAAAAAGAAATTGCACGCCCCCTCCCTGGCTTTCGAGAGATGAAATTAAAGCTACTCTGAGCCCTCTTTGCCGCCCTCTTTTTGAGAGCGCGATATGGCTTGGAGCGCCAAGTAATTATCGCCAAATTTTTCCATATTTTTCATTTCCGTCTCAAAGGTATCGAGATGTTGCTCCTCGATTCCTACGAGTTTTTCAAAGAGAGCCTTTGTTGCGCTATCTTCATTTTCGGCGCAGAGCTTCGCCCACTCGTTGTAGGCGTCGGCACTCGACTCCTCAAGCTCCATAGCCCTTTCAAGCATCTTTCTTACGTCGCGAATTTGCTCAACAGGCCCGCACGTTTTCAAGACGACGTCACCGCCCAGAAATAGTATGCGCTCGGCAAGCATCTCAAGATGCGTCATCTCAACTATGGAAACTCGCTTGAATATGGCGGATAGCGGATCGTAACCCCTGTCCTCGCAAATAAAGTGAAAGTAGAGATACTGCTCTATCGCCAAAAGCTCGTCGGCGACAGCCTTATTCATTAGCTCTATGCTCTTTTCCCTGTTCATAATCTGCCCTATTTAAAAGTTCGACTCAGCTATATTTCGGAATAAATTCTCAACTTTTAATGTTTTTTTTAATTTATTTAAAATCCAAGCCGCCGCTATGCGCTTGACTATTTCTAAAATAAGCGATTTTATTCCGCGCTTAAGAGCTTTATGCATCTCATTTACCAAGCGTAAAACAGCTCTTGCAAAATTATAAAGATATATGTTTATGTTGAAAAAATTAATCGCAATTTCGCTATTGTGCGCAGCATCTCAAATTTCATTTTCGCAAGACGATTTAGTTGGAGAATACAAGGGAACTATCGAGGGTAAAAAAGGCTACCCATTTGACAACAATAAGGAAATGTGCGCGCAAATTTCAAAGCATGCCGACGGCTACAAGCTGCGCATACTGCCTGAACTCTTCAAGCGCTCAGACGATGTTGCATTTGCAAGTGCACTGAAAGCAAAAGACGGCAAGATAGAAATTAAAGACTTGGGCTATTGGAAACTTAATGGCGAGGTGGAAAATGGCGAGATAAAGCTAAGAGGCCGCGAGGGCAAAAACGACTTTACCATTAAGCTTAAAAAATTCGAAAGAGTATCGCCCACACTCGGTGAAAAGGCCCCTCAAAACGCAAAAATTTTGTTCGACGGCAAAAACACAGCCGCATGGAAAACAGCAAAGGGCAAAGATTGCGTCTGGAAGCTCACAGAAGACGGCGCAATGGAAGTTGCCCGCGATCCTAAAGACCCGCCGAAAAATCAAACCATATTTTCTAGCGAGGCCTTCAGCAACTTTAAGTTGCACCTTGAATTTATGCTGCCCGATATGCATAAGCAGTCCGGGCAATTCCGCGCTAATTCGGGCGTATTCATAGGCCCGTACGAAGTGCAAATACTCGATTCCTTCAACTGCGAAGGCCTCTGGAACGAGTGCGGTGCAATATATAGAATATACCCGCCAATTTCAAATGCCGTCCTGCCCTCGCAGAAGTGGCAAACTTACGACATAATATTTGAAGCTCCAAAGTTCGAAGATGGTAAATTGCTAAGCCTTCCAAAAATCACCGTTTATCTTAATGGCATACTTGTCCAAAATAAGATGGAAATTCCCCACGGAACATCGCTACCACAACCAAAGAGAGCCTCTTACAAGCACCCGAAGCCGCCCTATAAAATTTCTCTGCAAGACCACGGCAACCCGATTAAGTTTAGAAATATCTGGGTTGAAGAAATGTAGTTTAATTTGAAATTATTTGGAAATATGCCCTCCAAAACAGCACTGCTTACATGCGCGCTCTGCTCTGCTCTGTTCCCTGCGCTAGCGCACGACGGCGACTTTTCTTTAGACTCAATAGAAAATCCATCGACCGACTACCTGAGCGTAAACGCATCTGTAAGCTACGAATCGGAATACGTTTTTAGAGCTCAAAAGAGGGCTTCATTTTCAATAAGGCCAAGCTTGGATTTGTCATACCAAATATTGGGCTTTGACGCATATGCTGGAATTTTGATAAACCAACCCCTGAAGGGTCAATTAAACGCAGAGGGAGAGCTTGTAAATTTGCAGCAGCTCGACGCCTACGCCGGGCTCTTGTACGGCTACGGACCCGTAACATTTGACGTTGGCTACGTCTATTACTGGTACTGTGGCGAAACTCCCGGGCGCAGCCGAGATTCCGAAATTTTTGTAGGGGCTTCACTTGACCTTGCTACATTTCTAGACGGACTAAACATCACGCCGTCGCTATATTACTACTACGATTTTGAGCTGCTTAGAAATACCTTGGAGGCCTCGATTTCATACGAGCATTACCTCGACGAGCTGCTGCCCGTAGAGGGCTTTTCCGTGCCGATTAGAATCTATTACGGCTACACACCTTCAGAGAGGGTAAATGGCGACCAATGCTATGGACAAAGCAATATGCATTCAAGCTACATGTATTTTGGCGCTTCCATAGATTTAGCTTACAGAATTTGCGATTACTCTTCAATACGCATAGGCTTGCGCTACTCGCAGGCCTTTAACGGCTCAGGCATAGACCCGAATTACTCCACATCGCAGCGCAACATATGGTATGGAGTGTCGCTTAAATTCGGATTCTAAAAAATATATACGCCAACTTAAGTGGGAAATTTTGCGCAGAGCTTAGCTTTGTAAAATTATAAAATTTGCAACTATAACTTGATTTTGCGCTGAAAAGCATATAGCTTTAGCCTGTGCGCTTTTTAAGTGTCGCGCATTTATTATTAACTGCAGAAACTGTTTATGAATAAGGAAACCCTACCATCGTATCTCGCGGAAGCTAAGGCAAATCCGCTATCAAACAGAGCCCCTTGGTTTAAAAATACCGCGCCGTCTTACGCGGGTATAATCTTGTGGTTCGTATTTTGGAATGAAATTGCAAAATGCGGCGGAGTACCCGGCGGCGGACTCGCTTGGGGCATAGGCCTGCCTATAATATCAATTATATTTGCAGCGCTAGTCTGCTTTGCCCTCTTTTACTTTGTGCCCGGAATGTTCGGGTTAAAGACGGGCTTGCCGCTTTACGTTGTAGGAAGCTCCGTATTCGGCACTAAGGGCGGAATTATTATGCCGGGGCTTCTGATGGGAATTCTCCAATTCGGTTGGGTGGGTGTTAACATATTCGCATCTTCAGTTCTGCTGCACGAGACCCTCTCAATGGTTCCTCTATACGTAATTATGATTGTGTGGGGTGCCGCTGCAACTTTTATAGGCTTAAAGGGCATTCAGTATGTCGCAAAAATCTCGACCTACCTGCCCTTGATTCCGCTTGTAATTTTAATTTATCTAATCTTCAAAACAGCCTGCTTTGTGGGCGATTTTGACAGCGCAAAGCTCGTGGCTGAATCCGTAAAGTCGGCCGCAGCCACATCCCCCGCAGCGGCAGCTTCCGAACCCCTATCTCAGTTTGCAATTTTCTCGATAATCTCTACGGTTGTAATAGGCTTTTTTGCAACTGCAGGAGCCGCAGGTGTTGACTTTGGAACAAACGCAAGAAATACAAAAGACGTGGCATTGGGCGGCCTTGTGGGTGTGACACTTGCAATGATATTTACGGGTGTTGCAGCCGTGCTAATACTAGCCGGAGCCTACGCAAATCCGGAAGTCTCACAAAAGCTTTTTGCAAGCGGCTCGCCCATAGTAGTAACTGAAACTTTCAAGGCTCTGCTCGGCGATGGAACTGCAAAGTTTTTGATGTTTATGTTGGCAATAGCGGCCTTCCCCGCAGCGTGTTTCTCATCTTTAATTGCGGCAAATTCGTTTAAGACAATGCTTCCCAAAGTTAATTCGACCCTCGCAGTTTCCGTTGGCGGAATAGCGGCAATAGCGCTTGCAATAAGCGGCTATGCCGGCGAATCTGCAAAGGTATTTAACATAATAGGGGCAAGCTTTGGCCCGATATGCGGTGCGATGTGTGTGGATTACTTTATGAACAAGTGCAATTGGTCAGGCCCAAGAGCGGGTCTTAATCCGGCAGGCTGGCTTGCGTGGGCTATCGGATTCATAGTCGGGATACTCCCCTTTATGGGCGTTGAAATTCCGCTTGCTCCCATTTGCGCTTTTGTAGCAGGTGCCGTGGTCTATGCTATCTGTTCAATGATAGGCCTTAAGTCGAAAGTTATTGAAGACTTTAAGGCATAGCAAAAAATCTGCATCATCTTAACCTAAAAGACGCGCGGGCAGCAATAGCTCGTGCGTTTTTTTATAAGTTAAAACTTATCTTTGCTTTTAAATGCAAAATTACTCAACTTAAGCGCCCATATATTTTAGCTCAGCATTTGCGATAAAAAAACAAGCTAAATAGCACTTAAGCTCTGCTAGTGGCACACAGTGCTTAAAACCCGAAAGTCATCTGCGAGTCCTTGCCGTCATTATCCTTCGGGCTCTGCTTATCTTGCGTGGATTCGCTTAGATTTCCAAGGGAATTTTGAGAGGCGCTTTTTAACATTTCCAGAAATTCGCGCTCGGACAAAATTTTTATGCCAAGCTCCAAGGCCTTGCGCTGCTTTGTGGAATTTTCCCCGCTTGAAATTAGGTAGTTGGTGGAGTTTGAAACTCCCGACGCAACCCTGCCGCCGTACGATTCTATAAGCCGCTTTGCCTCGCTTCTGCCCATGGAGGAAAGAGTGCCAGTAAGGACAAAAATCTTGCCCGCAAATTCAGAGCTCGACACTCCAGCGCGAGTTTCAAAATTTACGCCGAAGGTTCTGAGTTTATCTATTACGCGCAAATTTGCCGCGCTCTTAAAAAAGTCCAAAATAGATAGCTCTATGCGCTCGCCAACGCCGGTTACGTTTGAAAGGGCTGCGGCATCCGAAGCCATCAAATTATCCAGCGTTTTAAATTCCAAAGCCAAATCTTTTGCCACGCGCTCGCCAACATAGGGTATTCCAAGGCCAAATATCAAACGCCACAAATCGCGCCCCTTTGAGTCTGCTATAGCGCCAATTAGGTTCTCTACACTCTTTTGCTTAAAGCCTTCAAGGGTTGCAACTTGCTCGCTTGTAAGCGCGTATATATCCGCAAAATTTTTCAGAAGCCCCCTGTCTAAAAGCTGCGTTACGACGGCCTCTCCCAAACCGTCTATATCCATACAACTGCGTGAGGCAAAGTGTATTATTCTGCGCCTGACTTGCTCAGGGCACTCCGGGTTTATGCAGCAAAGAACAGCCTCGTCAATATCGCGCACTAGAGGCTCTCCGCAAACAGGGCAATTTTTGGGAGCCTTGTAAGGCTCTGAGTCTCCCTTTCTCAACTCCGGCAAAACGCAAACCACAGCCGGTATAATTTCACCGGCCTTTTCGATGAGAGCTATGTCGTTTACGCGTATATCCTTGCGGGCAATCTCGTCAAAATTGTGCAAGGTTGCGCGCGATACCCTTGAGCCGGAAATCAAGACACCCTCCTTACTTCCCAACTTTTCAGCATCCTCAAGCTCGGCAACAGGCGTGACGGCACCCGTTCTTCCAACTTGAAGCGTAATCTGGTAAATCCTCACTTTTGCGCGCTCCGGTTTGTACTTCCACGCAATCGCCCAGCGCGGCGCCTTGCTCGTCCAACCTGCGAGGGTGTAAAGCGACATATCGTCAAGCTTAACTACTGCGCCGTCTGTATTAAAGTCAAAGCCCCTGCGCAATTCGTCGAGCTTCTCTATTGCTCGATAAACCTCATCTGCCCCAGACGCCCTCAGTGAAGTTTCTATATGCGGCAAGCCCAGTGATTTTAAGTAGCCCGAAAGCTCAGACTGCCGCGAAACTCCGCCGCCTTTAATAGTTCCTATCGAGTAAAATGTGGCATACAGCGCTCGGTCTGACAATATGCGCCTATCCAGAAGCTTCAATGTTCCAGACGCAAGATTTCTCGGGTTTGCATACAGGCTCTTTTGCTTTAGAGTTTCAACCCTATCAGACTCGCTAAGCTCTCCCTCAAACTCCTCTTGCTGCTTCATTGACAGCTCCTGCAGCTGCTTTCCCCTGAGCTTTTCAAAGTCGCTATTTAGCATGTAGGCCTCGCCCCTAACTTCAAGTAAATCGGGAATATTTTTACCGCTTAGAACTGTGGGGATATTCTTTAGCACGCTCAAATTTTTTGTTATGTCGTCTCCCTCGGTGCCATTCCCGCGGGTCAGTAGCCTCGTCAATTTCCCGCCCTCGTAAACCGCCGAAATTCCCGCGCCGTCTATCTTGGGCTCAACGACATACTCAAGTTTGCAGGACTTGCCCAAGGCCTTTTGCAAACGCGCGTCAAAATCCTTTAAATCCTCAAAATTAAAGGCGTTATCCAAGCTTAACATGCGCGACAAGTGCGCGCGCTTTTCAAAGCCCGAAACGGAATCGTCGCCAACTTTTACTGTGGGCGAATTTTTATCGGCGTACTGTGGAAAGCGCGCCTCCAAATCTCTCAGCCTCCGCAAGAGTTCGTCGTACTGAGCATCGCTTATTGCAGGCGCGTTTTCTATGCGGTACAGACGCTCGTACTCCCTCAGATTAGCGCGCAAATTTTCAATCTCTTGCTTGGGATTTTCCATGCGCAAATATTCCCCCTTTTTGGATTTTTTCTCAAACAATTTTTCAAAAAAAAATTTTGTGCGCCCAAATTTGTGAAACTTCAAAAATTTCAAAAATTTTGCTCAAATTTTTCAAAAAATTAAATTTATTCAAAAATATCAAAAGTTAATTTGCGCTTTAAGAAAAATCTGTTATATTCGAGCCCATGAACGCAACTCCAAGCAAAAAGATATTGGCTCGAAGTTTTAATCAAAACTTTAATCCATTAAGAAACTTAACTCCTGAGTCGCTATCAAGGGCGCTCGATGCATTTGAAGCCGGCAGGCTGGGAAGCGCCGTCAGAATATTCGACGCAATTATTAA
>OLIW01001851.1_pt1 | contig 17425 bp, 13 predicted proteins | sample 1601321 | NCBI WGS metagenome assembly OLIW01 (sample SAMEA2452114, study PRJEB22498) | human gut metagenome
AGAAAGGCCTGCCAGTTCTGCGTGGATAAGGTTGAGAGCATAGATTATAAGGACGTTGCGCGCCTGCGCCGGTTTGTATCTGAGCGCGGCAAGATAATGCCCCGCCGCATGACGGGTACCTGCGCCAAGCACCAGCGCGAGCTGGCCATTGCGGTTAAGCGCGCCCGTCAGGTTGCTCTGCTGCCCTTCAGCGCCGACTGATTCTGATATTGCCGCACCTTTTTGGCGGCTTTTGGCGCATAAAGCATTATAGTTTTTAAAAAGTCCCGAAAATGTGATTTTTCGGGGCTTTTTTCTGTCTATTCCGGAACAGTTCACTGACGGGCGGTTCAGGAAAGCCTTAGGCGATAAGATAGCAAAACTTTCATTGCAAAAATGGGAATGCGGTCTGCCAACTGCGCGAAAGAACAAAGGGGGGTTATTTCAGTGAAGAAAGCAAATAGTTTATCGCAAATAAAATAGAATTGCAGACATCATAACATATTGTTTATAGCGGGCCGAATAAATCAGCCCCATGGATATATCCAAATGGGGAAATCATATTTCATATGTCATATCCCTATTGGGAAATGCGTGATTCAAATCACTATGGCATCAGCGCTGCAATACCGGCTTAAGGTGTGTTAATATAGCAAAGCGAGCGGAGATGGGCAAATTTTTCGGGACGCCGAGATGCCGGAAGAAGATAAAGCTCATAAAGGCAGGGAGATGTTCCGCGTATATATTGATAGGAATGCAGCCTAAGGGGCAATGCCGGGTTTTATGGGATAATTGAAGAGAACAGGAGACAAGCTGCTCTGCAAGAGATGTCCGGAGACGGGGTAATAGGTACAAGTATCTTAACGGGTAATTTGCGGATTAAGTGCAGACACATCGGGCAGGAATGCAAAAATGGACAGGGGAATATATCGGGCGTGAATTGGGGGAGGATATAGGATAACCGACAATAAGGAATTTTTCAGCTCATCGGCAGTAAACAGCAGAACCCGCAGGACAGGCCGATTGTACATGCGCGATGTGGCGTGTGTGCTGGGTATTTCATGGTTTGGTTGGTCTGTACAAAACTCCGGCTTAGCAGAGGCGGGATACCGGCTTTTGCGCGCTGCTGCGGTTTATTTATATGGGGTGCGCAATCAAAGCGAGGCTGGAGGGCCGGCAAAACGAAAAACGTAAGCGCTGAATAAATGTTTTTGCGGTATTTTGAGGGGGAGATGCTTACTTAACATACCCTTTCTCCTCCCCCTCCCCTGCCTTCTCTCCGCAACCCTTTGGCAACCGCCAAGCCGATGCTTCGGTGCATCCATCCCATGGGCACTGCCGCAGCCATATCCAGCATATGCCTATTATTCCATTCTTGTTATTCCTGTATTTTGATATAAGTATTTGTTTGTTTTTTTCTGCCTGTAACGCATTGCCCGTGTAAAAACATATTGCTTGCTTATTTAATAGCTCTTGTATTGACTTTATTACGTTATTGTGATAAAATTTTAATCACTTAATATTTTCAAGGAGAGTTATTATGAAAAAGCTTTTGACGGTTTGCTTCTGCGCAGTTATGCTGTGCGGAATATTCCTCTTTTCGGGCTGTGCCCAGGATGACGATAATACTTTGGTGTTAGGATTGGACGCTTCTTTTGCTCCCATGGGCTTTAAGGATAAGAACAATGAAATAGTGGGCTTTGACATTGATGTGGCGCGCGAGGTCTGCGAGCGCATAGGCATGACGCTGGAATGCAAGGAGATTATTTGGGACCAGAACCTCAGCGAATTGAATAATAAGAGCATTGACTGCGTTTGGAACGGCATGAGCATAAATGAAGAGAGAGAAGCGAGCATGCTGCTTACTCCCGCATATATGAACAACCGCATGGTATTTGCCGTTAAGACTGATTCAGATATACAGACTGTTGACCAGCTTACAGGCAAGAAGATTGCCGTTCAGAACGGCTCGGAGGGCGAAAAGGCTCTGGACGCCAGCGGCATTCAGTATGAAAAGGTAGGGCATGCAGATTATGCAATGGCTTATAATGAGCTGGAGCTGGGACTGGTAGACGCTGTGCTGGTGGACGAAGTGGCAGTACAGTATATGATTAAGAGCCAGGGTAAGGATTTCCGTATTCTGGATGAAGCGCTGGGAGATGACCTTTACGTTATTGGTTTCCGCAAGGAGGATACCGAGCTGAAGGATAAGGTCTGGAACGCCATTAAAGAGATGAAAGAGGACGGCACTCTCAAAGAGATTTCCGAGAAGTGGTTCGGTTCGGATTTAACTGTAGTGGAATAAAATAAACAGGTCATAATAGAAGCTGCGCCGCCGGCCAATGGCCGGCGCTGTGCGTTTTCTGATTAATTTGCGGGAGGTGAGTGTATTGGTTTGGCTTGTGGAGCTTGCTAATTGTGAGGCGGGCGTTGTAGACTGGCTTTCAGAGCTTGCTAAATATTGTATGCTGGTGCTGGAAGGTTTGGGCAATACTCTGCTTATTTTTGCCGTTACCCTTATTACTTCCATACCGCTGGGATTTCTGGTGGCTTTGGGCAGGATGTCTAAACATGGTTGGCTGAGAAAAATATTAGGCGCGTATATTTCCATTATGCGGGGAACTCCTCTTATGCTTCAGCTTATAGCTGTGCTTTATCTGCCCAGTATGCTTTTTAAAGTGCCTATGGACAGATACCTGGCGGCTTTTATAGCTTTTGCTATAAATTATGCCGCGTATTTTGGGGAAATTTTCAGGGGAGGCATACAGTCCATTGACCGGGGGCAGTATGAGGCCGCGTCAGTGCTGGGCTTTTCCAAAAAACAAACCTTTGCGCATATAATTCTGCCCCAAACGATAAAGCGGGTGCTGCCGGCGACAGCTAACGAGGTTATAACTCTGGTTAAGGATACGTCGCTGGCGCAGGTGGTGGCCGTGGTGGAGATGTTTACCATAGCCAAGCAGCAGATGTCGGCAACGGGAAGCGTAATACCTCTGCTGGCAGCGGGCATTTTCTATTACATACTGAACTTGTTGGTAACGCTGGGCTTTTCCTATGCGGAGAAAAAGCTGTCCTATTACCGTTAAGGAGGGCTGAATATGAACATTTTGAACGTCAGCGGGCTGCATAAGAGCTTTGGAGAGCATGAGGTCATAAAGGGAGTGTCCTTTGCTCTGGAGCAGGGGGAGACTTTGGCGGTAATAGGGCCGTCAGGGTCGGGCAAATCCACCATTCTGCGATGCATTAGCCAGCTTGAAAAGATAGACGCAGGCCAAATCAGCATATGCGGAAAAGATATGATAATGGGGGACGGCTCATATGCCCCGCGCGCCCAGCTTGAGGAAATAAGGCGCAGCGTGGGCATGGTTTTTCAGAATTTTAATCTCTTTCCCCATATGAGCGTACTGCGCAACATAACCGAGGCCCCTGTGCGGGTGCTGGGAATGAATAAGGATGAGGCGGAGAGCAAAGCGCTTGAGCTGCTCTCTCAGATGGGGCTGGAAAATAAAAAAGATAATTATCCCTGCGAGCTTTCGGGAGGGCAGCAGCAGCGGGTATCTATAGCGCGCGCTTTGGCGCTCAATCCGCAGCTTATGCTCTTTGACGAGCCTACCAGCGCGCTGGATCCTGAATTAACGGGTGAAATACTGGCTGTTATCCGGGATTTGGCGTCGCGCAGGATGAGTATGGTAGTGGTAACGCACGAGATGAGCTTTGCACGGGATGTCGCGGATAAGATTATTTTTATGGACGGCGGAGTTATAGTAGAAGAGGGGATAGCTGAACAGGTAATAGATAATCCGCAGAGCGAGCGCACGCAGCAGTTCTTAAAGAGGTACGGCGGCTGAGTTTTTCTTGATTTTGTTATATGATTTATGTGTAAAACGGTTCCGTATAGTTTATGCGGCGCCGTTTTTTTATGCTAAGCCGAGCCGGGAGTTAAGGAGAAAGCGCGGGCGGGGGGATTATGTAAGCCTTTACGCATCAAAATACCGTAATAAGTAATTTAGCATATTATATAGATATTGGATATAGATAGGCGGCGCCGGCCGGGCGAAATGCCGGCTATGGCCGAGTGGACGGGCATATTGGGAAAGAGACTTTTGACTGTAGAGGCGGAGGATAGAAGTTAACATTTCCGCATCAAAATACAGCATAAAGCAATTTTACATATGATACATTTTCTGGCTTCGGCTTTTCAGAGCAGATTTGGGTTATCGGCCTGCGCTTGGGGGAATTTGCGGATGAAGTGGGATAAAAGGCAAACGGTTGGGATGGTAGAGAGGGGGTGTATAAGTTATTCTTTCCCCGTCAAAATACCGGATGAAGCAATTTAGCAGCACTGCCATATGCTGGATATGCCCGCAGCCGGGCACGCATGGCAAAAGCGCGGGCCAGCAAGGCTTAAGCGCCCCGCAGGGCCTGCGAGAAGGAGCGCGGCAGAGATGGGGGGAGAAGCGGTATAAGTAAGCCTCTCCCCATCAAAATACCGCAAAAGCAATTATATATGCTTACCTTTTACAGCGCCGGGATAACGCCGCAGGGTTTGGCATATATTCTGCCGCGCTTTACTTTCCAGCCGGTCACTTCGCATTTGACCTTCTTAATTCATATCTTTCAATATGGTTTTATAAACGGTTCAGTGCATAAATTAATTGTTTTATTAATTTTCATTAGCGTTATTTTCAATTTTATTCAACTTATCTAAACAATCATGACAAATAGTAAATCCATTCAAATATAATAAATTATTTGAATCAGCATTATAGCATATATTATATCCTGAACGAAATTTACGCAATATAACGCAATCTTCATCAATAAAAATTTCAATTTTATTCTTTAATTTTCAATTTAAAGTGCGTCTAATTTCTATCGGTATTACAACACGGCCCAAACCATCAAGAGTTCTTACTATTCCCGTACTTTTCATAAAATGTTCCTCCAATCAATATTTGTATTTCGAGACAAAAGATCGTTTCTTTTCACTACATTAAACCTCCTTAATATGTTACGTCTAGAACATGAATATGTACTAGAGATGATAATATTATAATATATAATACAAAAAAAGCAACTATTATTTAAAAAAAAGAAATCCTATTTAATTAGGATTTCCTGAAATAAGCTTTTGATTCTTATTTTATATTATCTAGTAGCTGGATAATTTCTAGTAAAACTGGCAATTTGTCGGGTCTCAAAGTTTTAACTTTTAACAATACTTCGTCTAGCAAATCACCATTATCACATGTCAAATAATCTTTTAGCAAAAAATTTGGGCTTACATTTAGAGCGTTGCAGAAATCTATGAAATAAGACAATCGTGGGGTTCGTCTGCCTCCCTCAACATGCCGTATATATGTAGCACTAAAATCGAGAATATTAGCTAATGCTTCTTGAGTAACCTTCTTCCCATCCTCATCAGTAAGCATTTCTCTCGATTCTTTAATTCTCTTGCCTAATTGCTTTGTATTTATATAATCATTATGTGACATTAGCAACTACCTCTTGTACATGTCTATATACATAATAAAACAGAATATCAATTCTAAAAACAGCAACACGATAATATATATGTACGAGAGGCGAAAAAATAAAAATTATTTTATATCATCTAATAATTTAATATTTTCCAGCAGTAACGGCAATTTATCAGGTCGAATTGTTTGTACTTTACTAATTATTTCATCAATTATATCGTTATATTCATTGTTTAAATAATCTTTTAAAAGAAAATTGGGCGTAGTATTTAAAGCCCGGCAAAAATCAATAAAATATTGTAAGCGCGGAGTTCTTTGCCCGCCTTCTACATGTCTTATATATGTTGCTGTTAAATCTAACATATCAGCCAAAGCTTCTTGAGAAAGTTTTTTCCATTATCATCAATTATATGTTCGCGGGCTTCCTTTATACGCGCCCCTAACAGTTTTGTATTTAATAACTTTTCATCATTATGATCCATATTTCCATCTCTTGAACCAGACTATAGACATGATATACCAGGCACAAATTTTCCAAAACAGCAATACGATAATATATATGTTCCAAAGACGAAAAGTTATCAACAATTTAATTTATTTTTCTTAAAAGTATTGACTTTCAAAATGCGGGGTGCTATCATAAGATCATAAAACAAGCATTTTAAGCCGTTATAATCTGCGACGCATACGGCTAGCACATCAAAGCGCGTGGAGAAAGAGATTTTGCATTTTCACATTACTGTCTGTTCGGCGGCTTAATTTTGCCGTCTCTCTTTCTGCCTGGATTCAAATAATAGAAAAATATTGTAATTATTGAATGCAGCTAATGTTTGAGCTGTGTTATTTTTTATATTAGGTTTGTTTATAAAAGATATTGCTGAGAAGAAGCCCAGCTTGCATCAAAAATAAGTGCTGCTAATTTGCTTTTGCGGTATTTTGATGGGAGAAGGCTTACTTATTCCCCTCGCTCCCCCATCTCTGCCGCGCTCCTTCTCGCAGGCCCTGCGGGGCGCTTAAGCCCTGCTGGCCCGCGCTTTTGCCATGCACGCCCAGCTGCGGGCATATCCAGAATATGGCAGTGCTGCTAAATTGCTTTATCCGGTATTTTGATGGGGAAAGAATAACTTATACACCCTCTCTCTACCATCCCAACTGTTTGCCTTTTATCCCACTTCATCCGCAAATTCCCCCATGCGCAGGCCGATAACCCAAATCTGCTCTGAAAAGCTGAATCCAGAAAATGTATCATATGTAAAATTGCTTTATGTTGTATTTTGATGCGGAAATGTTGACTTATACATCATCCATTCCCCATTCTCACCGTCCCACTCTGTCTTCCGCCCTTGCGTTTTCTATCGTTCAGCCGTCATATTGCTTTATCGTACAAATTTTTTTGCCGAAGCGATACTGCGAAGGCATGGTTCATTATAATACGCTTGCCCATCAATATCTTTTTGTTTTGCAAGGAGAAATAAAAAATCCTGCAAAAAACAGTTGACAAAATTACTTCACATGTATAATATATTAAAAGAACAAAGACGTTCGCTGCGGAGTTTTTATTACTCGGCGGTGGACGTCTTTTTTTCTATCTATTTTTGCTCTTAATAAATTTTGCAGCGCCGCAGAATAAACTGCGGCAAAATTTACAGGGCTAAAGGGGAAATGCATCATGTTAAAAGAGGGACAGATTCGGATACCTTCAGGCTGCGCTATTTCGGGCATGCTCTGCCGGAGCGGGCGTAGAATAAGCGGGGAAAGCATAGTTAAATCTATAGCCGTTATGCACGACCGCTCCAACGGACTGGGCGGAGGCTTTGCGGGCTACGGCATTTATCCGGAATACAAGGATTATTTTGCACTGCATGTGTTTTACGATACCATTGAGGCGCGGGAAAAGTGCGAGCATTTTCTGGATAAGCATTTTGATATTATCAACCTTTCCAAAATACCCACGCGCAAGCTGCCCGAAATTACAAACGAACCGCTGATATGGAGGTATTTTGTCACTCCTCTGCCCACAAAGCTGGCTGAGAGCCAGCTGGAGGAATATGAATTTACCGCCAGGTGCGTTACTAATATAAATACCAACTTGGAAGGGGCTTACGTCTTTTCCAGCGGCAAAAACATGGGAGTCTTTAAGGCTGTCGGCTTTCCTGAAGACGTGGGGCGCTTTTATCGCCTTGAAGAATATTCGGGCTGGTGCTGGACGGCTCACGGGCGGTATCCGACTAATACCCCCGGCTGGTGGGGCGGGGCGCACCCATTTGCCCTGCTGGATTATTCGGTAGTGCATAACGGCGAAATTTCTTCTTACGATGCAAACCGGCGGTATATCGAGATGTACGGCTATAAATGCAATCTGCTGACGGATACAGAGGTTATCACCTACATAATAGATTATCTTGTGCGCCGTATGGGGCTCAGTCTTAAGGAGATGTCCAGCGTTATAGCCGCGCCATTCTGGAGCACTATAAAGGGCATGCCTGAGGAGGAGCGCGAGCGTATGGCTTATCTGCGCGGCGCCTTTGCGCCCCTGCTGATAACCGGCCCATTTTCCATTCTGCTGGGCTTCCCAAACGGTTTAATGGCTCTTAACGACAGGCTGAAGCTCCGTTCCATGGTAGTGGGGGAAAAGGGAGATATGGCCTATATAGCCAGCGAGGAGTGCGCCATAAGAATTATAGAGCCTGACTTAGACAAACTCTGGGCGCCCAAAGGCGGCGAGCCGGTTATATATACTCTGGATATGGTTTAATGCGGACAGAATGGGCCGGGGTTCAAAAGCGTGAATAAGCGGGGGCTTTAGGCTGAGCCAAATGGCACAGGGGTTCCGGCATAAGATATAGATTATACTTAGTCCAGTCAGGAATGGACCGGCAATAAGAAAAACTGCAATTATGAAATGGGGTTTTGATAATGGCAATCAATTATATATATCCTGAATATGAGGTTGTGCGGGACACCTCCAGATGCATAGCCTGCCGTGTCTGCGAGAGGCAGTGCGCCAACTGCGTGCATTCTTACGATGAAGAAACGGGCACCATGCGCGCGGACGAATTAAAGTGCGTCTGCTGTCACCGGTGCGTGGCTCTGTGTCCCACTCATGCGCTTAAGATAGTAAAGAGCAACCATACCTTTAAAACCAATTACAACTGGAGCGGCGATGCGATTAATGAGATATACCGCCAGGCAGAGAGCGGCGGAGTGCTGCTCTCCTCCATGGGTAATCCGCGTCCTTTGCCTGTATACTGGGACCGCTTGCTTTTAAATGCGTCCCAGGTGACTAATCCGAGCATAGACCCTTTGCGCGAGCCTATGGAAACTGCCACTTTCCTCGGACGCAAGCCTGAGCGGATAGAGAGGGATAAGCAGGGCAGGATAGTTCCCAATATGAGTCCTCAGCTGAAGCTGACCACGCCCATAATGTTTTCGGCTATGAGCTACGGCTCAATAAGCTATAACGCGCATGAATCGCTGGCACGGGCCGCTTCGGAATTGGGCATATATTATAATACAGGCGAGGGCGGCCTGCATGAGGATTTCTATAAATATGGGCCTAATACCATAGTGCAGGTGGCTTCGGGCCGCTTCGGGGTGCATAAAAAATATCTGGAGACGGCGGCGGCCGTGGAAATTAAGATGGGTCAAGGCGCAAAGCCGGGCATAGGCGGGCATCTTCCCGGCGAAAAGATAGTGGGGGATGTTTCGCGCACGCGCATGATTCCCGAAGGCGCCGACGCCATTTCGCCCGCGCCGCATCATGATATATATTCCATAGAGGATTTGCGCCAGCTGGTCTTTTCCATTAAGGAGGCCACAGAATATAAGAAGCCGGTCATAGTAAAAATAGCGGCTGTGCACAATGTGGCGGCTATAGCCAGCGGCATAGCCCGCTCAGGCGCGGACGCCATAGCCATAGACGGTTTCCGTGGAGGCACCGGCGCAGCGCCTACCCGTATCCGGGACAATGTGGGAATTCCCATAGAACTGGCTTTGGCCAGTGTTGACCAGCGCCTCAGGGAAGAGGGGATAAGGGGCAATGTTTCCATAATTGCAGCGGGCAGCATACGCTCCAGCGCTGATATGGTCAAGGCCATAGCGCTGGGAGCAGACGCGGTATATATAGGTACTGCTGCGCTTATGGCGCTGGGCTGCCATCTTTGCCGAAGCTGCCACAGCGGCAAATGCAACTGGGGAATAGCTACGCAGCGGCCTGAACTGGTCAAGCGCCTCAATCCTGATATCGGCTATAAGCGTTTATGCAATCTTATAAACGCCTGGACGCACGAGCTTAAGGAGATAATGGGAGGCATGGGCATTAATTCAGTCGAGGCTCTGCGCGGGAACAGGCTTATGCTCAGGGGCGTAGGCATGACCCAGAAGGAACTGGATATTTTAGGCGTTAAGCACGCGGGAGAATAGAAAGGGGCGGGATAAAGCTGTGAAAAGAGTTTATGTTGATGAAAAATGGTGCCTGGGCTGTCATTTGTGCGAGTATAACTGCGCCTTTGCCAATTCGGGGAAAAAGGATATGGCCAGCGCGCTGAAAAATGTTAGAATCCATCCCCGCATAAGGGTAGAGGAGAAGGACGGCGTTTGTTTTGCAGTTTCCTGCCGGCATTGCACGGAACCGCTGTGCGTAAAGGCGTGTATAAGCGGTGCTATGAGCATTAAAGACGGAGTTATATCAGTGGACAGGGACAAATGCGTAGGCTGTCTCAGCTGTGTTATGGCGTGTCCGTATGGAGCGGTGCTTCCGGGAGAAGAGGGGCCGGTGCAGAAATGCGAGCTGTGCTTAAACAACAGCTGCGGGCAGCCGGCATGCGTCGCCGGGTGCCCTAATCGCGCTATTATATATGAGGAAAGATAGAAGATATGCGGCTGGTATTGCAATAGAAACTGAATTTTGCCGCTGAGGCATAGAGCTGTCTGTATGCGGGCCGCGCGTTAAAAGAAATTATAATTGCAGAATTGCGGCGGCCCGCGGAGCGCGGGCGGGGATATGTAAATGGGCGCGCGGTATTAAATGGGCGATAGTTTAAAAGATGCGGCGAAATAAATAAAAGGGACAGTGACCAATGGCGGGCGCGCCCGTTTTGGCGAGCGGGATGCGAGCCAAAACACTTTTAAAGGGCGGGAGCGCTCCCCCATAATATAAAAAAGGCGCTGTAATTAGTTTAACAGCCGGAAAATGAATTTTTTAGGGCCTGTTGGCCTTTTGGAGGTAAGGATATGAACGCCAAATATGTTATTATAGGTAATTCGGCCGGGGCGATAGGCGGAGTTGAGGGAATAAGGGCATTGGATAAAGAGGGGGATATTATAATGGTTTCTTCCGAATCGTATTTTACATATTCCCGGCCCCTTATATCTTATCTTCTATGCGGGGAAACCGATATGCAGCGTATAAAATACCGCTCGGATAACTTTTATGAGGAGAATAAGGCTGTTCTGTTGTCGGGACGCACGGCGAAAAAAATAGATGCGGATATAAAATGCGTATATCTGGACAACGGGGAAAAGATAGAGTATCAAAAGCTGCTTTATGCTGCGGGCAGCAGGCCTTTTATCCCTCCCATAGCCGGCTTGGAACAGGTGGAGAAAAAATTTACCTTTATGAGCCTGGACGATGCATTGGCTTTGGAACAGGCAGTTAATAATCAGACCAGGGTGCTTATTATGGGAGCGGGGCTTATAGGTTTGAAATGTGCCGAGGGGCTGTATGGCCGTGCGGGCAGTATAACTGTGGTAGATTTAGCAGACAGAGTGCTTCCCAGCATATTGGATGAGCAGAGTGCGTCAATAATGCTTGAGCATCTTAAAGCTAAGGGAATAAACGTAAGGCTGAATGCGGGCGTTAAAGCTTTTACATCTGAAGGAGCGGATATCGGCAGCGAAATAATTCCCTTTGATGTGCTGGTGGTAGCTGTGGGTGTGCGTCCTAATGTGGAACTGCTTAAGGAGGCGGGAGCGGACTGCGAGCGCGGTATAATTGCAGACGAGAGATCGCGCACCAGCTTAAAGGATATATATGCTGCGGGAGATTGTACGCAGTGCCGAGATATTTCCTGCGGCAAGAGCAAGGTTTTAGCTCTGCTTCCCAACGCCTATATGCAGGGAGAGACAGCGGGCCGCAATATGGCCGGAGGCGAGGCTCTGTTTGATAAGGCCGTTCCCATGAACTCCATGGGGGTTTTAGGCCTGCATATGGTGACATGCGGAACGTATGACGGGCAAAGCTTAGTTTTCAATAAGGATGGTACATATAAGCGCCTATGTGTAAAAGACGGGCTGCTTGCGGGCTATATAATTATGGGAGATGTTTCCCGCGCGGGAATATATACTTCTTTGGTGCGTGAGAGGATACCCCTAGACAGCATAGATTTTAAATTGATTGCTGAGTCTCCGCAGTTAGCTGCATTCTCCGGCCAGTACAGGCATCAAAAGCTGGCAGAACGGGTGTAGCCCTAATTAATTACAATATAGAAAGGGATGCAACTTATGACGCGAATAGATGCTCAGGGAGAGTATTACTCTCAGCTTAATGAAAAAATAAGGCAATGTTCGGATAAGGAGATAACGCTGGACAATGTGACGGGACAGCGGTATATCGGCTGCGGCCTTGCCGGGCGCCGGATGGTTATAAACGGCACTCCGGGTAATGCTATGGGAGCATACTTAAACGGCTCTGAACTGTATGTCAAGGGAAACGCCCAGGATGCTGTAGGAGACACTATGGACGATGGGCTTATAGTTATTGAGGGCAGTTCGGGGGACGCTACGGGATATGCTATGCGCGGCGGTTCCATTTTTGTTAAGGGAAGCGTAGGTTATCGGGCAGGCATACATATGAAAGAGTACAATCAAAAGAAGCCCGCGCTGGTTATAGGCGGGAACGCAGGCAGCTTTTTAGGCGAATATCAGGCTGGCGGTACCATAATAGTTTTAGGCCTGGAGAGCCAGGAACCAATAGTAGGTTATTTCTGCGGTACGGGTATGCATGGAGGCGAAATATTCCTGCGCACTGATAAAGTGCCCGCGTCTTTGCCGGAGCAGGTATGCGCGCGTGCTGCTCTGCCTGAGGATTTAAATCGCATTGAAGGCTATATAAAAAGCTTTTGCGGTTATTTTGGTTATTCAGCGGAAAAAATCATGCAGCATCCGTTTTTAGTTCTCACTCCTAATACCGGCAACCCGTACAGGCAGCTTTATACGCCCAATTAATGAGGAACAGCTGTTAAACAACGGCTTGTAGTATTATTGCCCAGGCGGGCATCCCGCCCCTGTGCAGCATTGACCTTAAATTAAGGTCAATGCTGCACAAAAAATGAGGCCGGCTTCGCCGGCCGGAAGGGCGGAACAATCTTTTATTATTGATGCTAAGTATTTTTCCGCCCTTCCTTTTATATTGCCCACCCGCCCGCCTTGGCGCGGCGCTGCGGGACCTGCCGGCAACTTGTCATGTGCCTTGGCAGATAAGCAAATTTGATTTTACCCAACAGCATTTCCGGAGCTATTGGTTTTAATATTTTTCAGCAGCTTGCAGCGTTAGTGTACAAAGGATAATGTGCTGCAGCCGGAAAATTTGCCTGTTCTGCGCTATCCTCAGTTATGCTATCCCCAGTCGGTGTGCGATTTTTAGGTGCCCCTCGTCTGCCTTGAGAACAGATAAATTTTCATGGGTTGAGGCCGCAGAGTCAGCATGATTAAATTTGCGTTCCTGCAAGGCACAGAAACGGTATGTACCGGGCGTGCATGGAGGGAAAGCAACCCCTTAGGAACACAAATTCAACTGCTTTTGACCGTATTATCATTTGTACACTAACGCTATGTTTTATTTTTATTCGTTTTTTCTGTCACAATAAAGACCGCCGCGTTAATTGCAGATTTGCAAAGTGCCATTAACTTGTCTTGTTTTGCATGCGCAGGCTGGTATGGCGGAATTTAGATTGAAATGTTATATTGTGCAATAGACGAAGTTTGGTCATAGGCTTGCCGGAGAATATGAAGGGAACAGGGCGCGTCGCTGAACTTAATGGATACAGTATATTTTTATAGGGCGACGGTTCCTATATAATATTTTGAAGTCACGAGGAAGACTATTAGCGTTTGAATTTAATTTTATTAACCCAATTTTTTTGTCATTTTTAAGATAACGCTTCGGTTTATTCTGTGCTGCGCACTTTTTTAATGCGGGCAACGGTATTATTTATACGCGGGCTATCTTTTCTGCTTTTTTGCCGAGGCAAGTTCAAGTGGGTATTTGTACGAATTTTACAATATTTCGATTCTTTTATACTAAGCAAATATTTTGTTGCTGCTTTTAAATAATTGCCAGGGATTTGAGGTATAGCTATATTTGAATAGTTTATATTGCTTTCCCATCAGATAATCACTTGAACAAAAATATTTATATCTAGGGACAATAATATCGCCTTATCTGCAATTTATTATTTAGCATTCTATTTCCAATATAACGTATTGCTTATAATTATAACCCTAACGATAATGCTGCATTTTTATATTGTCCAATTACATATAGCCATGCAAATTGCCTGTTTTATGCGTTACTTTCAGTCAGTGTACTCAAGGCACTTTTTCTTCGATTGTTTTGTAAGCAGGCGGAATTTCCAAGGGCTGAGGCCCGCATGGGGCAAAAAGGACTGAGTTTGTGTCATGCCAGGCACTTGGAGACCATGGACTGGGGTGCAAAGGGCGTGAAAGTAACAAGCTGGGATACAAACTTGCTTTTTGGAGCGCATTGTCCTCTGTGCGATAATGCTAAGTTTATCAAGTACATAAATGTGCTTTTCTTATATTATTAATTGATTGGAATATGCCGCCAAAAATCTTTTCTGAGGCATATGGTTATTAAGTAGTTTTAGAGCATGCAAATTTTGCAGCTTTTTAAACGGAGCTGAAAGTATATCTGAAATAAGCTTGTGTTCTTAAATAATATCTGCTGAAGATGTCATTTGGGAGGCAAGGCACCTTAACCTATTAATCTAAGGGATTAAGAGTATCGAGCCGTAAAGCAAGCGGCCCGCAGACATCTGCGGGCCGCTTGCTTATAGGACTAATTTTTACTCTTTAACCAGCCTGTAGCTGTATTCCGCTTCGGGGTCTCCTGAATGCTCCACATTAAAGGTTAATTCATACGAGCCGGTTTCGGCGTTATAACAGGCTTGCCAGTAGTCGTTGCCCAAATAGGACTGATCAATTTTAGTCCATTGGCCGTCAGTTAGAGTTTCCAATCTATAGCCCGAATAGGAGGGTACGTTGGTAAAGGTAATGGGAATATAGCTTATTCCGCCCTTTATGGTTATTTCGGCCAGTACGTCGAGAGCGTCAGCGCATTTTACTGCAATGGGATATTGACGGATAATTTCGCCTGTTTGAGCAGAGGCTTGGGTCTTATCTCCCATTGCATAGCGGTAGGCCATTCTCCAGGTGTTGAATTCCTCTTCAGGGATGCTTTTTACTATGGGGCTGTCATAATAAAAACTGGAAAGGGATATGGGCAGGTTAATATATTCCACCGCGCCTTTGACTGTGCTGCCCGCCTTTATAGTGCTGCCTGTTTCGGCCGGAGGGCACAGCTCTACTAATGTAGAATTGCCGCAGAACATTTCGGTGCTGCGAATATTAAAGGCGGGTTTGGTATATGTTTTTCCGTTTAAGTTTGCTTCAAAGGATAGGAGGCTGAGCATACGGTTGGCGGTTTTGGCGTCAAAATAATCCGAGTTTATCTTTGTATAGCTGTTGGTAAAGGCTATCCACATACCTTCGCCCGGAACTTCTATGCGCTGCATGCCGTTATTGCCAATATAGCCCGCCGTGTCATATACGGGAAGCTCTGCTTCAGCGCCGTAGGTTACGCCGTCAATCGTATATTCTATAGGCCCGTCGTTGTTTCCAATGGTCAAGCCGTGCCAGCGGCCGCTGTTATGGTTGTCGGCGCCCAGCTGGTAAAAGGCCATTCTTTCAAAGCTGACATCCTTTAAAAAGGTGTATTCAAAGGTATGCGTTGCGCGGGAAACGTCATTCGTGCGGCCTAAATAGGTAGTGATGGTAAATTCCACGGCGTTGTCTTTGGTCAGGCCGGTGAAAATAACTTCGGCAAGGTTAGGGGCATAATTGCGGTAAAACACCCGTACGTTTTTAAAGCCTACAATACCTGACGTGTTGCTTCCGTCCTTTCCGTAATACAGGAAATTGCCGCCGCCGTTATTGGTGCCCCAGACATATTCCTGGCCGTTATCATAGGGGTCAAAGCCCACGCCCCGGACGTCGTTTATAAAGGACAGGCCGCAGGTCTGGTCCGGGTCGTAGCAGAATGCCTCGCCGCTGGAGCCTATTGTGCTTGTATGCCAGATTTGGTGAGAGCTGTACGCAGGCCAGCCTATTAAGCAGAGCTGGGCATGGCTGGCTACGTTAATTGTACCCCAGTTATTGAAGGCGTTCATATATTCATAGGTAACGCTTGAATTGGCGGGGACTTCCAGATAGGTATAGCCGTGGAACCAGGAGCCGTCCAGACCTTTATACCATTCGCTGTCTGATATAGTGCTGGCATAAGGGTGCCAGTTTTTAGATATTTGGATGGGCACGCCCAATGGCTCACCAGTATCCACATCTCTTATAACAGGGCCGAAGCCTTCTACTGCGAAGGTACCGCTTTTTTCAAACATAACAGGCACGGTTATAGTTTGGTCTGATGTGTTTTTCAGGGTAAACTGTACCCTATCACTGGCATTTTGATTTTGTTCTGATGCAAAAGCAGTTCCTTTGGCGCTGGTCATTCGATTGGTATTCATAATCCAGATACCCCTGTCCGCATCAAATTCCACGGGTACTTCCCGCCCTTCGCGGGGAGCAAGCTGATATGCGGAGATATTCAAGGAAGCTATTGCGTTATAGTTGTCTATATCTGCCTGGGAGGGCGAAGCGCTGGGTATGATTATGGCTCCAAAACCTCCAAATTCATATTGTTTTAATGAAATATCCGTGCATGTCATTGTTAAGGTTCTGGAAGCCTGGTCATAGGAAAGGGAAGCCTTTTCATCTGGGAGCATAACAGTTAGACCGCATCCATTGGGAGAAGTAAGTATTATCTCACGCCCGTTTTGGGAAGGAGTGCCTTCCATCTCCTCGTTAAATTCAAATGAATACTTGAGCGTGACATTTGAAAAGTTTTGTTGGGCAAAGAGTTGAAAATTAAGTGCAAAGTAGCGGGGCAGAGCTTTAATTTCTGTGCGGCCTATAAAATCATTTGTTTGTTTTCCGGATGAAGCGTCTGCAAAAATCATGGCGGCCGTATCAAAGGATTGCATATATTGGCCTGATTCAATAATTCGCATATTGATTGTGTTATATTGTGCGGGTTGTATGGTGTCTGTGAAAAGATATTCGGTATCGTTTATTATTGCCGAGCTGAAAGTATCTATTTCGAGCAGGCTGTTTATAACGGAGGCGTCTTGAGACATTACTTCGGACTGGCCATATTCTTCTTTAATTGCCCCTAGTCTGTTTATCATGCCGTTTGTGCCGTTTATACTTATTCCATAATGGCCTGTCTGCACAAAAAATTTGTTGATTGAGGCGGTGCCCGTACCTTCGGGCCACCAGGAATATGTATAGTCTCGGATGTCGGGCTGCTGGGAATATGTATTTCCGATGTAAGGATTCTTTTCTGAGTTGTTTTGATTGGATGGCGATGGGCTGGAAGATGTGATCGTACTATTGGCGCATGAGGCCAGACCTAGTGACATTGCACCAGTTAGCAGCATTATAGCTAACTTTTTCATAAATATGCCTCCTTATTTAGTTGGTTGTAAGTATTATAAACAATACGAAAGTGAAATGTCAATATATAGGTTGATATTATTTTTCAGCAGCGGCGTCCCGCCCGTTTAGCCGTATGCACTTTAGTGCATACGGCTAAACAATAATGAGGCCGGCTTCAG
>OLIW01001860.1_pt1 | contig 17332 bp, 14 predicted proteins | sample 1601321 | NCBI WGS metagenome assembly OLIW01 (sample SAMEA2452114, study PRJEB22498) | human gut metagenome
GCCTACCCCACAACAGAGCAGGGGCTGGAGGCTCTCATAAAGGCTCCAGAGGGCACTGAAGGCGTTTGGACGGGGCCGTATTTGAAGCAGAAGTCTATCCCACAAGACCCTTGGGGCAATCCGTACCAGTACAAATGTCCGGGTGTAAACAATACTGATTCCTACGACCTCTGGTCTTGGGGTCCGGATCGCGTCGAAAGCGCGGACGACATCTGCAACTGGAAAAAGGAAGATAAAAAATAGTTTTGCAATCCGAGCTGCAGCAAATCTAATCCAGTCTTTAAAATGTTGAAAAGTAGAAGCGCATTTACTCTGCTTGAGGTTCTTGTTACAATTGCGCTAATAGGGATAATTTCAGCAGTTGCGGTTTCAAACTTCACTTTTTTAGACGGGATAAAGCGCAGGCCTCCAAAGGTAATATTTCTGGAAACTTTAAAGCTTGCGCGGCTTGCTGCGCTAGAGGAGGGCGAGGAAATTTCGCTATACTTTGAGGAGTCCACTTGCGATATGGTCGCAAGAAGAACCTACGACGGTTCGGAGGTCTTCAGAAAAAATCTATATTCCCTGGAAGATGAAAAGGCGGATGCTTCAGCCGGCTCCGAGGAGGGTATAGAGCGGCAAGTTGAAGAGTCAGATCTAGAAACTGTTGAATCGCTTCTCAAGCTTCAGGAAAAACGGAAGAAACGCGAGGAAAAACTCGCTAATCTGCCTAAGATAGAGGTGTTTTTTAGGCCGAATTATCCGGAGGTTTACAGCTTTACGACGAACGATTTAAAGGGCTTTGAAACTCTGCAGTGTCTCAGATTCGCGCCTGATTCTACAATGACTCCGGCAAATATAGAGCTTAAGATTGATACCCAAAGCATTCTCAAATTCAGTGTGGACGTGTTTTCAGGCTTCCCATTGGAGCTAAAAAAAACCGAGGCGAAAAATGAAGGCTAGATATTGCAGTGCTTTTACTTTGATTGAGTGCGTGGCGGCCCTTGCGCTATTTGCGGTGGTATCTGTCTTGATTTCGCAAACTTGCTTTAACTGCCTAGCCTCCGTAAACAGAATAAAGAAGGATTCGGCAAAAGACGCCATGACCGACTACATAAGGGGCAAGATTCTCGGTGTAAGCTCGCTTGAGGAATTTCAAAATGGCTTTGACATATACGATACTGACGGCAATAGCGTTACAATAACGGGAGACGCCGAAGCTACCGACATAATAGATTTATTTGTTCTAACTGTGGAGTGCGAGGACTTGGACTACAAGGAGAGTTTCTATCTAGTGCGCCCAGCCTGGTACGACCAGCTAAAGACAAACATAGTTGACCGAGATGAGATACTCGACGACAGGCGCGAATACCTCGACGATACAAGGAAGCTAATGCAATGAAAAACGCGCGCGCATTTACCTTGCTAGAGACTCTATTTGCAATTGCAATATCGGGGGTTGTAATGGTTGGCGCGTGCTCGCTTATGTTTGATATGGCTTCGGTTTTGCGGCACTTTGAAGAGGGAGAGCCCTTTGATTTGCACGTAAATGGAGTTGAAAATTTTTTAAAGTCGGCCCTCAGAAATTCGGATTTTCCAAGTGGTATGGACTATTCCTTAACGGGGGCTTCGGGGACATTTTCCGGGAAGCTATTGATAGGAAATCCCCCCGACGCCACCTTGGCGGAGAAGCGCAAAATATGCTTTGGCATTCTAAACGATATGCCTCTTTATATTGCAAAGCGCGGTTTTTCTCCGGAAAAGGTAGCTTGGCTTGATTTTAGGGAGGACGAGGGGCTGTACTTGCTTTGGACTTTTATAAAAAATGAGGATCCGGATTCATTTACCGACGAGCGCTGCGTATATGAGTTTTTGATATCCGCCTATGTTGAGAAGTTTGAGTACGTTTACATAGAGGAGGATACGGGCAGGTGGCTGTATGAAGAGGATATGGATATGCTTTCATCTTCGTCTATTGCGGCAGGTTCGCTGCCAAAATTTTTAAAGCTTACATTTAAAAGAGGGGCTGAGACATTTGAGCGCTATGTGCCGCTTTCACCAGTAGTGGACTCCCAATTTGCGCCGTCTCAGTCGGCTTCATCGGGCCAGTCGGGCGCTTCATCGCAGCAGGGGCAATCTCAAAGTTCGGGAGGAGGGCGCAGATAAGCTATGGAGTTACTGAAAAAGACTAGAAAGGCTGCCGTATTATTTTTCATACTTGGCGCAACGCTATTTCTGGCAACAGTCATAGTTTTTGTAATGGACTACGCCCTTGTAGAAATGCGCTTGCGCGTTCCCGTGGTGTACGAAAACAAAATTAGGCACGACGCCTACAACGCGTTTTATGCGGCCATGGCCGAGCTTAAGGAGTACACCACTATAGACGGCTCTCTCTACTCGCCCAAGCAGGGTTGGGGAAGTTTACTTGCGGACGGCAGGGCGAGGCTGCCGGAGGGCTTGACTTGCAAGGTTGAAATTGTAGATGAGACGGGCAAGTTGCCTCTGCCGGTTTTAAAGGAGAGCGAGCTTGAAGATTTACTTTACGAAATAGGCTTTACCGAGTCTGACGCAAGTGTAGTTTCGCAGCTTTTGCTCGATTGGGTCGATAGCGACGACAGCGCCAGATTGCAGGGGGCTGAAAAGGACGATTACGATGTCGATGCGGCGGTTCCCCCAAACAGAATGCTGCGCTCCTTTGACGAGTTGCGCTACGTTAAGGATATTTCAAACTACTTCTTTAGCGAGGACGGACAGCCAAACGAAATCTACGAAAAATTTGTGTCGGCAGTTTCGATTCTAAACACCACCGGCGAGGTAAATTTTAATACCGCAAGCGAATTGGTGCTGCACGCCCTCTACAAAATGGACGATATCGACTTCGACAATAACATATTCGACGCCATAAGTGGCGATGCAGCCGGAGTGCGCGACGGCATTACTTGGGTAACTCAGAAAACCGAATTGGAAAATAGGGGCGCGACTTTGCCCTTGAGGTATGTGGGGGTGAGTGCCAGAATTTTGAGCATATATGTCAGTGTGAGCAGGGGCGTGTCAAAATTTACTCTCACGGCCGTCTGTTCCGTATCTGGCAATTCCATAACCGTAAATTCCTTAATTGAAGGAGGCCGCAGAAAGTAGTATGAAAAAAAACTTGAAACTTTTAAAAAATTGCATTCTACAAACACTCTTGGATTGCTTGGAGGGGAATTTTGATGGGAAATAGAAAGACAGGTATATTGTTTGTTCCACAGGAGGCTTTTTTCTTCAAAGTTGAAGATATGCCGCCGGGGTTAAGCGAGGGCGATTTGCGCTCTTACGCACAGACCTTGGTGGAGAGCAATTCACCGCTTCCCATAGACTTGCTGCGCTGGGGATTTTGCGCTTCTGAGGGGAAAATTCTGATTTTTGCCAGCGCTGCAGATGTTTTGCTTAGAAATAAAAAATTGCTCCAGCTCATGGCTATCGCGCCCAGGGTAATTCCATTTGCGGCGCTTCTTTGGGGAATGAAGTTTAAGGACGGTTGGAACCTCGCGGCAAGGCGCATTGACTCTGAGATAGTTGAATACGCCGCAATAAAAGTTTCAAACGGTAAGTGGATCGATGTTTTTGCGCTGACAAAAAAAGCGGATTCTTCCGAGAAGGCGGCTCTCGATAAGCTCTGCAAATTGGCCGGAATCGATTCATTCGACTATCGCTACGATTTTTCAATAGATAAAAAGGGACTTTTAAATTTTGAGATTACTCTCTTGTCGGATTCCGGCGAGAAGCTGTGCATAACCCACGGCGGATTCAAATTTTTTGCACGGGCTGATGTTAGAGACCCAGTCTCGCTCAGAGCGGCTTACAAGAACGTATTTAAGAACCGTCTTGCACTGGCTTCCTTTGTCTGCGCATTAGTTTTTTTGATAGCGCTTGTATTTTGGAACTTGTCGTTTCTGTACCGAAAGTCGGAAATATCGAGTTTGAGCTCCACTTTTGAAAAGTTGAGACCTGAGTCGGAGCTAGTCCAGCAAATGGGAGGCGAGGTCTTATTTTTGAGGGACATAAGCTCAAAGCAGCTAAATAACATGCTGCTCTTAGCCAAGGTAAACAGATCCAGACCCGAGGGCATAAACTTTTCAAAAAGTGCCGTATCGGGCCCGAGAAACATTGAGGTAAAGGGGCGGTCCTCGTCGGTGGCGCTTATAAAAGACTTTGAGAAAGCCCTGAAAAACAGAGCCGACGTAAAGGAGGTAAATATGCAGACTTCCGGCGCAACGGCGGGCGGAACTTCTTGGACTCTCAATGTGGAATTTAAAGAGTGAGGCAATTTCCAATGTTAAATAAACTTAAAAAATTTTACGACTCCAGAACTTCGCGCGAGAGACTCTTGCTTTTTATGCTCTTGTGGACTGCCATAATAATATGGCTATCAACCAGCATTTCTACGCAGAGGAAGCTCAGTGCAGAGAAGTCTGATTTGCTTGCTAAGATAGAATCGGCGGAGCTCTTAATTTCGCAAAAATCTTCGGTTGAAAAAAATCTTCAAAAGCAGAAGCAGAAATTCGATAGCTCAAAAATGATAGAGGATTTGCGGGTTGAAGTTGAGAAGATTGTGCGCGCCCAGGGCATAGCGAATTTCGGAATGACATTTGCGCCCGAGCAGAAGTCGGACAAAATGACTATATACACTTTGAATTTGTCGATTCAAAGAGAGGGAATGGAAAAGCTGGTGGCGCTCGAAAGGGAGTTTGCAAAATTGGCTCCATACCTGTCGGTAAAGAGCGCCGAGCTAAATTCGGACGGTAAGGGCGTCATGTCGGCGCGCTATGAAATTAGGTCTTTTGAATTCAAAATGTAGGGGAGTATTGCGCTTGGGCTTGGAATGTTCGGGGTAAATTTTAAGGGAGAGTTTGTCTCTGTAAATTTAAAATCAATTTAACTTTTATAGGCGATGTTTGTAGACGAGAAGGAATTTATTGTAAAACTTTTTGAAAAGCTGGGGCTTCGAGCAAAGGACGAAATTGTCGAATCCGTAATCGCGGCGGAGCGCTCGCGCAAGGCTCAGCTTGTGATGGAGCAGACTGCAAAGAGCGATGCTATAGTTGCAAAGGCAATATCTGAATTGTCGGGCCTGCCGTACGCGGATAATTTAAGCAGTTTGGCTAAGCCCTCTAAGACTCTTTCCTTAAAACTGATATCCGAGTACGCGTGCTTTCCATGCTTTGAAGATGAAAATTCGATAGAGTTTCTAACGCCGTGGATTCCTACGGAGGATATGGGCAAATGGATTTTCTCGCTGTCCGGAAAATTGGCGCTATGGAAAATAGCTCCGTCGCTTGCCCTTTCGGAAAAAATATCCGAAATCTTTGGAGTCGGCGCCGGGAGCCTTTCAGAGAAAGACTTATCGGCTTACGCGGCGGAGGCCGACGGCGAGGTGGAGGAGGACGAGAACGCTGCCATAATAAAATTTGTAAATGAAATAATAACGCGGGCAATGGCGGATAGGGCGACCGACATACACATAGAGCCTCAGCGCGACTCCCTAAATATCAGGTACAGGATAGACGGAAATCTGGTACCGGTAAAACTGCCGGACAACCTCTTGAAGTTTAAAGACTCCATAATATCCAGAATCAAAATTATGGCGCGCCTCAACATTTCTGAAAAGAGGCGCCCGCAGGACGGCCGCATAGGCTTTTCCCTAAAAAACGGCGAGGATATAGACATACGTATTTCATCTTTGCCCACAATGTACGGCGAGAGTATTTCAATGCGCCTTCTCACAAAGAAGTCTCAGCCAATATCGATAGTGGATTTGGGCTTTTTGCCGGAGGATATCGAAAAAATCAAAAAACCGCTTGCCAGGCCCCACGGGATAATACTTGTAACAGGGCCCACCGGCTCCGGAAAATCGACGACGCTGACGGCTTTCATACGCAAGTTGCGCTCGCCGGAAATACGAATAATAACAGTTGAGGACCCCGTGGAGTACGAGTCCTGCGTCTGATTCACCCCCTCTACCCCGTGGAGTACGAGGTAGAGGGGGTGAATCAGACGCAGGTGCACCCCGAGATAGGGCTTACGTTTTCCTCGGTTTTGCGCTCGGTTTTGAGGCAGGACCCGGATGTGATAATGGTGGGTGAAATCCGAGACCGCGAGACTGCCGATATTGCAATACGCGCCTCTTTGACTGGGCACTTGGTCTTGAGCACCCTGCACACAAATGACGCAGCCGGTGCTCTGACGAGGCTTATTGATATGGATATAGAGCCATTTTTGATTGCATCGTCCGTAGAGATGATTATGGCACAGCGCTTGGTCCGAAAATTGTGCAGCTGCAAAATCCCGGCGGATTACGATATTTCGTATTTGGCCTCTTGTTTGGTATCGCTAAAAATCGATCCGAGCGAAGTTCAAAACGCACAGGGGGCTTGCAAGCCAAATGGTTGCCCCCACTGCAGAAATTTGGGCTATTACGGGAGAGTAGGAATTTTTGAAATACTGCTTGCAACGGATCAGATTCACGAGGCGATACTTGCGCGAAAAACCGCCAGCGAAATTCGCGAAATAGCGCTGCAGCACGGGATGAGAACTCTGCAGCAATGCGGTTGGGAACTATTTAAAAAGGGAACTACCGGGCTTGAGGAGATTATGCACTACGCCTCTTTGGTGGATGAAAACGGAAAGTAAAATATGGCGGAATTTCAATACAGGGCGACAGATTCTAGCGGGGCAATTTTAAAGTCTGCAATAACGGCTGCTGATAGGCGAAGCGCAATGGCAAAGCTTGCGGCGCGCGGACTCAGGGTGATAGATTTAAAGGGGGCTGAGCCGGCGTCGGCCTCGCAGGCTGCCATATCTTCTGAGGATTCAAAGAGGGCATTAAGCGGTGGAGAGAAGTTGGCTCTTATGTTCTTTAAAAAAGTTTTGCAGCTTTGCAAGGGCGGTATGCCCTTGGGCGACGCCCTGAAGTCGCTTGCCCAGCGCTCTTTAAATAAGGATATGCAGGCGCTTTCGCGCGAACTTTACAAATCTGTAAGCGAGGGTGCAACCGTGGCGAGCGCAATGCAAAACTATCCTAAAATTTTTGAGCCCTGCATTGTCCATCTCTCGGAGGCGGGCGAAAGCACGGCAAACATAGTTGCGGTATTTACAAACATTGTGGAATATTTGGAAAGCAAGAGGCAATTGAGGGCAAGCGTTAGCTCGGCGCTCGTTTATCCCATAATACTTTGCTCTCTGGCCTTTGGCGTGGTATTGCTATTCTTGTTTTACTTGATGCCAATGATAGAAAATATGATGGCAAATCTCGGCGGCGAGCTCAACTTGCCGGTTAAGATACTCTTATTTATGGGAGATGCCATGATTTATGGCACGCCTATTGTGGCGGCGGTCGTTTTTATTTCAATAATCGCCATTGCAAAGTGGCGACAATCTGAAAGTGGAAGAATAGAAAGCGATAAAATTCTTCTCAAAAGTCCGCTCATCGGAAAAATCGTATTTAATGCGGATATTTGCAGATTTACCAATTTGATTTCGACTCTGTACCAGTCGGGAGTAAACACCACGGAAACATTTAGGCTCGCGGAAAAGACTATAAAAAATGCGTATCTGCGCCTGCAGTTTCAGCAGTGCAGACTCGCAGTAAACGATGGCGTTGCGGTTGCGCAGGCCTTCAAAAATTTCAAAATTTTAGACGATGACGATATAGATATTCTCTCTGTGGGCGAACGCACAGGCAGCCTCGTCGAGTGCTTTGCAGAAATAAAGAAGATGCACGATGAAATTCTGAGATCGGACATCAAGACAGCTACCTCAATTTTGACGGCTGTTGCGCTTTTGAGCGCCGTAGTTATAATATTTCTCGTAGCTTTGGGCATAGTCTCTTCCGTATTCGGTTTGAGCGAAAATCTAGTTTAGGCTTTGATTATGATTTTTAGACGCAAAATTTTGAAACAATATGCTTTAAATTTTGTTAACCACAGGTATACCATTACAAGTAGTGCGCGCTTTTTGTCGGCGCGGCGCAAGAGTCGGATTTTTTACATGAAGCTTTTAACTGTTATAACATCTCTTTTTGCAAGCGCGCTTGCATTTTCTCAAACAGCGCCCGCCCCGCAGGGGCAGCCTACGCAGGCGCCTATTGCCGCTAGCGGCAATGCTCAACCCCAAGCTGCGCAGCCTGCCCCTCAAGAGGCTTTAGCGCCGGCTGCTACGCCCGCGGGCGCAACATCGCAAAGCATTGTACCGCCTCCTCCATTTGGCCGCAGAGACTTTGGAAGGGGCGCGCGGCCTTTCGATAGGGCTGACAGATTTTCAAATCCGATATCGGGCATAAACGAATCAGGCGATCTGCAGGGGCCTTTCTATTTTGTGGACGAATCTCCAATGCAAATTTTACAGGCACTGGAAATCTTAAAAAAGAAAACTATACTCATAGCCCAAGGCATACCCAATGTGAAAATAAATTTTGTCTCAAAGCGAAAGATGACGCGCGATGACGCTATCTCGGCTTTGACTGCGCTGTTGTCGCTAAATGGAGTTGCGATTTTGCCCTTGGACGACAAATTTATGAGGGCTGTTCCGGTTATAGGTGTAAATAGGCAGGCTCCGGAATTTCTCTACGGAGATATAGAAAATTTGACCCCGACTCAGACCTTTTACACGAGGCTATTTGAGCTGGAATATATGGACGCCCAATTCTTTCTAACTAAGGTGCGTTCATTTTTGAGTATGGAGGGCGTTTCGGCAATTGAGCATTTCCAGCGCAGCAATGCCGTCTTGATAACCGATACACTGGTAAATTTGCAAAAGGCCGAAAAAATTCTAAAAGAGTTGGATAAGCCTGCAAAATTGAGGGAGGATGTTGCGTTTATCCAGATAAGAAACGTTGGGGCTGCAGACTTGCGCGAGAGGCTTGTAAAAATGCAAAATGAGATGCTAAGGAAGTATTTTGAGGGCACGACCTTAGATGTGGATACGCGCACAAATCAGCTGATAGTTGTCACAAACAAGGGAAACTTGGATATCATAAAGAAGTTTGTAGAGGGTTTGGATGTGGTGTCCGAGCCCATACTGAAAAACGAAGTTTACAAGATACGCCATTGCAAGCCGGCGGAAATCACTCAGGTTCTAAATTCAATAATTCAACAGCAGCGCCAGCAGGTTCAGAAGATGACGCAGGCAAAGAATAGCAACGCTGCAACCATAGCCGCAAGTGCTGCAAGCGCCGCCGCCAGAGCCTCCTCCGGAAGGGGAAGACCGGGGCAGACACAACGGGTGAATGTGAATTTGGCAGGTCTGAGCGGTCTTACTTCCGGCGATGGAACTACGGGGCTTGAATTCAGCGACTATGTGCAGGTAGTCGCCCACGAGAAGAGCTCGTCGGTTGTCGCCTACGGAACGCCGGCAGACTTAAAGCAGTTGGGGGATATAATTGGAAAGTTAGACGTTGCAGTCGAGCAGGTTAAAATAGATGTGATTATAACTGAAGTAAATCTCACGGATTCGCAAGTGTCGGGCTTGAGCACCTTTGGCATTTCACACAACTATCCCTCCGGAGCGGACGGCAGTGGCAACCCGAATCCCTTTGGCGAGGCGAATGCCGTTGACATAACTACGAGCACCGGCACTTTGCCGGACTCCAGCACGAAGGCCTTTTCGCTAAATCTCGGAAAGTCCGGATTTAACGCAGTCTTTAACACGGCCAGCGAAAACCAGAATGTGAAGGTTTTGTCGGCGCCGACAATCGTAACAACTCACTCTGTCGAGGCTGAAATCACGGTCTCGGAGGAATATCCGATAATAACTTCTACGACGACGGATCTCTCTAGCGTAACGGCGACGAAGTCGCAAGTTGAATACAAGGATATAGGTATAACCCTGTTAGTTACTCCGTACGTTGGTACCGACGGAAAAATCCAGATGGAAATACGCCAGAGCGTCGACTCCATAGCTCGCTACACGACGATAGACGCAAACGAGCAACCCGTAGTCAGCAAGCGCTATGCAAAGAGCACCGTCTATGCCGAAAATGGTGAGGTCATCGTGTTGGGAGGTTTGCAGCAGACTGATGCCAGCGACAACGAGGGGTCTGTATGGCTCTTGGGAGACCTGCCTTTGATAGGCTCGCTCTTTACTCCGGCGACGAGCCAGAGCAAGCGCAGAGAACTGATAATATTCATACGCCCAACTGTGATACAGAGCTTGGATTCCGAAAATACAATTTCAAAGTACGTAAAGGGAACGCACATAGAGCGCGAGGTCTCAAACTATCTTAGAAATGGCGACTTCTACACGCCGGCGGAGCTAAAGGCAAACTTCGAGGAGTTTGAAAAAAATCGCTTCTACAACAAGCTCTTTACCGCTCCGTGGACACTTATTACGGGCGATAGGCGCATAGTGGACGGCTCGACTCGCTCTATTGAAAGGGAGTCTGCCGAAGCTCAAAAAAGCTCGGGTATAGAAACTCCGGAGGGTACAAATAGTGATAACCTCGAGGGCGGCGATGCTACCTCAGCTGCTCCAAAGCCCGAAATTTCCATAGAGATTGAAACCATACCTGCTGAGGAATCCGATTTAAAGCAAGGTAAATCTGTGGCTGCGCAGACAGCTAAAGAAGATGACTCTGAAGCTGCAGAGGGCGAAGTTAACGAGCAAAAAGTTCCTGCAAATTCACCGGAGGCAGCTTCTAAAATTAAAAATGAAAATGAGTAGGATTTTCTATATATTTATTTTTGCCGCAGCTGGCGCATTCTTCCCTGGCTTTTCACAAGATATGCCACCTCCGCCGGACGAAGGTGGGTTTGGCCCTCCCATTCCACCCGAGTTTAGGAATATGAGCCCGGAGGAGAGACAGGCTCGCTTTCAGGAGTTTATCAAGCGCAGGCAGGATGAGGAACAAAAGCTTTCGGCTCAAATAGAGAAGGTTGTTTCGGCTCCGCCTTCGGCGGTGGTTTCGGGTGCGGCTCAGAGCGCAAAGCAGGGGGAAAATGGAGGTGGCGCTCAAGCGCAGTCAGCTCCATCCGTGCAGCCGGAGCCCGCGAAGCCATCTTTCGTATCGCTTTCGCGCCAGAGCGACGACAATTCAGAGGAGTCGCTAATCGCCTCGCTACTGTCAAATAATCCATTCGGTTCTGCAAAACCTTCAGGGGCTTCTTTGGACGAAACTCTAGGAATATATCTAAAGAGCGTTGCAATGATGGACGGAAACTGGTACTTCAGTTTGGTCTCGAAAGACGGCAAGGGCGCGTGGCTTAAGATAGGTGAGGAAAGTTCAGAGCTAAACTGCAAGGTGCTATCTTTCGACGAAAAGTCTATGACGGTGAAGACTTTTATCGGCGGTCGGGCTTACGACATGGCAATAGTTGAGCGTTCGGCGGCCTCGTCCTCCGGAAAAGTTGAGCTTATAGACGCTTTAAAGCCTCGCAGGCCAATATCGCCCGAAGAGAGAATGAAAATGTGGACTCAGTACGCAAGCGATGAGCAAAAGAATGCTGCAAACCAGATTTATCAAGCGGCGAGAGCTGCCGGAAGAAGGTTAAATAGAAACGACTTTAGGAAACTGCGCGATATTGAAAGAACTATTAAAGTTCCGGAAAATAACGAGCAGAGGCGACCGTAGAATACACTAAACGCGATTCTAAAAAATATCCAAATATGGTTAGAGCTTTGCGCTAAATAGTGCTGCGACGTTTAGGACTATTTTAGAAATTTCAGGTATTCTTTTTCTGTCAAATCTTATGGACGGGGCGGTAATACCTATCGAGGCTACAACTCTTCCGCTTTTGTCGAAAACCGGGGCTGCAAGGCAGCGGACATGCTCGTGGTACTCCTCGTTATCAACGGCGTAGCCGCGCTTTTTTGTGAGTTGAAGTTCGCTTATTAAATCCGCCAAGTTTGTTATGGTGTTTTCTGTTCGCTTATTTAACTTTAGTTTGTTTAAAAAATTTGCGTTATCCAACGCTAGGTAGGCGAGCAAAGTTTTCCCCGTAGCAGAGCAATGTATGTCTGCAACAACGCCCTCTCTGGAAGCCGCATGCAGCGGCATGGGGCTATCAACTACTTTGGCGATTAAGACCTTGCCATCGTTAAAAATTCCCATGTGCGAGGTTTCGCCGGTTTCTTGAGTTAATTTCTTTAAAAAAGTTTCAGACAGGGGCAAAAGTTTATCGGGCTCGTTTAAAGATTGTGAAAATGATGAGAGGGCGAGCCCTATTGAGTACTTTTTATTTTCAACTTTAAGAAAATTTTGCTCAACAAATGTATTTAAAATCCTAACTATCGTCGTGCGCGGCAATCTCGTAATATTTACTATTTCCGACGTCGATAGGGGGCGGCCGGCTCTATTTAACTTCTCAAGCAGCACGCATGCGTTTTTCAGATTTGGTATTATTTGTCCCGCCATAATACAAATTCATTTTTAACATGTAAATATTCAAATACTTTTACTTAACATTCAAGCAACATTTTTTCTTACTTGCAAAAAATAACCACATCTGGACGCATTGTTGAGATTGCTCTAATTAGTCTTTACAAGATTTTTAAGCGGGGTGAGTATAGGGGCAACATCAGTATAACACAGTTATGAAAAAGAAATATTTGCCTTGTTTGCAATACACAAAAACGCTCGATTCCGCAGCTTTGCGCGAAAATTTTTTGATAGACGACTTGTTCGTCAAGGGAGAACTCAAGCTATATTACATAGTGGAGTGCGAGAGGGCCGTTATAGGTAGTGCATGTCCCTTATTTGGTAAGAATATAAAGCTGGAGGCCGCGGACGATCTAAAGGCGGATTATTTTTGCGAGCGCCGCGAACTTTCAGTGTTAAACCTCGGCGGCAAAGGCAAGGTCAGCGTTGACGGAGAAGTTTACGAGCTTGACTACTTGGAGCTGCTCTACGTTTCAAGGGGCTCAAAGGAAATTATCTTTGAAAGCTCGGATGCCGAAAAAATTGCGGAATTTTACCTAGTTTCGTATCCCGCCCACAGAGCCTATCCGACCGTAAAGTCGGCGAGGGGCGATGCAAACCGCATACACCTTGGAGATATGAAAGACGCAAATGTGAGAACCCTAAATCAGGTCGTATGCCAGGCTCGCATACAGAGCTGCCAGTTGGTGACGGGCTTTACCCAGCTGGAACCGGGCTCTGTTTGGAACACGATGCCCTCTCACACCCACGATCGCAGGAGCGAGATTTACCTATATTTTGACATAGAGCCGGACCAGTGCGTATTCCACTTCATGGGCCAGCCCACCGAAACTCGCCACTTGGTCGTCAGAAATAAGCAAGTTGTTCTTTCGCCATCTTGGTCTATACACTCCGGTTGCGGAACTAGGAACTACTCCTTTGTGTGGGCAATGGGCGGTGAGAATCAGAGATTCGACGATATGGATCCCGCAGAAACTTCAATACTCAGGTAATTTTATGTCATCTATCTTAGACAAATTTTCGCTAAAGGGCAAATTGGCCTTGGTTACGGGCTGCAAGCGAGGCATAGGCTTTGCCTTTGCAGAAGCTTTGGCAGAGGCTGGGGCAGACATAATAGGGGTTTCGGCAACTCTGGAAAAGTCGGGAAGTGCGATTGAAGAGAGAGTCAGAGCCATAGGCAAAAAATTTTATGCCTACACTTGCGATTTTGCGGATTGTGAGGCTGTCAAGGCCTTTGCCAACGAAGTTCTCGGCAATATAGGAACTCCCGACATTCTGTTTAATAATGCGGGCACCATACTGAGAAAGCCTGCTGCGGAACATCCGGACGAATATTGGCGCAGGGTAATCGACGTAAACTTGAATTCTCAGTTCTACCTGAGCCGCGCAATAGGCGCAAAGATGATTGAAAGGGGAAGTGGAAAAATTGTCTTTACGGCCTCTCTTCTAACTTTTCAAGGTGGCATAACCGTTCCCGGATACGCCGCGTCTAAAGGAGGCGTGGGGCAACTTACTAAGGCTTTGGCTAACGAGTGGGCCGGCAAGGGAGTATGCGTAAATGCAATAGCGCCCGGCTACATTGCAACCGATAACACAGCAGCCCTGCGCGCCGACAAAGTTAGAAGCGAGCAAATTTTAACCCGCATACCGGCGGGCAGGTGGGGAACTCCGGAAGATATGAAGGGCGCCGCCGTATTTTTAGCTTCCAGCGCTAGCGACTATGTAAACGGCGAGATTCTCACAGTCGACGGCGGTTGGATGGCACGTTAATTTCCACTTTTAAAATTCCAAGGAGGGAACTTATGAGTTTAGCAAAGATTGCAAAAGCTTTTATTTTCGCGTCTGCTGTACTTGCATCGGGCTTTTCGCTTTTTGCGCAGGATTTTGCCGAGGGGTGGTACTTCTATTCGCCCGAGGACGTCTCAAACGTAAAGAAATCTGCAAAGACGGCGCGAGGCAAGAAGATACTGAGTAAGCTCAAGAGCTTTGTCGATGAGCGAAAGAAGCACTCATTTGATTTCCCCGAGGGAAAGATAGGGCGCAGCCACGGCTTTTTCTGCCCGGACGACAGTGTGATGCTGGAATTTAGGATAGACAAGCCCCACGAGCACCTGTGCAGGGTATGCAAGAAGATTTGGAAGGGCGGGGGCTTTGATGCCGCTTGGCGTAATATGTGGCATGCTCACAATATGAAGGATTACTTGCAGGCCAATATGTGGCTCTACATGGCAAGTTCCGACAAGCAGTACGCCGACAATATAAAGGAGGCTCTGCTAAAGTACGCCGAGGCTTATCCCAAAACTAAGGAGCCCTCTGCAGACGAGCTTAAAAAGCACTACCACCTCTCCAGATTTTTCGACCAGTGGCTTGACGACTGCGCGGTGTTTTACGTTTACGCTCGCGCATTCGAGACTGTCAGGAAAGACATACCAGCGGATGATCAAAAGAAGATAGTGGATAATTTCTTTAAGCTTGTCGGAGAGCAGCAGATGAATAGGACAGGCGGCGCAAACTGGCAGGTTTGGAATAATGCCTTTAGGGCAACCGACGCAATTGTCCTAAGAGATTCAAATATGCTCGACGCAGCTCTAAACGGCAAGGACGGCAAGAAAAACGGCATTCGCGATTCCATCGCGCGCGAGGTCAATCCGGACGGCTGGTATTTTGAGGCTTCGCCGGGCTATCACTTCTATCCATTGCAGGCTTTTTTGGCGGCGGCCGACGCTGCAAAGTGCAGGGGTGAAAACCTATTTGATGAAAAGTTTTACAATATGTTTGGCGGAATTGCAAAGGGCGTTTACGGCGATTTGAGTTTCATTGCCCACAACGACGGCTGGTACGGGCAATCGCTCTATCAGCACGCGCCCATGTACGAATTTGCGTACGCCAGAATGAAGAGGCCGTTTTTGAAAGAGCTCTTGGCTCACGTTTATGCAAAGGTTGAGCGAGATAGTCCGGAGTCTCTGTTAAATCCGGAGGACATAAAGCCAATATCAAAGCCATTTAAGCTTGAAAGTACAATCTTTGAAAATACGGGCTACGCTATTTTGCGCGACGGAAAAAATACGGCCTCTCTTCTGTGGGGGCAGTCTGGCGGCGGCCACGGGCATCCGCACAGATTGGTATTTACGCTCCACGACGGCAAGACTGAGATTGTATCAGACCTTGGAACTTCGGGCTACGGAGCTCCGTCTTACAGGGGGTGGTACGGGCACACAATAGCTCACAACACAGTCACTGTAGATTTTAAAGACCAAAGTATGCGCAACGCCCGCGGCGAGCTTGTGGAGTTTAAGCCTTCAAAGTCCGGCGGAAGCGTTGAGGCAAATGCGAATAAATCTTACGAAGGGGTTAAGATGAATCGCAAAATCGCGCTCGACAATGGAATTTTTACAGACAAATTTAAATGCGAAAGCGCTGTTGAGCATACCTATGATTACGCGCTTATGCTCAGAGTTAAGCCGAATTTTGGGAAGCTCAAATTGGAAGATGCAAAGTTAAATGATGACGTTGGCTACAAGTTTATAAAAGATGTAAAGAGGGTTTTGGGAGTTAAAAATTCTCTAGAATTTAAATTGGGCGGACACTTGTTTAAGATAGAGAGCAAGGAGCCGATAGAGGTTTATGTCGGTACCGCTCCCGGGGCGGTCTCGGAGGATGTTAAAAATCCGGAGGACTGTTTGGCATACCCCTTAATTGTGCGCTCTAAGGCCAAAGATTTAGAAATTAGCACAACTGCAAAATTAAATTAGGCAATTTATGAAAATCAAAGTCTTACTCGCGTGCATTGCCGCGGCCTCTTCATTGTCTGCTCTAATTGCAGAGACCGAGAAATCGCCGGACTACTGGAATGTAAAGCTGCCGATAAATACTTTCAGGCTGGCTCCGCCGCCGCTTTCGCACAAGCCTGAGTATCTGGATTTAAATAGGGACGGCAAAATAGACGCAATTAAGACTATCACCCACTCAGACATTCCGGTTCTCTGGCTGGACGACGGCGCAGGCGGAATAAAAAAGGGCGATACGGAAGTCGATACGGCCAACGCTTGCCTTTTGATAGATAGAAATAAGGACGGCGAGTACGACTTAATCATAAAATGGCTGGATGAGGACGGCGACGGCCTTGCGGACATGCAGCTAGTGGCGGAGTACCCGCCGGAAAAGACGGACTTAGTTTGGCCTTACGGGCACTACATGTGGGTTATAGATGCTCAAAAGGACAGCATATTTAACTACATAGACTGGAATACCCTAAAGATTGAAGCTTGGAAGCACACGGGGCTAAGCGACTTTTACTTGGGCTATGCGGGCACAAAGTCCTTCTTAAAAATCCACACATCTACGGACAAGATGGACGATTTGCGCTTCAACTGGGAAAATCCCTTCCTCTTTTACGACGAGGACGGCGACAAGCTTTCGGAAATGGCCATACGCTTTATGGCTCCGCGCCCGCGCGTAAAGGGAAATAGAGATGCAAAGCCAAATACCAAGGAGTATTCCCAACTTGCCGATAAAATAGATTGGGTGTCGATTGGCATAGATATGGATAACGACAACCGACCGGGCAACGAGTTTGACTTTGATATGTCGCTTTGCTTTATGGGCGAGGGATTTAAGTACACGGGCTATGTCCAAAAGATAAAAAATCTAAAATCGATGAGGGGGCTAAAGCAGGCCGATAAATTCTTCCCGGATAAGAGGCTTAGGGAACTGACGGAGCTTTTGTATCCCGCTCACGACGACGCTTGGGATTTCATATTTAAAAAGGCCAAGTGGAATAAGTTTTGGTTTGTCTTTGATGAGGACGACGATTGCGCGCGCTGGGAGAGAGTGGAATTTTACAAGCCCCTGGACCCCTTTAAAGTCGGCACAAACAAGGGCGGCTTGGACGACAATGTGCAGTCAGACCCCTCCGGCGATAGGGGAGAGTGGGACGAGGAC